>Ga0073928_10003832_pt1 | contig 23089 bp, 15 predicted proteins | sample PaiPotPPA55metaG_FD_76969 | JGI IMG/M metagenome (GOLD analysis project Ga0073928, IMG submission 76969) | Iron sulfur acid spring bacterial and archeal communities from Banff, Canada, to study Microbial Dark Matter (Phase II) - Paint Pots PPA... ...
CCGGATGATGAATACCAACCGAAGATACCTATACCCTTAGTTATGTGAAGAAATAGCCTTATATGCAAGGCTTTCCGCCGATCCAGAAGCATCGCTCCACATAACTAGCATCGCAACATAAGTGCAATTATGTCGCGCGCAACATAACTGTACCTTATTGAGGCAGGTCCAGAGGTCACTCCCGAGATCCTCCACCCGACGGCAGGTCAGCAGCTGTTCCGGCAGAAGCCCGCTTTGCGCCGGGTCCGAGAAGCGTATCGTTAACGCTCGCTCGGCAAATTGCATCTGCTCATCTTTCCGAAGCAGACGGTCCTCCATGCGCTCGACTTGGCCGGCCAGGACTCCGAACCGCCCGGAAATCTCGATTGCGCTGGTAACCACTTCCTCAACTATGTCGCCCCGATGCGCCACCCGGACCGACGGAAACGCTCCCATCGAAACTATTAAGCCATTCAAACAGATAACTCTTAAACACCCGAGTCTCAGCTGGTAGGCCCCCGATCCGTCATGTGCGTTCCACAGAACGACCTCGGGAATCGAATCCCGGAGGCTAATCGTTTCCATGCGTCGACGCAGCCGAATGACATGCCGTGCGTGCAATGGGCTAGCTTTCCTGGCGTGTGTTTGACGCGCATCGACCGGCACGAAACCCGCTCGCATGAGGCCGGTCAGCACCCGCTCCGTTGGAATAAACGTGTACTTGGCCGACGTCTTTTCGTGCGCTGATGGAGCGAATACCGCCGGAACTCGTTCGCGAAGAGTGTCGAGTGATAGTCCAGCGCTGAACGCGTTGCCATGAGTGACAATTGAAAAACTTGAAAGATTGTCCATGACAGATTCCTTGAGATGTTCTTGGGCGGGATTGCCCGCATCCCGATGAACACGTCGCGCACAGCTGTCAATTGAGGGGCGATGGGTCGTGGAATAAATGGAGGGGACCCGCGCTTCGCGGGGAGGTCGCCGTTTATGCCGCGAAAGCCCGTCGACACTCGATTGATCAGCGCGCACGACGTGTTAGGGTGACCAGCACAGAAATCCCGCCCTCCCTCCGTCTCCGATCTCCAGACGATCTTGTCCGCCAAAGCCTCCATCAGAGAACAAGAATTCCAAAGGAATCGGTGTTCCTTTAAGCACAGATTTCTTGCCCTTGGTACGCCTTGGTTTGCCAGGAATGCCCACTACGAACGTCGACGGGAATCCCCTGCCCGACTCGTGTGCGAGGGCAAAATGCTGTCCGGCACCTTACGATGCACGGGACAGCACGCCGCTCTGATCAGTTGTCCGGGTCGAGCTTGTAAGAGATGTACCTAACGTTCTCATTGAGCGCTTGCGCAATGGATTCAGCGCACGTCTCCAAGCTTTCGTGATAGATCGAGTCGACGGAATACCCAGCACCCCAGAACACCAGCGCTTCCACATCGATGCCCATTGCCAGAAGCGTCGCGAACAGTTCATTCGGGCCGACGCGAGACTCGGTGTTCGTAATGAACGGTTCATCCCAGGCACGGACGACCTTCCCTAGGTCGTTGACCTCCATCATCCGTCCGTTCGGACGCATTTCGCACAAGAAGAATCGAAACTTTCTGCGTCCGTACTCGCAATGACGGCCGAAAAACTGCCGGCCCGTCTCACAGTGCCTGTAAGCGTAACTGCGCTCCTGGCTCGCCACGCTCCGCTCGATGGCGAGCGCAGCTCGGATCTCGGCCGCGGTCACACGGCTGATGGGCTTTTCGACTGTCGTGCTCATAGTGATATCTCCAAGATCAGTTGTCGTTTTCTAAAGTGCGTCGACGGCGCGGCACGCGCCCACCCGGCTCGCGTGCCGCCACTACCTTTTAAATGAGCCCCTTCTCAGCAAAGCTGAGGAAGTTTCCGCCGCCAATAATTACGTGGTCGACGACTTTCACGTCGATGAGTTCCAGGCAGCTGATCACCCGTTTCGTGATCAACTCGTCCGCTTGGCTCTGGTCACAGACCATCGAAGGGTGATTGTGAAACATCACGACCGCCGCCGCCTGCCTCTCGAGGACAAGCTTTACGATCTCGCGCGGGTGCACGCTCGCACCGTCGATCGATCCACGGAAGAGTTCCACGCACTCAATGACCTTATGTCTTTTATCCGCCAGCACCAGGCCGAATACTTCGTAGTCAAGTGCGCCAAGCTTCATGGTGAGATACTCGTAGACCGATCGCGGTGAAGTGAGGGACGCTCCGCGTCGCACGCGATGTGCAAGCACGTGGCGTGCGGCTTCCAATATTTCATTGGACGTCGCGGACTGCACAGAGCCGTTCGTCGGTCGCGTAAACAGATTGTGATTCGACATTGTCGTTCTCCGGTGTCTTTGGGCGGGATTGCCCGCTCGTCGCTCACCACGCCGCGCGCAGCGGTCAATGCCGGGGCGGCCGGAGGTGGAATAAATGGAGGGGACCCGCGCCTCGCGGGGAGGCGGCCGTTTATGCCGCCAAAGCCGGCGGCCCCAAATTGACGGCGAGCACGACGTGATAGGTTGGGAACTTCAGCAAGCCCGCCCTTCCTCTCTTCCGATCTCCTCTGAAACCTCCCTTTTCTCCTGCCAAGGCCTCTGTGGCAGATGAGTAGCCGCGTGGGGTTTGGAGTTGTTGCTCTATACCAGGTCACGCAATCGCATGCGCAGAGCGCCCGCGATCGCCAGCAGCTTCAATATCGATGGATTGTAGATGCCGCGCTCCAGCCGGCCCACCACATTGGGATGGACACCCGCCCTCCGTGCCAGTGTCGTTTGATTGAGGGATAGTCGTCTACGCTTCGTGCGAACTCTGCCGCCGAGAGTTGCGAGGTATTTCGTACTCATACCGTTTTGCAGAATTCCGGTTCGATAATGTCCAGACACTATGATGTCTATCCAACAATGCTGGTCGTCGACTGATGAGACCGTGACCCAACACAAGACCAGATTAGGTGAAGCGTTTCAGGTAATTTGGCGCCTTTTGGTCTTCACCCGAACTCTAGGGTACTCAGCCGTCTAAAGCCGTAACAGATACCCGCGCGCGGTGGCCGAGGTGGCTTCCGAAATGCCTTGCACGTAGAGAGCGACCTGGCGACGGTAACGCTCCTCGTAGAGTTCGAGCTCGAAATCGGTCTTAAAGTCGACGACGATCCATCCTTCAGCCTCCTGGAACGCGAGATCCGCCACGCATTCAATCAAGGTCTGATCTTCAAGGCGAGCCACGATCGCCGTCTCACGGCGGCACCCGCCGCGGCCCGCCGCCGCGGCGGCACGCTTAAGAAGTGGATGCGCTAAAGCCGCCGTGACCACTTCGATGGCAGCTTCCCGCTCCTCAACCGAAGCACCCAACAACCGTGCATGAATCTCGGCATGCTCCGCGATGGTCTCGCGGGTTCCGAGCAAATCCACCGTGGCGAGAATCGCATGGACCAAGGTGCCGAACCGAGCACCTCCCGGTCGAGCGCCCTGCCAGCGCGCATCGACGACAGTAACCTGATCAGCGCCGGCAATCGGCAGAGCCGAGCGGGCGCGCTCGGTCGCGCTTTCGACGGTCCGTGATGGCGCGCTGCCGCGTTCGATCACCCGCGTCCGCCCCGCGCGCCAGGTTTCCCACGCGGCCTTCGCTTCCGCGGCGCGTCCTTCGGAATTGTCGATCAGAATTTTCTCTTGCCGAATGCCGATGGAAGGTTTGAGTCCGAGTTTCAAGAGCGGTGAACGCGGATCCCACCAGACGACCCGATGAGATCCCGCCTCCGGGGCATGTAGACCTGGCATCACGGAATCGAGCGTGCGGCGGGCCTTCTCCGGGCGCTCCGACACGGTATCGTCACCGAAGAGGGGCGTACCGGCCGCTTGCTTTGCCTCGGGTCGTCTCGCCTGAGACCGTGCCGGATAGATCGCGGGATGGAGTGCCGCAAGCCAGCCATCACGGCGCTCATCACCTACGGTTGGCACCACGAGAACATCCCGTGCTCGAGTCGATGCCACGTAGAGGAGGCGCACCGCCTCATCGCTCTCGCATTGAGTCTCCTCGGCTGCATGCTCACGAAGCTCCGGGGGCGTGCAATTGGCGAGCCGTTGCACGCAAAGTCGTCGGGCAGGATCGCTCCATCGGGTCGGGTCCTCGCGGACGCCGGTGGTGGTGAGGTCTGCGAGAATGACGATTGGAAACTCAAGGCCTTTGGCCTTGTGCGCGGACATCATCCGTACGCCCTGCACGCCCTCCTCGAGAAGCGGCGCCTCGCCGACCTCCCCTCGCTCCGCTTGTTTTTCCAGATGCTCTACGAAACTTCGGAACGAGATGAGCCCCTGCCGCTCGGCGCGGCGGGCGAGATCGGCAAATCGACCAATATTCGCGAGCGCCTGCGTGCCGGTCGGCCAGATGGCAAAGGAGGCATGCGCGCGGGTCGCCTCGATCAGCTGGGTGAGGGTGTTGCCCACCGGCTGGTAGTTCCGCCGACGATGGAGGTTTTTCAGGATTTTGAGCGCCTCGGCGATTTCTTGAAGCGGCAGAGCCAGCTCTTCGGGATAAGAGCGAAAGGGATGGAGCGGTCCGACGCGCTCGCGCCAGAGGAGGAGCGCTGCATCCGACAGGGCGAACAGGGGCCCTCGAAGCGTTGCGAAGATCGCGAGTTCATCATCCGGGCGCTCAATCGCCTTGAGCGCCGTGTAAAGCGTCTCGACTTCCTCACGGCTGTAAAACGCACCGCCGCCGACCAAAAGGTGCGGCAGCTCGTGCGCTTCGAGCGCTTCGACGTAGGCCCTCGTGGCGTCTCGCCCAAAGGAACGTAATTCTCGAAAGAGGAGGCAGACATGTCGTGGCTCGACGGGCACCCGTTCTCCCGGCCGTTCGCGTTCGGTAACGGTCCAGCTGCTTTCACGAATCAACCAATCGATCCACGCCGCGATCACATCGGGAAGCGATTGATCGATGCAAAAATTTGTGACGTTGCCGTAGTCACCGTGCGGTGCCGGCACTGGGAGAGCAACGACCGAGGGTTGTGTCTTGATGCTCTCGCGGTAGGGTGAAAGTGGCACGTAGGCGCCTTCACTCGCCATGAAGCGTGGCGCGAAGGCGGCATTCACGGCGTCTTGAATTTGAGGCACCGAGCGGAAGCTGACGCTCAAGTGAACGGCCCGCCCGCCCTGCTCGATGAGACGGCGCTGCACGTCGCGATAGAGCTGCACATCCGCGCGCCGAAATCGATAGATGGACTGCTTCGGGTCGCCGACTAAAAAGAGCTTCCCAGGACAGGCACGCGCCGCCTGCCAGTCTGTGACATGAGGATCATCCGCAGCGAGTAAGAGAAAGATTTCCACCTGCAGAGGATCGGTGTCCTGGAACTCATCGACAAAGAAGTGGGTCAAGCGCTCCTGCAATGCCGCCCGCACGGTTTCATTGTCGCGCAAGAGATCTCGCGTGTAGATGAGGAGGTCCGAGAAGTCGAGACACCCGGCTTTGTGTTTTGCCGCCTCGTAGGCCTCGACCACGGGCCAAAGCTCATCCCTCAAGCGCGGGGCGAGGTCGGCACCGGCGTCCTCCTCAAAGCGCTTCAGGCGCGCATGGAGGGCGTTACGCCGCTCACGGAGTTCAGATTGCGGAAATTCCGGATCATTGGAGCGCGGAAAACCTTTCCATCCCCAGTGGTTCGGTTTCTTGCGAAGCACTTGCGATACCCAAGCTTCCAAACCCTCATAGTCCCGTGCTCTCACGCGCTCGGCGCGCGCGACTTCCTCGACCGCTTTCGCTATCTCAGCCAAGGACTTGCCTAAATTGTCAGGATTCGCGCGCGGCGCCCATTCGGCGATGGCGACCATCTCCGTGAGTATTTCATTGAGTGTGCGATCCCGATCGAAGGCGCTCGCATGCCGCCAGGGCGTGGGGAAGTCGCGTTGCTCAACGAGCGCCCAAGCGGCGCGGCGCAAGTCGCCGCGCGGACCCTCACCGACCGTGCGGCCGAACTCTCGACGGCGCCGGCGAAGGATTCGACGCACGGCGGGGCCGGGTGAGGCCAATTGCGCCTCGAACCAGCGATCAAACGCGCGCTCGAACAGGGACGCTGCTTGATCCTGGGCCGCGACCTCGAAGTAAGGGTCGACGCCTGCCTCAACCGGGTGTTCGCGCAGAAGATCTGAGCAAAATCCGTGGATGGTGCTGACTCGCGCCTCCTCGAGCTTTGGAAGCGCCAAGCGCAACCGATCGCGCTCGAGTTTGGGCCGGCTCTCATTGAGTCGTGCTTTTTCGATCGCGCCTCGAAGGCGAAGCTTGAGCTCCCCGGCCGCCGTTTCCGTGAAGGTAACCGCCACGATGCGATCAAGCTCCGCATGGCCTCTTGCGAGTGCGGCGACGATGCGTCCAACGAGCGCGGTCGTCTTACCCGTGCCAGCGGCTGCCTCGACCAGCAAGTTGACATCGAGGGCCGTCTCGATGAGATCGCGTTGATCGGCATCGGCAAGCACGGTGGACGTTTCAGTCACAGGAGCGCTCGCAAGGTCGCAAGGTCTTGGAGCCGCTCGCTGCGCTTTCGAGACACCCGCACGCCCTCGTGCGGTCCGCAGACGATGCGATAGTCGCAACTGTCGCAGGCATCCTTGGCCGGCACGGCGGGAAGGGAGCCCTCCGCGATCGCCCGGCCGATGATATCGAACACCTTCTGAGCGCTCTCGCGACTACCGTCATCCAATGCGATGGATCGCTCCGTGAACTCTCCATCCTGGGTGCAGTAGTACAAGCGGCCTGAGGCTACCGGCTTCTGAAAGAGCGCCTCGGCTGCGAGTGCGTACAAGACGGGTTGCAGGGCCTTCCCGCCGTCGACAATCGCGTTCTCGCCTACTCGAACCTTGCCGGTTTTGTTGTCGGTCACTCGCAAGGTGCCGTCCGAGCGTTGCTCGATGAGATCCATGGAGCCGCGGAGAAGCGCTCGCCCCAACACCTGGACAGGCTCCGGGCGACTCGCGGGATCCACCTCGCCCCGAATTCGCTTAGGTAAACCAAAGGCGAGCTCAAAGTGCAGAGGCGTCCACTCGGCGCCGGTGGCAATCAGACGCCTCAGCCACTCGCGCAGGTCCAGGCGAATGGCCTCAACGGCATCCTCCCACACCCTCTCGATCGCCGGCGCCAGGCGCTCGTGGTACTCGGATGCCACACGCGCAACCGCCGAGTCCAAGCGTTGAAATGCCAGCTCCGTCCGGTCGGCCGCGAGCGGCAGTAATCTTTCCGCCCGGAGTGTGCCCAAGAGCCGAAACTGAATAGCATGGATAAGCGCGCCGCGCGTCAAGGGGTCGAGCACATCCAAAGCCTGGATTTCTTCGCGGGGCCTTAACTGGTGAATTCCCTGAAGGAGAAAGCGATAGGGACAGGTCGCGAAGCTCTCGAGAACGGTCGGCGAATAAGCGCGCGCGCCCAAGTGGTGCCGTGCGAGCGCCGCCAGCGTCTCAGGATCGGGATCGATGAGCCCATCCGACATCGACCAGAAATTCTTCCAGCGCCGTGCCCGGGCCCGCAGCGCCCGCGCCAAGTGCGGATTGGCGCCCAAAAGGTAGGCGGCCGCGCCGACGCTGGTCGCGGGATCCGCATCTTTCAGCTTCGCGAGCGTCGCAAGATCGTATTCGGTGTCATCGATTGCCTGCTCAGGGCGCTCGGGCGCCGGCCAACCCAAGTGCGCGGCGCCGACGCTTTCCGCGCGCCGCGCAAGTTCATCGAGTCCGGGGAGGCGCCCCTCGGCGGCCCGCAGCGCCTCGAGCGCGTAGAACGAGGGCACACGGGCGCGCGCGTTCTCGGTGTCGATGCGCGGCCAAGAGAGGGCCAAGTGAGCATTGGCCGCACCCGCCGCGAGGCGGAGCGCCAGGCGCTCGTGTTCGACGCGCAGTGCCTGGGTCGAAAGACCTGGGGTTCCAAGCGCCTGCCGCGCATCATCGGCAAGCAAAGGATCTTGAAGAATGCGTTGAGGAAAGAGCTTCTCCGCGAGCCCCGGAACGAAAACGACCTGAAAACTAAGCCCTCTGGCCATCTCGACCGGCGCGACAAATACGGCGCCGTTCGGCCGCGACTTCGGCGGCACCGACAACTCGCGCAGCCGCGGCGTCAAGATGAGTTGCACCGCCGTGAGGTCCACGGGGCCTATCGGATCTAAAGGATCGAGCTCCGCGAGTACTTGCAACACACCCGATGGCTCTCGCAACGCCGCGAGCGCAAGAGTTCGGAGCGCGGTGAGCCACTCCCCCCAGGAGGCGGCACTCGGGAGCGCGGCGAGTTGCTCGATCAGCGGTAGTGCGAAACTCTCGAGGTGATCCAAGTTTTCAGCTGTGCGAGTGAGCGCCTCGGCCTGCGCGCCCTCCTCCTCGAGCTCCTCGAGCCGCAGCGCGAGTTCTTCTTTGAGACCCTCAAGGCGTCGCCGCCATCGATCTACGCCGCCGATAACGGCGGCATCGACGATGAGGCGCTCCCAGCGCCAAGGCGCGCGCAGAGTCCCCTCGAACGCATGCGCGTCGGGATTTAAGTCCATCGTTTCAAGGGCGACGTTTTCTTGGGCAGCCTCTCGCTTAAGCTCACGCGGCAAGAGGTCATCTTCTTCCGGCGGCACCCAGTTGTCTTTTTGATCAGATCCAGGGTCCGGCACCTGGGAGAGAGATAGGTACTCAGCAAAGCGACGCGCGCTTAAATGTTCGGCCGCGCACGCGAGCAGCGCCAAGAGCGCCCGCCCGGCCGGGTCCGGCCGGGTACTCCCCCGAGCGAACCAGGCGGGGATACTTGCGCGCCGGAGTGCCTCCTCCAGGTGCGCTCGATATTGGCTTGGCGCGCGCAAGAAGACCGCCATGCGATCGAAAGGCACGCCATGGGCAGCCTGTTCGTGGATACGGCGCGCGATCTCCACACATTCGCGTGCTTCGCCAGGCCAGGAGGCGAGCGAAAGGCTCGCATCGAGTGCGCGTGGGCTCGGCGCGGACTCTTCAAAGAGGTGCTGCTGCAGGTTGGTGAGAGAAGTTTCGACCCGCTTGTCCTTGGTATGCTTGGGTTTACTCCCGAGCAAAGCGACGTGAGCGTCCATAGCCGTGCGGTCGCCTTCCGCGACGGTCGCCAATACTTGAGTCGCACGCGCCAGCACCGCCGCAATGAGCTGCTGGTCGCAAACTTCCCGAAGCGGGAGGTCAAGCAGGAGCACCGGGAGGTCTTTGGGCAAGGGCCACGCCTCGCTGGAAGTCTGGATCGCAAATTGGAACACTCGCGCGCGATCGACGAGTCCGCTCTCTTGAAGCTCCGCCTCGATCGCTTGGATGTAGGGAGCGAGGGGTGCCACCGTCGGCACGTCGCCCAAGCGACTGAACGGAACACATGCCGCGCGTAGATCTTCAAACGTCCGGGCAAGCGCCCGCGGGAAGCCTGGCCGGGAAGCGAGCGGCGTGAGGCGGCCGGCCTCACCCTCCTTAACGACGCGATCCGCGGCACGGGTGACAACCGCGGAGAGTGAGAGGTTCGTCGCGCGTGCCGCGCCCCGGCGTGCGAGCTCCGGTGCAGCAGCAAATGCCGCGAGCCGATTCAAGGTGAAGCGCATGAGGCCAAAACGCGAGCCGCTTTGGGCGATGAGCTCGTGCACCAACTGATCCGCGGCCATCGCATGCGGCACGAGAATCAGCACCTCACGATCAGGCGCGAAGGTTTTGAGCCACGCTTTCGCGGCGTGCGCGCGCTGCTCGCTGCTTGATGAAATGATGAGCTCGCGCGATGAACCCATTGTCAGCTCGACATCAACATCACGGAGCCGTCCTCGCGTGATTCGAGGACAGTGCCGAATTGGCTCTCGATGACCTTGCGAATAACCTCGTGTAAATCCTGGCCGGTGCGGTGAAATCCGAGCCGTCGAGCGATCTCAACGACAAGTTCATTCACCGGCACACGAACATTCGCCTTGAGGACTTGCTTCGCCGTCACGGAGACTTCCGCCGGTGGCAGATATTCCGCCTTTCTAAGCGTGCTCGACTGGGCCTCGGAGCGATCACGGGGTTGCACTTCACAGGCATTCGCGCTCATCCAGAAATCGCCTGCGGGTTTCAAGGCGATCTGCCGCTCCAACGCCCTCAAGGCCCGGCGCGTCGCGTCCTGAATACGGGAACCGGCTCGCTCGAGTCCCCAGACCGTCGCGACGCGTCGAGCCACCTCCTCGGTATGGATGGGGCCTTCAATGTCGACGATGCGACGCACCGCCTCCTCGACCTTTCGCGGTACCTCGTGCGGAAGAGCATCCGAGCGCACTCGAAAGTCCGCCTCTTTGTAGGGCAACGTGATGTGGGAGGGGGCCTCGCGCTCCGGTGCGGGGCGAACGTCCGCACGGGGCGGTGGCGGCGGTTCACGCTCGGCCGGTTTTGCCTTAGGAGCCGTTTCAGCACGCAGCAAAGCATCGAGGAGGCGGCGCTCTTCCGCCGCACGGCGGTTGAACCAGTCGGTACTCCAGATGCGGTGAATGCACCAACCGCGCTCCTCCAGGATCTTCTGCCGAATTCGATCCCGATCGCGCGCGGAGCGCGAGGAGTGATAGGTGGCACCATCACATTCGATGCCGAGTACATAGCGCGCAGGATTCTTAGGATGCAGTACCCCTAAGTCGATGTAGAAGCCGGCCATCCCGACCTGCGGGTGCACCTGATAGTCGCGCTGCCGCAAGAAATTCGCCACCGACTCTTCGAAATCACTGTCGAAGGGTTTGTCCGTTTGTGTCGGGACATCCAAGTACCCCTTCTCGGCGTACTGGAGGAATTTCTTCAAGGCAACGACGCCCGCCTTGCGACTCGAGGTGTCGATGTCATCCGCGGTGAGCGATGAAAATACTTCGAGGCGCTCCTTGGCGCGGGTAATCAAGACGTTTAAGCGTCGCTCGCCGCCGTCGTTGTTAATGGGACCGAAACTGCCCGTCAGGCGTCCGCCGGCGTCACGGCCGTAGCCCACCGAGATGAAGATGACGTCGCGCTCATCACCCTGAATGCTTTCGAGGTTTTTGACGAAAAACGCGTTGAGGCGATTGGGCGTGAAGAAAGCCTCGAGCTCTGGATCCTCTCGCCGGCGATGGTCAATCCGATCGCGGATGACATCGCGTTGCGCGACCGAGAAGGTGCCCACACCGAGCGTCTTTTGAGGATTCGCGCGTGCAAAGGCGCAGACGGCCTCCGCAACTAAGTCCGCTTCGACGGTGTTCGTCGCACTCCCTCCGCGGTCATAGCCCCCGCTCGGCACCTTGTGATAGACGATACCTAAGCCGTCAGCCACTTGCCCGATGGCCACCGACGGTGGGAGCAAAAGCTTATTCTCATAGAAGCTGTGGTTCGAGACCGCGATGAGCGCCGGATGGTGGCTGCGGTAATGCCAGCGGAGCATCGTTCGGTTGGAGAGCGTCGCATCGCAGAGGCTCAAGATGCTCTCCATCGCGCCGATGAGGGGCGTACCATCGTTCTCAGGATTGCTGTCCGCGTCCCCGTCATCGCCCAAGCGATTGAAGAAATTCGTCGGTGGCAGCTGCTTGGCGTCCCCGACCACGACGATTTGCTCCGCGCGCGCGATCGCTCCCAACGCATCCTCCGGGCGTACCTGACTCGCCTCATCGATGAGCAGGAGGTCGAACTTGAGTCGGCCCGGCGCGAGGTATTGAGCCACCGAGAGAGGGCTCATCAGAAACACGGGCTTCAAAATCTGGATGGCATTCCCGGCCATGTCCAAGAGCTTGCGCACGGGTAAGAATTTGCGGCTCTTGTTGATCTCTTGTCGGATGATCGCCATCTCGCCCACGCTCCCGGTGGGCTTTTGATCAAAGTGCCGGTGCGCCACTTCCGCGGCGGCGGCATCGATTCGCGCGGCATCCAATTCCCGAAAGTGACCGACGAGCTCATCAAGCAAGCGACCATCGAGGCGGGCCAATTCCGCATCGGACTTGCACATTTGATTCCAAATCTGCTCAGAAATCGCCAGCTCCACACGCTCGACGAGCTCGGAGGGCGGAATTTGGCCGGTGTAGACGCGATCGTGAAAGTCAGCGCCGGTCCTTGAGAGAAGCAAGCCTAAGCATTCCCTCGCCGGTGGCCATTCATTGAAGCGTTGAGGATTCGCCTTCCAGCCACGCACCCGCTCCAAAATGAGGCCGAGCTTCGTCTCGATTGCGTTCGCGTCGCCCTTGAGTGAGGGCGTCGAGAGTTCAATAAAGCTCGCGAGTTCGGTCAAATGAGTGGCGGCGCCCGCGGTCGCTGCGTTAAGCCGCTCAGCCCATTTTTCCGGCGTATCCGACCAGCTCAGAAGCCTTGGATTGCGCACCGACAGGCGCGGGCCCACCTCAAGCGTTGTGCGAAGCCAGCCGGCGAGTTTGGCAAGCCGCGGCCACCCGGCCGGGAGTGTGGGCCAGAGCGCCGGAAGATCCGTCGCGAACTCGGCTCCCCACGCTCGAAGCTCGTCTCGAAGTCTTTGACCTTCGATCAATTGATCGAGCGCCGCAAGTCGCGCCGCATAGGAGCTCGGCAGCTTCTCCCGGCAGGCGCCGCGATAGGTTCTTAAGGCTTCCCGATACGGCCCCCGTAGCGCGCGGAAGAGCGATTGGCCGCTCCCCGCGATCTCGGCGCGTTCTCGAGTCCAATCCTGATTCCAGGCCGCATCTCTGAAAAGGGGCTTCAAGGTCCCCTCGATCTCGTTGAGCTTCCGGGCGCACACGATCGTGCGTTCGAGCCGCTCGAGATCCTTGTCCCAGCGCGGGTGACACAAAACTTCGAGCGATTCCTCGGGTTTTCCCGCGGCAAGTAATAGCGCCTTCCCGATTTTCGGGAGATCTGCGAATTGAAGCGCTTGGGGATCCTCATAGCTTTTTCGGACCAAGGGCCAGACGCTTCGGAGGATCGCGACCAGCGCATCAAACCGGGCGCTTAACTTCGTCGCCTGTTCAGTGAGGCGCTCCGCATCGAGTGGGTTGATAATCTCCCGCTCGCACCCGCGCCACGGGTGCAGTGCCGGCACGCCCGCAAGGTGCAGCCGCTGGGCCCCGCGACGCAACTCCTCGAGAAACGCCTCCATCTCACCCCGGGTCATGGCTTCGGCCCCTTGTACCTTGAAGTCCGGAACCGCAACACCTCGGTCCCTCAAGCGGCAAATGTTCCCGATGATCTTGAACGGGGTAAACTTCGAAGGCTCATGCGGCCGATGCAGACGATCGGAATGCGCCCAGAGCGAGACGGTCACCGCATCCAACTTCTCGCAGAGGCTTGGGGGTACTTTGGCGGGGGCGCTTGAATTCAACGCCTCGCGCAACTGCTGAAGGACTTGTCCCTTAGTCGCGCGCCGGCTGTGCAACTCAAAGCAAAGCGGCGATAACTCGACACTTCGCAATCGCTCGTAGACCACTTGCAGAGCCGCGAGCTTCTCGGCGACAAACAGGACTGATTTGCCGCGATGTACCGCCGCGGCGATGATGTTGGCGATGGTCTGGGACTTACCCGTGCCGGGCGGTCCCTGAATGACCAGATCGCGTCCGTTCAGGGCGGTTTGAATAGCGATGGTCTGTGAGCTGTCGGTATTCAAGATTGCGACCTGGTCGGCAGCCTTGAAGTGATCATCGAGGCGATCGTCATCCGCGATGAGGGGCGGCTCCGCCTGTCCGGATTCTTCGTGCGGCGCGAGGAGCGTCCGCAGTATCCGGTGGCCGAGAAGCGCCTCGAGAGTCGGCCAGTTCGCGGAATCCAGGTCCCTCCACAGAAGAAACTTGCTGAAGGAAAAGAATCCTAAGAGGATTTCTGACTCCAAGACCTCCCATCGGTCGGTGCGCGAGATTGCTTCGCGAACCTGCGCAAAGTAGTCGCTCGGGAGCCAGTCCTCCGAGTCAGGAAGGTCCGGTAGCTCGATCGAGTGCTGCTCCGCGAGCCAGACCTTGAGCGATACGTTGGTGTAGAGGTCTTCATCGCGGGCCTTCAACTGAAAACGTTCCCGCGCGCCTTTGCGCACGAGCTCGACTGGCACTAAAACAAGCGGCGCGTAGCGCTCGACCTCCGAGCGTGGGTCTTCGAACCACTTCAAGAACCCCAACGCGAGATAGAGGACATTAACGCCCGTCTCTTCTTCATTTTCGATGCTCTCGTAATAGAGCGTCGTGAGCCGCTTTTGGAGCCCTTCCGCAGAAAGTTGGGTCTGGAGCAGCGTGTCGCGGTGCCGGGACGCAACACCTTCGTCCGGCCTTCCGGCGGAAGCGTCCGGGGGCGTCCAAACCGCGTAATCCGGGTCGTTGTCCTCGCCCTGGTCCTCGGAGGCCACGCCTCGCCCCGGGGCGAAGGTCATGTCGCGCTTTTGGGCAAGCAAGATCTTGAACGCCTCGTCGGCCAGTTCATCGACGATGCGTACTTGGTGGGAACGCTTAGAGGTGAGGGCGCAGTTGACGAGTTTGTTACGTAAGTTTCGCTCGATCAGCTGATGGCGAGCTTGATCGAGCTTGCGGCGGACCAGGTCCGCGACTGTCGTCGCCGTTTCCGACGGATCCATCGTCTATCTCACTCCCTTCACGCTTAAAGACCCAAATCGTCAACGGTTTCAACATTCTAGCCCCTATTGGGCAGGTATTTACAGGGACGTAGTCCGCAGCTTTAAGAGGGAAAGTGTCGGCCGGCCCTGTTAAGGGTTCCGAGCATCTGCGATTCGGGCGTTACAGGACTTGAGCTAACTATTGAGATCCAGGACGCCGCGCAGGCGTTCTTCCAGAACTTCGGCGAGCGCAAGCGCATCATTGAGGGCATCCACGGGATCCCGTTCCAATGCCGAGCGAAGCGCAGATCTCAGCCACGCCGAGGCGGTAGGATCCTCAAAGATCTCCTTCGACTCCTCCCCCGGACTCGTCACCGCGTCGGCTCTTCACGTTTGGGTTTTGCCGCCGGCGCTTTGGATTCGGGGTCGCGCAGTCGCACGGCGGGAAGCGGTTCGCCTTTTCGAATGGAACCCGTCATGGCGCCCTTGATGAGAGTCAAGAACCGCTCCCGATCTTGCGGGTCTTTGATGCGGATCGCGGCGAAGTCCTCCGCGGCCCGAAGACTTAAGAAGGTCCCTTTGAGCTCCGGATGCGCGTGCACGGTCTTCTTGATGTCGACTTGCTCGTCGCGCAAGCGGCGAGCCATCCGGGCTCGCTCGGCAAAGAACGTGACTTTCTCGACCACCCATCGCGTGCGATGCGCGCGCTGTTCTGTGATGGTAGACGCACCATCCTCGCCTTTCGCGCGGGTCGTGATGGTAACCAATTCTCGCCGGATGCGGCGCGCGCCGACAAGATCGCCGTTTTTAGGCTTTGTCTCGCCTTCGATGAGCGCGCGTTCCAGATCCTTGCCCCAAAGGACGCGCTCACCGCGACTCGTGATGAGCTTTAAGTAGTAGGAGGGATCCTCCTTTGCCCGAAACTGATAGTTGGCAGCGCCGTGGTCCTTCAAGCGCCCAATCAGTAGCTCGCCTGCGCGGCGCGACGTAAATCGCTTGGGGGCGCTTGCCTCCTCATCCGCCACGAAGGATCCTCGACATCATTCCAAGACCCGCGCTTCGGCTCGCTTCGGAGTCTTGGGTTCGCGCTTCACTTGTGGGTCCTTCAAGAGCACGGCTGGCAACGGCTCCCCCCGCGCGATCGAATCGGCCAGCCTACTTCGCACGAGTTGCACGAAGCGCTTCTGATCATCGGGATCCCGCATTCTTTTGGCGGCCAGTTCCGCCGCATGGACCTGCAGATAAGTCCCGACCAACTCCGGATGTGACTTCGCACCCGCCTGAGCTCCAATCGCCGTATCACGGATCGTGTGGGCTGCTTGGGCGCGCTCGACGAAGAACTCATGCTTCTCGAACACCCAGCGGTTGCGCCGTGTTTCGATCTCCTCGCTCGTGGGGTTACCTTCTCTGTCGCGCGCCTTGACCTTCACAGACTCCGCCCGCACCGCGCGAAGCGCCACGTCATCGCCCACTTTCGGCTGCGTGACCGACTCCCGATGGGCGCGCTCCAAGTCCACGCCCCAAACGGTGCGCTCGCCGCCCGAAGTCTTTAGCTTGACGAAGTAAGACATCGCTTCCTTGGGATCGTGCCGGTAAGGCGCGCGCCGTTGGTCCACGAGCGCTCCGGCGATGAGACTTGCGCGCCCGTCGTTGCGAGCAGCCGCGGAAACTCCTTGGCGTGAGGGGTCCCGCTCCACGTCATTGACTTGGGGCTGATCTTTCTGGCGCTTGAGCGTGCGATCGAGATCGCCCCGCTCGATCTTCGTCGGGCTATAGCCTCTCACTTCGATGCCGGCCAGGCGTGCCGCCGTCCAGGCTTGTTGTCGGAAGCGCTCGGTGCCGCGCACCGTCACCTCAGTCCATCCACGAGCGCGCGCGATTTCCACCAAGCTCTTGACCACCTCCGTGTTCTCGCTTGGGGTGGTTAATCGTGTGCCCCGATCGGTAAAGGCGCGCGCACCGTCCGGGAAGTAGTACTTATTTTTGACCTCAACGAAACGCCGCTTGACCTCCTCCGGTACTGAATCGCTGCGCTTGGTGCCCGCGTGGGTCTCACCCGCCGGCGAGCCTTGCGTCGAATTGGGATTTTGGACGTCCGGTCGTTGGAAGCGCCAGAGTGTGTTTTCGGCGCCCGGCGTACCGTCTTTCGATTCTGTCGTATTCGCTGCCATGGTCCTCTCTTGGGCTTAGCGCCCCCGCAGAGATTCTAAGAAGCTGTCGACCGCGGTATGTAGCTCGGCGGAAGTCAGTCGCTCTCCTTCCGACTTCTCAGGGATCTCGATAGAAGAGAAATCCACGGCAAAATCTTCGAGTTTGATCGAGTCCAGCCGCTCGATGTCGTCAATGGTCGCCTCGCGGATTACCTGCGGCTCAACATCGCGCCGGGTTGTCTCGGTCGACACATCCGTTGCGGTGATCTCATTGGAGGGCTCGTCAACCCTGATCTCGACCGGCCTGGGCGCCACGGCGGGCGCAGGCAGCAATCTCACGATGAATCGCCGATCGCGGTAGTAGCGGATTTTTCGGCAGCGGATGGGTTTTAAGCCCTCGTAGAAAATGATGGCTTCATCATTCCCGAGATCCTTAACCTCTTGCGGCAGGAGGAGCGCTCGGCGCTGATCGCTCGCGGTTTGGCTTCGTGAGCGGCGGGACTTCTCGCTCGAGAAATCGAACATCGGCGCCGAGATGCTCTTTACCTTCACGGTCTGAAACCCGAGCTCATCCGAGATTTCCCGCGCATCCGCATGATCCTTCGCCGCGAACACGATGCGCGCGGCCAAGCTCTTCAGCATCGTTTCGGCGATGTGAGGACCGTAGAGTTCCCGCAGCTGCGAGGGCGTCTGCACCACCAGAAGGACGCGTACGTTGTAACCAGGGAGGTACGAGATGGCTTCCGCGATGATGGGGATTCGCCCCAAAGCAGCGAATTCATCCAGGAGCATCATCACCTGGAACCTAAGCCTCGGATTGTGCTCGGGGAGCTCGCGGGTCTGCAGCCCGATCGCCTGCTGAAAGAAAAGGTTCACGACGGGTCTTAAGCGATGCAGATCATCGGGATTGACGCCGACGTAGATCGAGATGCGCTTGGAGCGAAGCTCACGCAGGTCAAAGTCGTTGCCGGAAGTGGCCCAATCCAAAATGGGATTCAGCCACAGGTCCAAGCGCGAGGTGAAGGTCTTGCGGATGCTGGAGGCGGTGAGGGGAGCTAAGTCAATCACATCGTAGAGCGAACGCACGCACTGCGAGGACAACGGGAATTTGCCACTCTGCCGGCCCTCGATGAGCCGCTTCCAGTGCTGGCCGAAGCCCTCATCATCGGATGCCATTCCTTGACGGAGCACCTCACCGATGGTCTTCGGGAGCGAAGGCGTTTCGAAAAGGTAGAGTGCGATGCCTAAGAATAAGGAGCGGGCACTCGCGATCCAGAAAGGGTCCGCATTGTAGGGGTCTGGATAGAGCATCTCCGCGATGCGTTGCAGGTCATTGACCCGTCGCTCGGGAGTCGTTGCAACGTAGTGGAAGGGATTCCAGCGCGCGGAGCGGCGCTCTTCCGAGAAAGGATCGAACAAGAAGCAGGCCTGGCCGCTTTGCCGCCTAAACCCTGACGTGATGGCCCAGTTCTCGCGCTTGATATCGACGCAGATCACTGAGTCCGGCCAGTTGAGCAGATTCGGGATGACGACGCCCGTGCCCTTGCCCGCCCGCGGGGGTGCGGCAAGACATACGCCCTGTTGGCCGGAGAGCATCAGGCACCGTCCGCCGACACTGCCTAAGATGATGCCACGACTTTTGAGAAGTCCGGCGCGCGCCATCTCACGCCGACGAGCAAAACGCGCATCGCCGTGCAGCGGCCGGCGGCGCGGCAGCAATAGCACCAGCGGCACGAGCGCAACACCGGCGAGGCCGCCCAAGGAGGACCACGTTATTTTTCGAATCATCTCCGGTCGATCGCCGTAAAAGACAACATAGCGTGCGACCGTGAGCGGCCCCGCTTCGCTTATAGTCCGGTGCAGGGAGGCCACCAGCAGGCAGCCCGCCAGATATTGCGAAGCGAGCAGGCCCACGATCAGCACGCACACGAGCTTCAGCCACCCGGCCTTGAAGATTTTAAGTCCCGGCGGCAAACCGGCGCTTGCGCTCGGGGTCATACCAGATTTCCTTGACGTACCGCTCATGGCGCTCCAGCCCGAACTGAATCACGATATCGACGAGCAAATAGAGGAGCGCCTTGATATAGGCGCGCGGCAATTCGCGTCCCGCGGGGCTCTGCTTCACCAAGAGCATCAGTTGCTCAAACGCGAGCTCGGCGCTCGCCGCATGCACACTGGTGATCGAACCCGGGTGTCCGGAATTGACGTTGCGCAGGTAATCAAACGCCTCCTCGGACCGAAGCTCCGCCAGGAGTATCCGGTCGGGCTTCATCCGCAGACACGCCTCCAGAAGCTGCTTCGGCGTCACACGGCTTAAGCCCTGATCGTCCTTGGAGTAGAAGAGCCGAACGTGATTCGGATGCTTATCGAGAATGAGTTCCCGCGCATCCTCAATGGTGATCAGACGCTCATCGCTCGGGATCTCCCGGATCAAGGCCTTGGTCCAGGTGGTCTTGCCGGAGCCGGTGGGCCCGGAGACGACAATGTTCTTGCGGGTGAGCACAGCCAATCGCATGAACTCCTCGTAGGCTTCGGCGCGAAGCAGCGCGGCAAGCTTCGCCTCGGTCTCATCGAGCGCGATGCCAGAGACCCTCGCGCGTTTGAAGATGCCGCTGGCCGAGAGCTCTTCGATTGTCCATAGCGTTTGCGCGGGTTTGCGGATACTCATCGCCACGCACTGCGCCGAGGTCGCCGGCGGCATCACGAGCTGGATGCGCTCGCCGGAAGGCAGCGATGCAGACAGGAGCGGGGATTCCTCATCGATGCGCTGGCGGGTAGAATTCGCCACCAATTTCGCAAGCCGGCGGCACCAGTCAAAGTCCGCGAAAGGAACACTCTCGCGCACCCAGCCGGAGGCGGTTTCAAGAAAGGCGGTCCCAGGGTGATTGATGCAAAGCTCGGTCACGCCGTCGCGGTTCAAGTAAGGCCTTAACGCTCGCACGTTAAGCTCGAGCGCAGAATCGCCTAAGACTTCAAGGCGTTCGGGCTTTAAGCTCATAGACGCTCCTGAAATCCAAATCCCGCGCGACAAACACCTGGATGCGATCGCCTTGGGCCTTGGTGATCGTCGGGGCAATGTTAATGGTGTCTTTCAACACCTCCGTCATGACATCTTGCGAGCTCGACGGATTCACGATCACGGCACCGTTCGAGCGCGATGCAATCTCGCCCTGCACCACTCCATCGATCACCGAGATCAAGATTGCGGCGCCAAAGCGCTCGAAGAAATGCCGATTGACCTCGCCGGGCAATCCTGAGCGGCCGAGTTCATCGGTGCCGGGGGAATTCAAAGGGACGATCACTCCGGTGGGCGTGCGCGCTTCGGTCCAGAGCACGAATATCCGCGCCTGGCCTTGATGGGCTTCACCGCGCGTCTCGCCGACTAGCTTGCTGCCTCGTTCGATGAGGACCGTGGAGCCATCGACGCCGAACGTGTCGGTGGCGGTGACACAGGTGGTCATGCCGGGAAGCGTCGAGTCGATCGCGGTCTCTAGCGTGCAGTCGATGAAAGCGCCTTTCGGTAAGAGCAGGCGCTGCGCGGGAAGCACGCGTGCACTCGCGGCCGCGATGGCACTCGGATGCAGGATCGCGGCGAGCGCGCTCTCGTGACTGCCCTCCTCTGAATTTGAGGCTTTGGGCGACTCGCTAGCCTTCGCCTCCGGCTCATGCACTTGCGGGCCGGTCGAGACCGGACCGCCTAAGCGCCGCTCGAGTGCGAGTTGTTCCGGCGTCTTCTCCGGCGGCGGGGCCGGGCTCATCGGACCGGGCGTCGCCGGCGCGGGGCTCGTCGGAACTTCCACGGACGCAGGATCCGGCGGTGGCGCCAAAATCGTTTGGGACACGCTCATCGGCTGCTCGATTTTTCCTAATGACGGGAGCGCCATCTCACCGGCGGCTTGGGCACGCGAGCGCGTTTGCGCCGCGCGCTTGATCTCGCCTTGGGCATGAAACGTGTGCGCGTAGTACCATCCCAAGAGTCCCAGTGCCAGGGTCGACATGAGCGCGAGCGCGAGCACGTTGCTCACGCGCGACTGCAGCGAGCGCGCCGCATTCACCGACGCGATGCCGCGCTCGCCCTCGATGTGATTTAAGGATTCTTCCGTCTTCTCCTCGCTCACGGATGCACTCCCAGGCGCTCGCGCGTGACCTCGGGCGTCACGGTGCCGGACTTCAAGCGATCGCCAGTGCCTTGAAAGGCTTGATTGACGATGCAGCCGGTGAGATGCCCGCGGCGCACGATGAATCGTGCCGCCACGCGATGAATCAACACATCGCCCTCATCGATCGAGAAATTCAAGAGCGATTCGCTGCCATCGTCGTTGCGTACAAAGAGGACGGGAAGTTCGCTGCGCGCGGCGAAGGTCAGGCGCGTTTGCACGCCATCATCCGAGGCCGCGATGGGCTTCAAGGACTTCTCCCCACAGTACCAGAAGTCGGTGTTGCGCGGCCGAGTCGTCTTCGCTTCCGCTAGGCGTTTAGCTAGACGCTCCTCCTCGCTCAATCCATCGGGCGCGCGCGGCGCTTTAGGGTAGGAGAATCGCACCGCGTACATCACCGTATCCGACGAGTTGTTTGGGCGGCGGGCGGACGCGGAATACTCGAAGTAGTAACGGCGCTTGCTGGTGGTGACGGCGAGATTCATTTCCGTCGCGGCGACTTTGGGCTTTAAGGTCAGCACGTTGCCGTGAGCGCTGTAGGTGAGGCCGTCCAAATCCCCGCCGCTTAAAGCCTCGAAGGTCTCGTCTGCCTCGAACTCCAAGTCCACGTGGAAGCCCACGTACCCAAAGATCCGATAGACCTGATCCGCGCCATACGTGACGGTGCGGATCCTGGCATCGGTGCCGCCCGCCGGCGGCAGAACTTCGGCGCGGGAGCTCAGTGCGGCCAGAGTCAAGGCAAGCACCACGCGTTTCGTCACTGCAATCCTCATCGAGCCCCCGCGGCTTTCGGACTTGGATTCTGTGGCTCGACCTCGGGCTCCGGCTTGAACTCCACGACCTTAAAGCCCAACGGGTTCCAGCGGCGCACGGTGGGATCGGCCGAGGGTGCGGCGAAGGTGTAGCGGATACTCGCGATCCAGTAACTGCGAGTTTCCTCGGCGCTGCCCGCTTGCCGCTGCCCCTTGAAATAGCGCACTTGTGCCAAGTCCGTGACGCCGTCCGCCCGGGTAAAGAAGCTGACCGAAGTCACTTGCGCGCGGATTGCCGTGCCGTCCTTGTAGAGATTCAAAGGCGAGGCGGGGTTGGTTTTATTCCACGCCGCGTACCAGGCTTGATTGCGCTGCGCCGAGTGAAACGCACCGCACTCCTGATAGTCACTCTCCGCGGTCGAGAAATTGAAGCGCTCGCACACCGTCACGTAGTGATCGAGAAAGTAGCGTGTCACCGCTTCGGGCAGTCGCTCATTCCCTGCGTAGATCGGCACCACATCAATGAGACCGGTCGAGTTGTCCACGCGAATGACGAAGGGTTCGATGCGCTTTAAGGGCATCAAGATCATCAACGCCATCGCTCCGGCGAGCGTCGAAATCCACCCCGCACCGGCGACGATCCAGGCGATCCGGGCACTGCGCTTCTGCAACACGAGGCGATCCTGATCCCAGGAGGCCGCCTCATTCAAATACGCTTTGAGCGCGACATCTTGGGTCACGGCGTCGGTGCCTTCGGCGTCGGCGCATTGATCGGCGTTAGGTGCGCCTCGCAATCGACGCGCCGCGCGCCGTGCGAACAGGCGCTAAGCGCGAGAAGAATCAACCATATTAGATTTCTGCCGGGCATCCTGTCCTCACCTTGTTATCAATTCACACGATTGATGCTATTGGGTCGCGCGACGCGGCTCAAACGCGCGATCCCCGCGGTCACGCCGCCTCGCGCGTAGTAACCCGCTTTCCTCGATAAAGGATCGTAACGATAAGTCTCCCGATCGATGAGGCCGCGGCCGAAGTGACCCGCCGTTCTGGCTCCGCCGCCGAAGCCCCACGCGAGTGCCGCGCTGACCATCCCGAAGGAGGACAGCGCGAGCCCGCTCGCCAGGCCCGCCGCCATCGGCATCACCTGGCGCATCACTAAGAAGGTGAGGCCGGCGGCGAGACACACCCGTACCCCATCGGCGATGGAGATACCGCCGCCTTCGGCGGCCGCTTGATTCGCGGCGGCGGAGACCAGCCCGAGCATCAAGGCCGCGACCAGAACGGTGAGAAGCGTGATAAAGGCGTAGTTTGCGAGCTGCGCGATCCAGGATTCGAAGAAGCGCTTGGTGGTCTGAAAGAAGAGCAGCGCGATGAAAAGCGGCCCTAAACTTAGTAGGATCGAGAGCGCGATCTTGGAGAGCGAGAGGAGAAACATGGCGTAGATCGCGGTCAGGCCCACGACCGCGTACACCGCGAAGCCTGCAATATAAAAAGAGAAGTCGCCGTTGAAGATACCGCCCTTTTGGATCAAGAGACTGGCGGTGTCGCTCCCGGAGAAGAGGATCTGGTC
>Ga0073928_10003840_pt1 | contig 23064 bp, 16 predicted proteins | sample PaiPotPPA55metaG_FD_76969 | JGI IMG/M metagenome (GOLD analysis project Ga0073928, IMG submission 76969) | Iron sulfur acid spring bacterial and archeal communities from Banff, Canada, to study Microbial Dark Matter (Phase II) - Paint Pots PPA... ...
AGGATGCCGACGTCCTGATCACCGTAATTTGCGACAACGATGTCTTGGTTGCCGTCGAGATTGAGATCTCCAGTAGCTACGAATTCGACCTGATTCCCGGTGCCGTAGGTCTTCTGGGCTTGGAAAGTTCCATCGCCGTTGCTTAGCAGGACGCTGACCGTGTTGTCATTGTCGTTGACTACCGCGAGGTCCTGATAGGTATCTCCATTGAAATCCGCAGTGGCCATATCGTACGGGCCACTTCCAACCTGGTAAGGAACCGGCATCTTAAATGTTCCGTCGCCGTTGCCGATCGATATCGAAGTTGTATTTGCGAAATAGTCGATGGTGGCGAAGTCCAGAATGCCGTCCCGATTGAAGTCCCCGAGCACAATTGCGACCGGCAAGCCGCCGATCGAGTCGGTTTGGGCAGTCTGAAAAGTTCCATCGCCATTGCCTAGAAAAAGGGCGATGCTGCCATCCTGGCTCATCGCGAGAAGATCGAGAATCCCGTCATTATTGAAATCGCCAGCGACGATTCCGCTGGTGAAATACCCAGTCGGGTACGACGCGGGCGATTGGAACTCGCCATTCGCCTTGCCCAGGAAAACCGCCACGGTACTTGGACCAAAGACTGCGTTCGCGGTGGCAACATCAGGGAAACCGTCGCCGTTGAAGTCGGCAACAACCGACTGCGTCGGCGCACCCGACGCGTTTGTCATGAGCGGCTTGCCGAAACTGTGCAACGCAGTTTTGGGATTGAGCGGGGCGGTGCCCAGGTCGGTGCTCGTGGTTATGTCGGTGAAGTCCACCGTATTTCCGGGCACGGCCAATCCGAGGCCGCTCACGGCTGCCGTGAAATCGTAGTTCTTGGGGTGCTGGACATTTGCTTTCGCCGTGAGTACGGTGGTGCTGCCCGTCTTGCCTGTTACTTTCAGAGCTACGGATTTGGACCGCACGATTTTCGGTGAGCTGGCGGTTCCCCCGTAGAGCGCAGTCAGGGAGTGGGAGCCAGGTGAGAGGATCAAGGTCAATGTCGCCGTGCCCGTCTTGTATCCCTTGGCCGGATTTTGGCCCACCACTTGCGCGCTGCCCAGCGGTAACTTGCCATCGAAGAAAGTGACGGTGCCTCCTGTGGCCGCCTTTTTATTGGTCGTGACGTTGGCGGTCAGCGTTACTTTTTGCTTCACTTTCGCCGGATTGGGGGCAACAGATAGTTTGATGGAGTTGGTCGAGGCGAGCAGAGGAGCCCAAAACAGACACAGGCCAGCGAAGAGGACTGCGGGCAACTTTATCCGATAGAAAAATAGTTTGAGCTTCATTTGTTACCTCGGAAACTGGAACACAACCGTTTAAATCGAAAAACGGTTCAGGACTACAAACCCCGGAACAGGCTGTTGGATACGGCGCGCCGTCCGACGGGGAGTGTAAAGCGACGATGGGGTTCGTGTCCAGCAGGTTCGGTTTTGGCGCCCAATCAGTAAAAGCAGGTCACGGTTTATGTTCACACAAAAACTGCTCTTAAATCCGACGAAGCGTGGCAAACAACGTGCAAAGCTTTTAGCAAACGGTTCGTCCTATACCCCTCTTAGGCGAACAAAGGACGGGCAGTTCTCCCCTATGAAGACTCATACCGTGATGTGCGTGGACGACGACGCGGGAATCCGGGAATTGTACGGAGCCCTGCTCGGGCAAAATGGCTACCAAGTCATCGCCGCCAACAGCGGCCGCCACGCACTTCACGTGTTTGAGTCTAAAGAAAAGGAAATTGACGCCGTCATTTTGGACTATGAGATGCCTGGAATGAATGGCTTAGAGCTGGCCGCATGGCTTAAGCAACGCCATCCGAAACTGCCAGTGATTATGATTTCAGGATCACATCCGGAGCCGCAACAGATGGCTCCGTTCGTCGATGTCGCAATGGGAAAGGGCGTTCCATTACGGCACATCCTGGACCGGCTACAAGTTTTGCTGGCGACTTAATGCCTGTGGTCCCTGTCACGTTCGGTGACAATTTATTCTTTCAAAACTTCATCCCACGTGCCGAATGCCCGGCAAAGTGCCGACTATCCGGCTTTCAGGAACAGGGCCGCGAGTGGCGGCAAGGTTAGTTTCAAGGAATATGGACGTCCGTGGACTGGATGTTCTTCAGCCATGACACCGCCGGCATTCCCCATGCCGCTGCCGCCGTACTCTTTGGCGTCGCTGTTAAGAAGTTCCCGCCAGTAGCCCCCAGTCGGCACCCCGAGCAGATAGTCAATCCGAGGGATAGGAGTGAAATTACATGCCACAACTACAACTTGACCAGCCCCGCTTCCCTTGCGCAGCAGTGAAATCGTGCTGGCGGCACTATCGTTGCAGTCGATCCATTCGAATCCCTTTGGATCGTTGTCGAATTCGTGCAGAGCAGGCTCGCTGCGGTAAACCCGATTCAACTGCTCTACCCAATTTTGCAACCCGTGGTGCACGGGATACTGCAACACATCCCATTCCAGGCTGCTGTCATGCGTCCACTCCCGCACTTGGCCGAATTCGTCTCCCATAAACAGCAGTTTCTTGCCCGCCTGGGCGAACATGTAGCCAAATAACAATCGCAGGTTGGCAAATCTCTGCCATTCGTCCCCGGGCATTTTGCCGATCAGCGAGCCTTTGCCATGGACAACTTCATCATGAGAGAGCGGCAATACGAAGTTCTCGGTGAATCCGTATAGCGATCGGAATGTGAGCAGGTTGTGATGAAATTTTCGATGGATGGGATCGTGCGCGAAATACTGCAGAGTGTCGTGCATCCAGCCCATATCCCATTTGAGGCCAAAGCCCAGGCCACCGAGATAACTCGGCCGCGAGACCATAGGCCAAGCGGTGGATTCTTCGGCGTAGGTCTGAATGCCGGGATATTCCTTGTAGGCCTCAATATTGAATTGGCGAAGGAATTCAATGGCGTCCAGATTCTCGCGCCCGCCATATTTGTTCGGAAGCCACTCGCCGGGCTTGCGCGAATAATCGAGATACAGCATGGAAGCGACCGCGTCCACGCGCAATCCGTCGGCGTGATATTTATCCAGCCAGAACATTGCGCTTGAAAGCAGGAAACTGCGGACCTCGTCTCGCCCGTAATTAAAGATCAGCGTTTTCCAGTCCGGATGGAAGCCCTGCCGGGAATCGGAGTGCTCAAACAAATGCGTGCCGTCGAAGTAGGCGAGGCCGTGCTCGTCTGCAGGGAAGTGGGACGGCACCCAGTCGAGAATTACGCCAATGCCGCGCTGATGAAGGTAGTCGACCAGGTACATCAAATCTTGCGGCGTGCCATAGCGCGCGGTCGGAGCGAAATAACCGGTGGTCTGGTATCCCCAGGATCCGTAGAACGGATGCTCCATAATTGGCAGAAATTCGACGTGAGTGAACTGCATACGTGAAACGTAGTCCGCGAGCCGCGGCGCAGCTTCACGATAAGTGAGCGGCCGGCCGTGTTCTTCGGGAACTCGCATCCACGAGCCGAGATGAACCTCGTAGATCGAAATTGGAGCGTGCAGAGAATCTCGGCCTTCGCGATACTGCATCCATTCATGATCAGACCATTGATACTCAAGATCCCAAACTACCGAACCGGTGCGCGGTGGTTTTTCGTGGAAAAACCCGAATGGATCTGCTTTGTCGACCATATGGCCGTGATGCCGCGAAACGATGTGATACTTGTACAAAGAACCTTTGGTGATGCCGGGGATAAAATCCTCCCAGATGCCGGAATTATCGCGCGGGCGCAGCGGATGCGAATCTTTGTTCCAATTGTTGAAGCTTCCCATCACCGTCACGGCGTGCGCATTGGGGGCCCACACGCTGAAGGTGGCGCCGGCTTCGCCGTTCACTGAAGTAAGGTGCGCGCCGAGCTTCTGGTAAGCGCGGTAGTGCCGTCCCTGGTTGAAAAGATAAAGATCCTGCTCAGTTAGAAGTGCCATGTCAGCGCGACCTCGAGGTCGTCCCCAAAATGGAGAACGGGCGTCTCGCCCGTTGAGACGGGCTAAGAACGCCCGGCCTCTGACCGATCTTTCAGTGTACCGGAATGAAACCGTTGGACGGCAAGGCTTTTGCATATCCCTGCGAATGCGATACCTCATGCTAGACTTTTAGCACGGCTCCTCATTTCCTATTTTTGCCTGTTTGTTGGGCCGACACTTTAAATGCCTGCTCTGCGCGTCATTATTCTTTGGCACCAGCATCAGCCTTTTTATAAAGATCTGGTTACGGGGGAGTATCGTCTTCCCTGGGTTCGCCTCCATGCTCTCAAAGACTACTACGGCATGGTGAAACTGCTGGATGAGTTTCCCAATGTTCACCAGACTTTCAACCTCGTCCCATCGCTAATCACCCAAATTCAGGATTACGTAGAGGGAACGGCGCATGACCCGTTTCTGAAAGTGGCGGCAAGGCCAGCGAAAGATCTCACCACGACGGAACGACGCTTCGCGCTGCAATATCTTTTTCAGGCGAATCCTGTACATATGATTGGGCGATATCCGCGCTATCAGGCGCTGTGGGAGCGCTTTCGAGGCGCGGGCGATTCTCCGGAACGGGCGGACAAGTATTTCCAGGAGCAGGACTTCACTGACCTGCAAGTGCTCTCGCAAATCGCATGGTTTGATGAGTTCTTTCTGGAAGATCCCGAGATTGCGGCGCTAATCAAGAAAGGTCATGGATATTCGCTGGAGGATCAGGCGTTCGTCATGGCGCGACAGAGGGAACTGGTCGGGCAGGTAATTCCCGCGCACGCCGCGGCGGCGCAGCAGAGAAGAATTGAGATTTCTACTTCGCCTTTTTATCATCCGATCCTGCCGCTGATTTGCGATACGAATATGGGTGGGGCTTCTACGCCGGGGCTGCCGTTGCCGCAGAACCGTTTTCGCCATCCGGAGGATGCGCGAGAACAGTTGCGGCGTGGGCTCGACCTTCATCAACAAGTTTTCGGCGTGCGGCCGGTTGGAGTTTGGCCTTCTGAGGGAAGCGTGTCGGAAGAAGTTTTGGGCATCGCGCAGAATCTGGGCGTGAAGTGGATGGCTACGGATGAAGGCGTTCTTGGACGCAGCCTGGGTCTCAACTTTGCGCGCGATGGCGAAGGACGCTTGTCGGCGGCGGGTGCCGAGAAGCTTTATACCATCCACCGGTTCGAGAGCGGATCGACGCAGATGCACATGATTTTCCGCGATCACACCATTTCGGATTTGATTGGATTCGTGTACTCAGGAATGCCTGCACAGGACGCCGCCAATCATCTCATTCACAATATTTGGCAGGCCGCGCGGCCGGTGCTCGATCGGGGGCGTGATGCGGTTGTGTCCATCATTCTCGACGGCGAGAATGCATGGGAATACTATCCTCGGTCGGGGCGCGAATTTTTGCGGCGCTTCTACGACAAACTGCAGCATGAGCCGGGAATCGAGGCGGTCACGGTGTCCGAGGGAATCGCCCGACATCGCGATTTTGGGCAGCTCACTTCGTTAGTGCCTGGCTCCTGGATCAATGCCAACTTCAACGTGTGGATCGGTGCGCCTGAAGACAACCGTTCGTGGGATTATCTTTATCAGGCTCGCAACTTTTATGCTGAGGCGGCGGGCCGGGCCAGCGATGCGCAACGTAAATTGGCGCTTGAAGAATTGTTTATCGCCGAGGGCAGCGATTGGAACTGGTGGTACGGACCCGAGCATCACTCCGCGAATGACCGCGAATTTGATGAACTTTACCGCAAGCATCTATCCAATGTTTATCAGGCGCTAGGCGCGAGCCCACCCGATTATCTGGCCCAGCCAATCAGTGGCGTGGAGGCGCGGCCGCAGTACACCCCGCAGACCTCTTATATCCACCCTCGCATTACTGGCGATATGGTCCGCTATTTCGAGTGGATGGGTGCGGCGGTGCATACCGCGGATCATAGGGCTGGAGCCATGCACGGCAAACAGTTTCTGGTTGATTGTGTGCACACCGGAATCGATGAAAATTTCGTTTATGGCCGCTTGGATTTTGTGGGCAAGCCTCCTGAAGTGGATTTCGATTTAGTGGTGAATCTCGAATCGCGGGCCGCGGATGCGCAGCGTCCGCGACGTGCGTTGCGATTAGATGTGCGCGTGCAGGCAGGGAAACCGGCGTCATGGCAGGTGAGTTCTCAGGAGGAGCAAACGGCGATTGCCTCGTCGGATAATCCTTGCGATGACGTGAAAGTAGCTCTGCAGCGAAACTTTGAATTCAGAATTCCGCTGGCGTGGTTGTTGGCAAAGCCAACCGCTTCGGTGTCGGTCGGCGCTGACGGAAGGGCAACTACTCCAGTGGCGACCTTGTTGCGCCTGCGTTTCAGTGTGTGGCAAAACCGTTTGCCCGTCGATGCGTTGCCTCTTGAGGGATGGATTGAACTGCGTCTGTTGAGCGAAGAAGATTTGATGGCGTTAGCCTTCTAGACCGGCGAATGAAAAAAGCCGGAAGCTTTCGCTTCCGGCCAAGCAAATCTGGTTTCTACTGACCGGAGGCCGCTGCAGTCATCTCCAGCGGACGGCTCAATTCCATCACCAACTCTGTACCCGCCGACAGCATGGCTGAGTTCTTCTTGCCCATCCAATGGGCGACGGTCGCGGTGGCGCCCACGGCGCCGCCAATCAGCAGGCCTTTGGCTCCGCCAATCAACCCGCCGACCAACATTCCGCCGCCGGTGCCCATGCCGATCTCGGTCATGTCTTTGCCGTCGTGTCCTTTGCCCTTGAATTGGCCTTCATTGTTGACGTCAGTTCCGTTGCGTACGCTGGTATCCACCAGAACAGCATTGAGCGTGTAGTGCTCGCCGTTCGGCAAAACCACAGCTTCTGGGAGGATGGCGATTGTCGGTTTGCCCGCAATCCGCCGCGGTTCGCTGGTTTTCATGACCCGCCCCTGAACGGTTGCACCGATTGGAATTACCGGTTTTCCATTGAGCATGACAGCTTCAGTTACTCGAGCGGAAAATGGGTCTCCACTCTTGCTCGAGAAAGTTGTGAGAGCATTTTCCAATTTCACTTTCATCGATGTGCCCGCAGGCAATGCAATATTATCTTGCGCTACCGCAGAAACTGCGAACAACACTATGCTGAGCCATACAAGTTTCTTCATTTCGCCTCCTCAATCAGTTGCCAAATGTTCTTAACCCTTGTTTACGTGTTTGCTGGGCCAGGCCCCATCGGCAATTTTCGGACTGCTTCAAGAATCTTTTCTATCGGCGCCCGGTCTGTTTGGTCGTCGCCGCGATAGATATAACGCACTGTACTGCTGCTATCGATGACTAGCGTGGCTGGATGCGCGATGTTGATCGCATCCTTACCCAGCCGGTGATAAAGCCCGTACGCCTTGGTTACCGATCGGTCTTCATCCAGCAGAAAAGGAAATGCCACCGGATGCTTCTGCAAAAACTTCGCCGGCTTAAACATGCCTTCGCGCTTCTCCGCCGCCACAAACATCAGCTGCGCCTTGGCCTGTTCGAGTTCAGCTTTGATTGGCTCAAACTGGGCCATGCGTTTTACGCAGTTCGGTCACCAGGTTCCGCGCAGGAATTCAAGAATCACCGGTCCACGCTCCAGCAAAGCGGAAAGCGAGAATTTCTCTTGTCGATTCGCCGCTGCCAGAGAAAAATCCGGGGCACGAGATCCAATTCCCAGCGTCTCCGTGCGATTCTGCATCTGGAAATCGAATGTAAGTTACTTGCGGGAGCAGAACAAGAGGGTATACAAGCAACGAACCACCGGAGGCACCAATGAGTCTCGTAAACCTTGTGGAGAAGTGGATTCATTCGCAGGCGGCATGAAGGCAGAAATGAGTGGTTAACCGCGTGAGCCTCGGGATGCGTGTAAATCTCAGGGATGGATGGTCTGTATTGACTTGCACTCGACGGATTTTGATTGACGTCGGAGCTACTGACCGACGGAGCTGGCAACCGAGGAAAAAACGTTGTTGGCGTTGCCACCAATAAGACGAATAGTTCCAACGACGATCACCAACACGACCGCCAGCATGACGGCGTACTCCGCGACGTCCTGACCTCGTTCATCCGACCACAGTTGCTGCAACAATCTTGCCACGGAGTTCCTCCTAAATTCCTAGCTATATACTCCTATGCGGGCGAGAGCAGTTGCCAGGTGGACATCTGCAGACATAATTCACTTCTTCAATAGATGCTAGTTTTGTGAGCAGCAGGGGACAATGGCTCGGAGGTGGACGTCTATGGCACGAAAGTGCCATATATCAAGCAATGGGCTTCAGCGGCAGCGATTGATTAACAGCAAAAAGCGCCAGTTCCAAGCGAGTGGAAACCCCGAGTTTATCGAAGATATTGCTGAGGTGATGTTTCACCGTATCTTCGCTGATCTTGAAGTATTCCGCGGTTTCTTTATTGGAATAGCCGGCGACCACCGCGGACACAATCTCCAATTCACGCGGCGTGAGGCCGAATTTTTTCTGGCGAGCTTCTTCTCCTGACGATTGAACCAAAGTTCGCAGGTACTGCACCAGGTTGGAGACACTTTCGCGTCCCACCCAGTATTCTCCTGCCATGACGGTGTGAATGGCTTTGAGCAGAAGCTGGGTGGCGGAGTCTTTGAGAACGATCCCGCGAGCTCCGAGTTGTAGAGCCTCAACGATCTGGTTTTTCTCCGCTGCAGCAGTCAGCAGTATTACGCGAACCGCGCTCTGGTTGGTGGCGGAACTCATCTCGCGTAGTGCTTCCAGGCCGGGATGGCGCGGCATGGCGAGATCGAGCAGTAAAATGTCGGGCTTTAGCTGTCGGGCCAGCTTGACGGCTTCAGCGCCGTCACATGCTTCCCCAATGACTTTGAGGTCGGGCTCGGTTTCCAGGAGCCGGCGCAGTCCGTCACGGAAAATAGGATGGTCGTCGGCAATAACTATGCGAGTCGACTGCGATCGTCGATTATCCATAAGCTGCTTCCCGCCGTTGCGGGACAGTGATTTCTAAACGGGACCCGGAGCCTGGATTTGATTCTACCGTGAGTTCGCCTTCAATTAAACGCACCCGTTCCTTAATAATTACAGGCCCTTTTCCCAGAATGTCGAGTTCGGCTTGCGCCAGGCGACCGGCGAAAGGGAAGCCGCAGCCGTCATCTTCAATCAGGATGTGCCATGCGCCATTGCGCGAACCAAGCCGCACCAGCACCTGGTGGGCGCGGCTGTGCTTGCGCACGTTGACCAGCGCCTCTTGCACAATGCGCGCCAGTTCGCGGCAAACCGGTTGCGGCATATTTAATTCGTCCAGGTCGGAAAGGAAGCGTGCAGAAATTCCAGTTTCGCGCTGGAATCTTTCCACCGTGTCCGTTAATAGTCCTAAAAGCCTCTTTGAATCTACGTCCAAAGTTTTCATCTGCTGCATCAATTCCCGCAACTTAAGAACTTCTTCGCGCAGCAGTCCCTGGATTCTGCCTAGCTCCTCCGTCACCAGACCGGGCTTGCCGGGTGACTGGCGGCGCAGCACATCGACCTGCATCTCGACGGCGATGAGCGACTGCACCGCGCCGTCGTGCAACTCGCGGGCAAAACGAGCGCGCTCCACCGCCCCTGCGCGCAGCCGTAAACGGCGTAACAGGAGAACGTTGTAGACGGCCGGTCCAACCTGACGAACCAATTCCTCGAGGAAACGCAATTCCTCTTCGATCTCACCAGTTAGGGAGGGATCGAGGAGAACGATTCTTCCCGACCATTCGCGGCCAAACAGAAATGACACCGTCATCAAACTTTGGAAATCATATTTTTGCGCGAGTGGGCCGAGAGATTCCGATGTAAGATCGCGCACCCTCGCACCTTCCCGGTCTAATCCCACCAGGGAAAATTCCGCATCGCGCCGGCGGCTTCGCCGCGCATAACAGGTTACGGCGGGAGACTCAAACATGTAGGTCTCTTTGTCGTTGGCGGACGGTTCGAGCCAGCGAAAGGAGGCGTCTCCGTTCGCATCTCGCAACTCGCCGACAAACACGCGGTAATTGCTGGTCTCCTGGGAGGCGATCAGCAATTGTTTTGCTCCATACATTGAGAGAAGTTCGGCGGAAATTTCCTGAATCGTGCCGCTAAGTCCGGCCTCGACTCTGGCCTTGCCAATGGTTCGCGCGATGACGGCTTTCTCGGCGCGAAGCTGTTTCTGCTGCTCGGCGAGATATCCGAGGAGAAAACCCAATACCAGTAGGTAGACCGAGCGCATGACCAAGTGCTTGGGCTCGAATTCGGTAGTATTCACTTGCAATAGCGGCAAGTGCCATTTGAGCCGTAGCAGCAAACCATTAACCGTGCCGACGAAGTGCAGATGAAGCAGAGTGAAACTTTCAATCCATAGCAAAACCACAGCTGCCACCGCGGTACCCACGGTCTCCCACAAACCCCAGCGGTAAGCGGCGCTGGCAAGAACGAAGACAAAGAACAGGAAAAACAGATTGCTTTGGCCGGTGGCAAAAACTGAAATGAGACCAGGCCAGATTACGTCTGCGCTGTGGACCAGGAGGCGGAAATTTGGCGTCGACTCCTGCCGCCTGCGTAAGAAGACGATGATGAATAAACCTTGAATCAGGTAAAAGGCCAGTAGACCGTAGGCCCACAGGGAAGAGCGAATCTCTGTCGGATCCATCCAGATTGCGACGACCGACGCCAGGGCGAGGGAGACTCGCGCAGTGGCCAGCCAGCGCTCAGTGCGGCGTATTTCGCTCGAGCCCATGGGGGCACGAAGTCGCCAGAGGAATCGATCTCGCAGGGCTTGGAATGGCAATCGAATGCGACCGCGTACTGGGAATGGTGTTACGCGGATATTATTTGCAATGCGGTTAGAGAGCAAGTGAAACTTCCTGCACACCAGGCTAACGGTAAGAGCCAAAACAAGTAATCGCCCACCGAGTGGTCTCGGCCTTTAGGTTACTTGAGTAACTTTCCCTCCCGCGTGTTGTGACTAAGAATCATAAGCGGATGAATATGTCCGAACGCTCGAAGCAATGGATTACGGGCATGGCCGCCTTAGTGTGCGTGCAGGCCCTGGCATCGCTTTTTCTGCATCGCGGCTTCGCTTTGACTGCTTTGAGCGACATCATCCAACTGGTTCTGCTACTTTGCGCCACCATTTCGCTTCTGCCCAGCGTGGTTGCCAGCCGAGGACGCATACAACTGTTCTGGGCTCTGATGACGCTGGGAATGGGCTTCTGGTTTTCCTATCAAGTTTTTTGGACTTACTTCGAAGTTCTGATGCGACGCGATGTTCCTAATCCCTTCAGCGGCGACGTAGTGATGTTCCTGCACATCGTTCCCATGACCGCTGCCCTGGCCTTGCAGCCGCATCTGCAACCGGACAATCGTACCACGCGCTTGGGGACGCTAGATTTCGCTTTGCTTCTTGTCTGGTGGTTATATCTTTACTTATTTGCTGTGATTCCGTGGCAGTACGTGCACCCTTACGAAGCTGCCTACAATCACAACCTCAACACGCTTTATCTGACCGAGAAAATGGTATTCCTGGCGGGCGTTGGGGTGCTGTGGATTCGCAGCCGGGGTACGTGGCGAATCATTTATGCAAATTGGTTTGCCGCCAGCCTTACCTACTCTTTCAGTTCTTATTTCGCGAATTGGGCCTTTGCGCGGAAAATGTATTATTCCGGCAGCCTGTATGATTTGCCGCTCGCCATTTCCATGGCTTGGATCACGGTGCTAGGGGTTTTCGCCGCGGGTTCTACAACCAAGCAACAGCCCGCCCGCGCTGCTGGCAGCCATGGTGTGTGGGTGGCAAGGCTGGGAATGGCCGCTATTTTTTCACTGCCTCTGTTTGCGGCGTGGTCTTTGTTCGATGGCGAAATGCCGCAATCAGTGCGCACCTTCCGCTTGGTATTGACGTTGGTAAGCATGTTGGTGATGGGCGGGATGGTCTTCTTTAAACAGCATCTGCTGGACTGCGAGCTTCTGCGTCTGCTCAATGATTCGCAGGAATCATTTGTGAACCTCAAGCGAGTGCAAGCCCAGTTGGTGCAGTCGGAAAAACTGGCATCGCTTGGTCAACTCGTGGGTGGAGCGGCTCACGAATTAAACAATCCGCTGACGGCAATGATGGGATATACGGATCTGCTGGCGGCAACCGAACTCGGCAGCGAACAGCGGTTGCTGATGCAAAAAATTGAACTGCAGGTGCGGCGGACTCGGACTCTGGTTTCCAGTCTGCTGAGTTTCGCCAAACAGGTTCCCGCGGAAAAGACGCTGATCGATATCAATGCTCTGGTGCAAACTGCAGTCAAGCTGTGCTTGCCCCAATCGCAGGCGCCCAATGTTCAAGTTCATACCAACTTCGCCAAAGAGTTGCCGCAGGTTATGGGCGATTCCAATCAACTTTTGCAAGTGTGTTTGCACATTACCAATAATGCCCTCCATGCGCTCGCGGATCACGGCGGAACCCTGACGGTTGCCGCGCGTTTGGAGGATGCTTCGGTAGTCGTCGAATTTGTCGACGATGGACCCGGCATGCAACAGCCGGAACGGGTGTTCGATCCTTTCTACACCACGCGGAAGGTGGGTCAGGGGCCCGGGTTGGGACTCAGCGTATGCTACGGCATCATTCAGGAACACGATGGAAAGATCACCTGCCAGAATCGGCCGGAAGGTGGCGCGACATTCCGCATTGAGCTGCCAGCCATACTTGATGCGGCACAAGTTTCCCGTTCGTTTTCACAGCCGTCGGAGTTGCTTTCTGAAGCGAAGGCGGCTGTGAGCCACTGAGCACTTCTTGTAGCACAGCCGTATCGGGGGTTGTCGTGGGGGCTTCTCGCCCGCACTTCCGAGGGCGAGAAGCCCTCGGGACAGCCGGCAAGAAGCCGGCGCTACAAACCCTACACAGTCAGTTCTACCGTCCGTTTCAACTGGCCGCAGGCGGCATAGATGTCGCGTCCTCGAGGGCGACGAATGAATGCGGGAACACCGGCATCGATAAGTATTTTTTGAAATTGTTTCACCCGGTTCTCGGCGGGAGTTTGGAAAGCAATACCCGGACCGGGATTCAGGGCGATCAAATTTACCTTCGCTTTGACCCCTCGAATTAATTCCGCCAGTTCGTGGGCACTTTGCGGGGAATCATTCACTTCGTCGAGAAGCACATATTCGAAGGTCAGTTTTTCCCGGTTCCGCAGAGGAAAATCACGTGCTGCGGCGATTAACTTTTCCAGATTCCATTTGCGATTGATCGGCATCAGCCGACCGCGTATCTCATCGTTGGCCGCGTTCAGCGATATTGCCAGCTTTGGCCGTACCGGTTCGGCGCCGAGGTCGTAAATCCGGGGGACTATTCCGGAGGTTGAGACCGTCATACGGGATTCCGGGATTCCTACTCCGTCCACCAGCAAGTTCACTCCTCTGATGAAATTTTCGTAGTTCAAGAAAGGCTCGCCCATGCCCATGAAGACGATATTCACTCGGTCTTGCGGCGGAGAAACACCTTGATCATTGAGAACCGCGCACACCTGGCCCACGATTTCGCCAGCCGTCAGGTTACGCTTTACTCCCAGCAAGGCGGTGAGACAAAACTGGCAGTCCACGGCACAACCTACCTGGCTGGAGACGCAGATGGTAGCCCGGTCCCAGGCTCTTTCGGCTTCGCTGCCAGCCTCGCTGCCATCACCAGATTCTCCGTTGTCGCCTTCTGGCATCCAGACTGTTTCTACGCTCTGCCCGTCGGCAAATCCGATGAGGTAGCGAACCGTGCCATCGTGCGACACGAATTTCTTTTCAATCGAGTGCGCCCCCAGAGACAATCCTTTTTGCCTCAAACTCTGGCGAAACTCCTGCGGAAGCGTAGATATTTGCTCGGCAGAGCCGACACGCTGGCGATAAAGCGCCTCAAACAATTGCTGTCCCCGGTAGGAAGGCTCTCCCGCCTCCTCGACAAAATCTATCAGTTCGCGAAGGTTAAGGCCCAACAGAACCGTTTGCTTGTCTTGAGTCATCGATTAAGCCGTGTCTCTAATATTGTAGAGAAGATTTTCACTGAGAGCGGGGGATTGGCCGAGTCCTAAGATTCACCGTAAGTTACTGATTATAAGCCAATAGCTATGTTTTAGCACAGGTCCCTCAGGTATGTAACAATAGTAAAGGCCCGCCCGGTCCTGAGGCGGTAGTTATAGGAAAAAATCTAATGGTGCAAGAAGTACGCAATATTCGGCGTGAAGTGCTGCCGAACGGTCTGACCGTGATTACAGAACAGATGCAGCATATTCGTTCTGCGTCCATCGGGGTGTGGATAAAGAGTGGATCGCGCGATGAAGACGCGCAATGGAATGGCATCTCCCATTTCGTTGAGCACATGGTTTTCAAAGGTACGAAGCATCGCTCCGCTGAAGACATAGCGCGCCAGGTCGATTCGATCGGCGGCAACATGGACGCCTTTACGGCCAAAGAGTGCATTTGTTTCAACGTCAAGATTCTCGATGAGCATCTGCCCATCGCTATGGACGTGCTCAGCGATCTGGTGTTGAACCCCACCTTCGATGCCCAGGACATCACTCGGGAACGCGGCGTGATCCTCGAAGAAATCAAGATGGACGAAGACAGTCCCGATTACCTGGTGCATGAAATCTTCACCCAGAATTTCTGGAAGGATCACGCTCTGGGCAAACCCATTCTCGGCACCAAAGATAGCGTCAAGACGTTTGAGCGGGATCCAGTGCTGACTTTCTACGATCAGCGGTTTACTCCGTCCAATTTGATTATCTGTGCTGCAGGAAATCTGAAACATGAGCAGTTCGTGGAGTTGGTCGCGAAGCACTTCCAGCACATGAAACCGATGAAGAATGGATTTCACAGTCCTCAGCCGAAAATTGTTCCGCGGATTATCATGCGCAACAAGAAAGCTCTGGAGCAGGTGCAGATCTGCGTCGGCGTGCCTTCGCATCCCATTGCTCACGAGCGCCGGCATGCATCCTACATTCTGAATACGCTGCTGGGCGGCGGAATGAGTTCGCGCCTGTTTCAAAACATCCGCGAACGGCAGGGGCTTGCCTACTCGATTTACAGCGATCTGAATCCTTACCGCGACACTGGCTGCCTTTCGGTCTATGCTGGCACCTCGCGGGCTTCGGCGGGCAAGGTCGTGCAAAGCATCGTTTCCGAATTCCGCAAGCTCAAATCGGAGAACGTGCCCGAGGAGGAATTGCGGCGCTCCAAAGATCAACTGAAGGGCAGCTTGATGTTGTCGCTGGAATCGTCCACCGCGCGCATGTCGAGCCTGGCTCGGCAGGAAATGTATTTCGATCGCTTCTACAGCATGGACGAGTTGATCGAGAAAATCGAAAGCGTGAGCGCGGAAGAAATCAGGCAGCTAGCCAACGAATTCTTTCTCACCGAGTCGATCGCGGTTACGGTTCTGGGCAATCTGAATGGCCTGAAGCTGAGCCGCGAACAACTGGTCTGCTAATGGTCGTCTGTTGCTCACGCGAGCAAGCGCGTTGTTATAAACGTGCTGGCTTTGTGCACAGTTTCCGGGCATACTAAGCGGCAAGTCTCCACTTACGGCACAGGAGTTTGCGCTACGTCTACGCCGGAGCAGAATCGCACTACGGAAATCGACGCTCTACAGCACCCGTCTTTCCAACAGCAACAACGGCGCCGCATGCTCATCGCCCTGGGCGTGTTGCTTTTAGCGCTGATCGCTGTGCTCATCAAGGACCGACAGTTCTGGTTCCCGTCGAGTCCGGGCGCTGAGTCCGAAGCTCCTGAGCAAGTTGCACCCTCAACTCCGGCAGCGGCACCTAAGACTGCGCCTCAAATCCATGCACCGAAGGCAGCAGCACGGGCTGGGAATGATGCACGTTCGAAGTCAAAGCCACAATCGAAAACTGCACATTCGATTGCACCGCAAAGCGACTTGCCATTTATTGTGGCCACGAATCGCGCCGTGCTTCCGCCGCTCGAAGTTGAAGTCGTAGCCGGCAATCAGCATCGAGCAGTTAAGCCTGGTGACAGTTCGGTGAAACTTGACATGCAGCCGAGGGCGCCGGCTGCGGATGCGCAAACTTCGGCCCCGGCGGAGAGCCAGAATAATGCTCCGACAGAAAACAATGCCGCACCGCAAGTACAAACGTCGCCGGGAAGTGCGCAAGTGGTGTCTCGCGTCAATCCCACTTATCCGCTGCTGGCGAAGCAGATGAAAGTTCAAGGCGCCGTTGTTCTGGAAGCTCTTATCAGTCGTAATGGAAACATTCAAGGCATACAGGTTCTCAGCGGACCAGCGATACTTTCAGAGGCAGCGCGCGAGGCAGTAAAGCAGTGGCACTTCAAACCTTATTACCAGCGTGGGCAGCCGGTGGAAACCCAGGCTCGCATCACAGTAAATTTCACTATTTCGACGTATTGACTGGGGAATGACGAGGTCAATCCGGGCGCGGCGTTTTCACCGGCCGGGCGAGGAATTCAAGGTGAACAATTCAAAATAAAACGGGCGTCCGACTCTCTCGAGTCATTGGACGCCCGGGCAGCCCTCCCCCAGAACTGCTCACCTAAGAAACTATATCTGGTGCGCATTTCTGTGAATGGCCCGACCGGGCCAGCTAGACCCACCAAGGTGCTATCCCGCTATCCCGCCATTAGCATTGCCGTTAGAAAGTACGAACTCGGAAGGGAGCTGTCTGAGATTCCTTCTTCCGCCGGGATCAGTTGCCGTTCTGCGTGGCCGCGAGAGCAATCGGAGCGCTTTCCACCCGATTGCGGCCTGCAGCCTTGGCGGCATAGAGTGCCTGGTCGGCATCGTGAAGCAATGCCTCGCGGCCCATCAAGCTCGAAGCAGTTGTCTGTGTAGCCGCCAGCCCTAGGCTGATAGTTACAGAAACCGGGCCGGCAGCTGTTTCAACGGGTGTATCCGCGACCCTGCGGCGCAGCCGTTCCGCAGTGACCTTGAGGTTTAGAGCGTCGCAGCCCGGTACCACGACGAGAAACTCTTCTCCGCCATAGCGGCCGACTGAGTCGTAGCTTCGAAGTCCGGAGTGCAAGCGATCGCCAACCTCTCGCAGCACAGCGTCGCCCACCAAGTGGCCATGACTGTCATTGATTTTTTTGAAAAAATCGATATCAGCCATTATGATGCCCATAGAATCCCGGTTACGGCGGCTGCGTTCCATTTCTCCTATCAGCAAATCGAGGATGGCGCTGCGGTTCCAAATGGAAGTCAAGCCGTCGTGAGAGGCGTCGAAACGCAGAGCCCTCTGGGCTTCCATCAATGCCGCCTGGAGATCGATAATGCGTTTGCCGGCGCGGACTCTGGCATGGAGTTCATCCACATCGAATGGCTTAGTCAAGTAATCGTCCGCTCCCGCGTCCAGCCCCGCGATTAAATCCTGCTTGTCATCTTTAGCGGTCAGCAAAATAACGTATCGATAGGGACCATGGTCACGGCTGCGGATTTTGCGACACAGCTCGATCCCATCCAACCCCGGCATCATCCAATCGAGCACCGCCAGCGGCGGAGCGTCATCCTTTTGCAAGACCTCCCATGCGTCCAGACCATTTTGTACAGCCGTAACCTGGTAGTTCCAGCGCTTGAACCAGCTTTCGAGAATTCGACAAAAAAGAGGGTCGTCTTCAGCAATCAATACCGAATTCAGCGCAAGAGCTCCTGTTTCTGGATCATCGAACTCCCGGGTTAGTGATTTAACAATCGTTTGCATAATTCTCATAGTTGGGCACCGGCCAAACCTTTCAGCTCATCATGCAGACTTGAAATCTCCCGCTCGAGTTCTGCCAGGGTAACGTCAGCGTGCGAGAGGTCCCGGTGGCGTCCCATATCCTCGAGTTGCCGCGCAGCCTGGGAAGTTCGGACAGCTCCGAGATAGCTCGATTCGCCCTTAAGACTGTGTGCGGCCCGCATAATGCCATCGCAATCCCCAGATGCAATCGCCTCTCGCAGTTTCGCCATCAATTTCGGGGACTCTTCGAGAAAAATCTGACACAAGTCCCGCAGGAGTTGCTGATCTCCTCCGATGCGCTCAAGCGCTTCGTTTCGGCCCCAGGACTCGGTCCTTACCGTCGCCGGAGGCGGATCGACCTTTACGCCTGTCAATCCAGCCAGAGTTTCTTCGATGTCAGAAAATCGCACGGGCTTGGTAATGTAGCCATCCATGCCGGCGGCGATGCAGCGTTCGCGGTCGCCCTTCATAGCGTGCGCGGTCATGGCGAAGATAGGCAGATGAAGTCCGCTCTGCTCCTCGCTTTTCCGAATTGCTCCGGTTGCCGCTAGACCATCCATTTCCGGCATTTGCACGTCCATAAAAACCAAATCAAACTTTTCCGTCGAAGCCAGGGTCAGCGCCGCTTTGCCGTTCTGCGCCAGCACTGGAGTGTGGCCCATTTTCTGTAGTGCCCGGATAATCACTACCTGGTTGACCGGGTTATCTTCTGCCACCAGGATTCTCAGTTTGCATGCGGACTCGCGCAAGGAATGGCGGGTAATTAACGCTGGCTTGGCATCAGTCTGCGGCTGGCCCGGGGCCAGCGCGGTTCGAATAGCGGTCAGCAGATCAGACTTAGCAACGGGTTTGAGCAAGTAGCCTGAAATCCCTACTTGCCTGCAACGATCGGCTTCTCCGGGCCTTCCGCTAGAAGTCAGCATCAGCAGGGTAGATTCGCTCCGGAAGCCATTATTCTTTGCTGTTGCCTGTATCTTTTCGGCTAACTCGAAACCATCCATCTCGGGCATATGGCTATCGATAATCACAATCGGGAACGGTTCTTGTTGTTGTCGAGCGGTTTCCAGGCAAGCCAGCGCCAGCGGGCCGTTCTCCACAGCCCTAGGCCTCATTCCCCATGCGCGCGTCATCTCGCAAACGATACGCCGATTGGTTTCATTGTCATCGACCACCAGCAGCGGAAGGCCCTTCAACTCAGCCGCGGTCACGAGAGAGGGCGCCGTTTCAACGGTTCGACATGCGGCAAATTTCGCGGTGAAATGGAACGTGCTGCCCTCTCCCTGGCCGCTTTCCACCCACAACTTTCCCTGCATTAGTTCGACTAGGCGAGCGGAGATCGCCAGTCCCAGGCCGGTGCCTCCATACTTACGGGTGGTGCTGCTGTCCGCCTGCGAGAAAGCTTTGAACAAGAGTCCTTGCTTATCTGTGGGAATGCCTATGCCGGTATCTTTCACCTTGAAATGCAGTTCAACTCCAGCATCAATGTCTGGACGGCTTTCAATCGTGACTAACACTTCTCCGCGGTGGGTGAATTTGATCGCATTGCCGACGAGATTTACCAGAACCTGCCGCAGGCGTCCGGGATCGCCACACACGCGCGCGGGTACGTCAGGATCGGCATCATACGCCAGTTCCAATCCTTTTTGATGGGCTCGCAACGCGAGCGTCTTAATGGTCTCGCTGACGCAGTCGTAAAGATTGAAGTCGATGTTCTCTAAATCAAGTTTGCCCGCCTCCACTCTGGAAAAGTCGAGAATGTCATTGATCACCGACATCAACGATTCACTGGAGGACTTGACCAGTAACAGGTAGCCGCGCTGCTCAGCGTTCAAGTTCGTGTCCAGAGTTAATTCTGTCATTCCCATGATGCCGTTGATCGGAGTGCGAATCTCATGGCTCATGTTGGCAAGAAATTCGCTTTTGGCGCGGCTGGCAGCTTCGGCAACCTCCTTGGCCGCTTTCAGTTCTTCATTGGTGGTGAGCAACTCTGCCGTGCGACGGGTGACCTGCTCTTCCAAACTTTCGTGGTGTTGCTGAAGTTCGAGATCGCGGGTCTCGATTTGCTGCAGCATATTGTTGAATTCCGTGGCCAGCACCCCGAACTCGTCACAGTTCAGGATTTCGGCACGAATGGAGTAGTCACCGTGGCCGGACACCGCTTTGGTGGTTTCTACCAGGTTAAGAACCGGCTGCGAGATCGATTTCTGCAGGCGCGATGCCAGCATGAAAGCCATACAGAATGTGACCAACAGCGTTATTAGGAATGTGAGGGTTGCTTGCCGTAATCTCGCATGTTGTCTTTCCAGATCAGACTCAATGTAAAGCGTTCCCACAGATTCGCCGGCCAGCATGATCTTGCGGAACTGAATCAGATGACCGTACTTGAAGAGAGTGGATTCGGTTTGCGCCGTCGGCGGCACAAGTCCCAAATCTTCGGCGGCGCGCGCGTATTTGGCGAAAGGTTTGCCGTCAGAGGTGTATACACAGGCGGCAATTACATCCGGTTCAGCCCGTAGAGCGCGCAGGACGTCACGCGCCGAATCGGAGTCACGAAAGGTTAGAGCAGCCGTGCTGTTCCCGGCTAGAACATCGCCCAGAACCGCCAGGTTCTGCGCGGCAGTGTGTTTGAATGTCAGCACGTCGTAGGTCGCCATGGGACCGGAAACCGCGCAGGCGGTGAAGCCGCTGACCGCCATGAAAAGGACGGTGAGCTTGCGGCGAATCGACAAATCCCCAAAACGACGCATTAAAGCTGCTCCCTCATAGTGCTTACCCGACTACAAGTTTCGCCACGCTTAACAGCTTGGAACTGATTTTCAGTCCGCGTAGCTCGGCGGCCTTGCGGTTTACTTCGAACTGCACGCGGCTGTTTTCCAAGACAAAATTAATCATCCCGCCCTGCTCGACAAAACCTTTGGTATCACCCACGGTCAGGGCATCGGTCCCCTGCAAGCTCTCAAGAATCTGCTTCAGCCGCACCGTCTCCGAAGTAGCGATGAAGAGAATATGACAAGTTCTGGCCACCTGCAGATCAATCCCTTCATCGACCTCGAGTCTGCGTCCGTTTACCGTCTTGTCCTTGGTGATGTTGCGTAATTCTTCACCGAAGGGATCTCGCCCGAGAACGCAAATCCGAAGCGTCGCGGAAGCGTCGGAGAAACTGCTCGGCGGCCACTCCACAAACTTTGCGAAGTTGAACAGGAAGGCGGCCTTGACCTGATACTCCCCAGCGGTCGGGGATTGCGCACGCGAGCCGCTGAGGAACAGCATCACCAACCCCAGCACCCAGAGAACTCGCCCCCGCCTTGGCATGCGCCCAACCCTCGCCGAAGTCAAATTCACAGTCTGCATGTAGCTTTCGCATAAGTGCTGTGCGGATACCTGTTGCATCCCGCTGACAAACGCATCTACTTTCCTCGCATCTCTTCCTCCGCCACGATCAGCTTGGCAACCGTCAACAGCCGCGCGCTTAGCTTCAGGTGCGCCCGTTCCGCGGCCTTCACATTGATTTCGAAGCGCACCCGGCTCTCATCCAGCACGAAGTTAATGATCCCGCCCATCTTGGCGAAGCCGGGAGTGTCGCCGACAGTCAGAACGCTGACCCCCGCTAGGCTCTGTAGGATGTCTCGCACTTTCTGCTTTTCCGACGAAGGTATGAATAGAATCTGGCAGGCCCTGGCCTGCGGTACGCCCTCGGGATGGGCAACCTCGAGTCTGTGGCCATTCACGGCCTTGTCTTCAATCACCTGTTCGAAGTCACGACCGAAAGGGTCCGGTCCCAGCACACAGATTTGCAGAGGGGCATCGGCAGTAGGGAACGAATCGGCGGGCCACTCGACGAACTTCGCGAAGTTGAAGAGAAAGGCCGCCTTGACCTGATATTCGGAAGCGGACTGTGCCGTCGCGGTATTAGGCAACATTGCGAGCACCACCAGTAGTTCTAAGAACCGCCTGCAAACCAACCAGAGGTCAGCCTCCATGCTCTTGTGCCACCGCTTCGCTCGCCTCCCGTAACTTAGCAAAAGGAGATTCATAAGGCCTGCGATTGATTTTGACCCGAAAACTTCTTCCGTCCCGGTGAATTGCATCCGGCATATCCTTCCAACGAACAAGGTCGATGCTCTGCTACCAGAAGCGCCACGTGATCTTCGCGTAAGCACTGCGCTTGATTTGACTAGGGTTCACGCTGGTCAACAAGTCATTGGACTCTAAATGATGGTCTCGGAGCAGATTCTGGCCCACTAGACTGAACTCCAGCCGTTCCCCGAGTTGGCGGCTCAGTTGAGTATCGATCCGGGTATAGGAAGGCACTCCTTGTGCCGGCAGACGTTCGACAAAAGAGCCGCTTGTGTCCCAGACAAAGTGACCAGGCAGATTCAAGTGGGACCGCAACTGTGCCTGGTGCCGCGGGCTGGAACCCTCGGTGTCCGCCACCGAGGTCGTGTCCAGACTGCTCGGGTTGGTATGCAGGTGCATCTGCAGCAGCGTATAGCCGGGGCTGAGCGTCCACCGGCCGTTCACCTTCCAATCTGCCGAAACTTCGATGCCGTCGGTGGTGCCATGCATCTTGTTGCCCCACACCAATGGAAAGACCAGGTGAGAGGGGGCAGGGTTGACCTCGAGAAACGGCGAACCTGGTTCCGTCGTCGCCAAATCGGTGTAAGTATTGAAGAACGTCGCCAGATCAATGGAAAACGGGCCTGTGGGTTGTGCGCGATAGCCCGCCTCATAAGCCAAAACGTGTTCCGACTTCTCCCCGGGATTACCCAGGAGAGTGAGCTCAGACGGCACCCCGCCCGGCCCGGCAAATACAGCGACGTTGATATCAGAATCCTCCTCGCGGCGGGAGGGACTTCGATCGGCGCGTGAAACTGCTGCCCAGAATGTATGCAGCTTGCTCGGAGTCCAGACCACACGGGCGCTCGGGTCAAGTTCCCAGCCGCTGAAATAGTTGTTCTCCAACTTCGTTCCCACGGTCAAAAAGACGCGATCAGGTTTCAGGACGATTTCGTCCTGCACAAAAGTGCTTAAGAGTTGAAGCGCGCTGGCAGCTGGTACCCAGGCTTGATCAATCGTGGCCACGGTGAGGTCGGAGCTATGGCGATAGTCCGCACCCCAGATAAGATCGTGCCGGGCACCCAGGGCCAGATGGTGTTGGAAATCAAGATCAAAGGTATCCCGGTTCTCGCTCAATGCCAGGCCATCTCGCTCGTACCGGTCGAAGTAAAACTGCAACCTGGTGTCGGAACGGCTGGAGAAAACATGGTTCCACCGGCTTAAGATGTCTCCTCCAGGTATCTTCTCGCTCCCATTTACATTCTCATTGACTGGCGGAGCTATCGAGACGATGTGCCCGAAATTGGCTCCTTCACTTCCACCGTATAGA
>Ga0073928_10003843_pt1 | contig 23055 bp, 24 predicted proteins | sample PaiPotPPA55metaG_FD_76969 | JGI IMG/M metagenome (GOLD analysis project Ga0073928, IMG submission 76969) | Iron sulfur acid spring bacterial and archeal communities from Banff, Canada, to study Microbial Dark Matter (Phase II) - Paint Pots PPA... ...
GCCTTGCACGGCGAGTTCGAAGCAGTGAACACGTTAATCGAGCGCGGCGCTCGAATCGATTTGCCGGTGGCAGCGGCGTTGGGACGGGTCGAAGATGCTCGTCGGTTGCTAGCGGATGCCGGCAGTGGCGAACGCCATTTAGCGATCAGTTTGGCGGCGGATTTTGGACATGTCGAGATCGTTCGATTGCTGCTGGATGCGGGCGAAGATCCAAACCGATACAACCCGCTGGGAGGCCATTCTCACACGACACCGCTGCATCAAGCTGCCGGGGCGGGGCATGAGGAAGTGGTGCGGCTGCTCGTCGAACGTGGCGCGAGATTGGATTTGAAGGACGTTCTCTGGCGTGCGACGCCAGCCGATTGGGCGAAACATGCAGGCAAAACAGAAATCGAGGAATATCTTCGTCGCAAGATTGAGGGTGCGAAGCGGGAATAACACGGCCTTCTCTCCGGTTGGCGTACTAATTAGGATTTGGAGCGGCTGCTCAAAAAAGAGGGAGCGAAGCGAACAGCTCGCCCTCCGTATTCAACCATCTGGCCTTGTTGTTAGCACACGCGTTGCAGAGGGCACAGCAGTCGGCTGAATCGCAGCATGACGCTTTCGCGGCCTTCACCGCTTCTGCAAAGCCGAGCGCGATTACTGCCATCAACACAAATGCATGCGGTCTTGACATGCAAACATTTAACGCGATCGCGCTCTATCTCCTCCTAAAATCGGTTTTGATTGGAGCCGGTATTGGTGCTGCTGGATCTGCTCTTCTTTATCGATCCCGTCTAACGCCCGGCACCTGGCTGAAAAGCATTGCATTGGGCATTGTGGGTTATCAGGTAGGCCTCTACCTGGTGGCCAGGGGCGAATCGCACTCGTATTATGTCAATGGAGTGCGAATGGATCGGGCCGAGTCCGGAGAAAATCTCTGGTTACGGAACCGCCTTGCCGAGCATGAAGTCTTGTTGCCTATCATAATCGCGCTAACTGCAATCCTGGTTGTATATATTTTGCGAAAGCGACATTCACCCACATCTCTCCTATAACTGTCGTGTCGTACGCTGCCGCTCGTTGTCGAGTGGTGAGTCGAAACAGATGCCTACCCGAAGGACGTCTTACAGAATGGAAGCCATTTTTCGAAATAATCATTGACGAGGCTGAGCCAGAAGTCGCAAACTCAGAGTGCTTAATCCCCAGCCCTGACTGTCGTAATGCTTACGCGCTCGTTGACAGGCGGCGGATACAACATGCTGCCGCGCTGACGAGCACACAAACAAAGCCCACATCTATAGTTCATCAGGTCCGAGAAGTATTGGTTCGAGGTGCCCTATGAACCAGGCCGACTGGCAGGCGCTTTACACCGCTGCTATCTACGAACTCGATTTCTCAAAGCTCCGCTTGCGAATCAGCGAGGCGGAAACGGCTATCTTCTCGCGAATCCAAAATCTTGCCCAAGATTCGGACTCGAATCGCGAGCGCGAGAGCATCGCAAATGCACTATCTAGTCTGCGCGCCCTGCAAAGGAATCTTCTGCGCTGTCCCCGCGAGGGCAGGCAGATTGCTTAGGCAACAGTGAGATTGCGCCCAAAGGCGTAGTGCGCCTATCCGCTTCTCCACCCCGGGATACTCCGCACAAATGTACGGACGTCGCTTCGCCGGTGCCTGTAACCCAGCTTGGCCCCCTGAAAACGGGTTCTTACTTTGCATGCTGCTTGGCAATAATTAGCTTCGCAATTTTGTCGTAGGTGGCTTGTGGAATGATTTTCTTCCGCACGAGATCGGTCTTCGCTTTGTAGGGACGACCGTCAATGATTTTCTGGGAATACGCCGGACCGATGCCTGGGAGGGCCTCCAACTGCGCTTTGCTCGCCGAATTGATGTCAAGAAGATCAGTACTGGCAGCAGGCGCGGCCTGGTGGGATGCAGAAGCCGGCTGAATCGCAAGCATTGATTTGCCATTTCCGCCGGGCACAACGAACCAGAGGCCTAGAATGAGTAACGCGGCCGCAGTAAAAACTGTTTTTCTGATCACGGTTTATCTCCTTTATTTGTGTGGGGGGATGAACGTACTCCGAATTCGATTAAGAGACAACGAATAAAAGTCGCATAAAAAACCGGGAGCTCGCGATCGCCAACGTTCCAGACAACTTCAAATTTCTGCTGCCCCAATTCCAGGCCACGCTGAAAAAGGTAAAAGAAGGCAGTTAGGCCAGCCAGCCCCGTCCTGCGATTTTCGGGGATGACTCTTCGCGAACGACTCTTCGGCTCGGCTTCTTCTATGCGGTTGCGCGGTAGCCGACGATGCCAAACGAATGAACTGCGCTGGCCTCATCTTTATGAACATCGAAGAGCTCGTTCAAGCTAGTTGCCTTAAGCAGGTCCTGCACTTTTCGGTTGAGATTTACCATCTTAAGCTGGCCACCCTGCTTCTTGAGAGTAGTATGCGTCTTCACCAGCTCGCCGAGCCCGGAGCTGTCCATGTACTCCACGCCGCTCAAGTCCAACAGGATTCTATTATTTCCCTTTAGCAAGAGGCTGTTGACGACATCGCGAAGCATAATGTTGCCCTCGCCAACTGTGATTCTTCCTTTCACGTCAACCACCGTAACGCCCCCGACCTGCCGCAGCGCGGTTTGCATTCTTCCGCTCATGCGCCATTGCGCGGTGATGCTCATGCGATCGAGGATTCCGGCCGCCACTTTTGCAGTTTCCTGATTGTCGGTGCGCACAATGATGAGAGAGCGGCCTTCGTTCAAGACTCTTCCGAAAAACACTAAGTCTTCCGCGGCCTTTTCCTCGCCGGTCGGCTGAGGCGCTTCGAGACGATCCGTTAGCGATAAATTCGGCTTCGCCGACAATTCCTTGCCGACTTTGGCGCCGGCAAGACCGAGCGCGGCGCTGGCGCCAACTCCGAGCGCGAAGACCTGGCCGATTCCCGGAATTACAAACAGAGTGGCGGCCACGATTCCGGCTGTCAGGCCAGCCGCCCCGCCCACGAAAGCTCCGGCATAAGCGCCGAGAGACCTTCCGAGCGTCATGGCTTCCGTTTCAGAACGGGTGAGAAATACAACCGCGTCCTGGGGGACACGATAGTCGAGCAATTGCGTTACGGTTTCTTCGGCGCGTTCACGTGAGGCGAATACTCCAATAATCGTTTCCATTTCATTCTCCTTGGAGGCAGGAACTCGGCCCGCCACCAACTCATGGCGTCGCTTTGTTCAACTAATGTTCAACCAAGGCCATGAGCTGCGCCCACTTTGGCTCCGCGACCTGAGAATGACAATGCACTTCGGGTAAGCTGTCGATAAGTTTTGGGTGACCTGACAAGCGACGAAAAGGGCAGGGCTTAATAGCGAAAAAAATGTAGGATGGTAGGTTGGCTGAAATGAGGCGCGCGTGACGTCACAATCTCCCCATGAAGAGATCCTGCGATTCGATGAGTTTGAGTTGTATTTGCGGGCAGGCGAACTCTACAAGAGCGGACGTAAGATCAGGCTTCAAGGGCTTCCCGTGCGGGTGCTGGCGATCCTGTTGGAGATGACGGGCGAGCTAGTCACCCGGGAAGAACTTCGCGAAAAGCTTTGGCCGTCCGATACGTTCGTTGATTTTGAGCACAGCTTAAACACCGCAATCGCAAAACTCCGCCGAGCTTTGAACGATGAAGCCGAGAAACCGCGTTTCATTGAGACGCTTCCTCGGCGAGGGTATCGATTCGTGGGCTCGTTGGTTGAGAAATCACCCGCGCCTAAGTTGTCGAATGCTCCGGTCACGGATTTGGTCGGCGGCATTTTCGTGCTGGGTGGTGAGAGTGGCGCACAATTTGTTTCTCTTCCAGTGGACGACGTCACTCTTAAGGAAAGGGAAAAGCTGGAAGCGGCTCACGACGATCTTGGACTTTCTCTGCTGTTTGCCTCCGGGAAGCTATTGTTAGTCCGCATTGGGACGCGCGTGAAAGTATTGAACGTTCTTCCTGAAGGCTCCTGCCCGGAGGTGCGAATTCTGGAAGGTGAATTCACCGGTGAGACTGCGCTAGCTCCACGCAAATGTCTGCGTGAAGAAGTATAGGCGCTGGCGAAAGCGGCATTGTCGGTGGACGTGTGATTCGATCACCTAGCATTGGAGAACTAGATCTCCGGTTGCAAACTCTGAATACGCCGTTGAATCGAGCGTGCGGCTTTTGCGTTTAGTCACCGGTAGACCCCAGCGCAAGACGACACAGGCCCTAGGCAGGCGGGCGTTGCCTTCCGCACTGACGAACGGATTCCATTGTATAATCCCCTGCATTCGCATCACGCGAGGCGACTCATGGCACCGGACAAAGCTTCCGCAATGTGGGTTCCTGTATGTTGCGGGCGTGTCATGCGCTGCAACATGTTCAGACAGGCGGATGGCGGCGCTTACGCAGCCCTCGTTTGTACACAGTGCAACAAGAACATTACGCTTGAACAAGAGTCTCTCGCCGATGTGGATAAATTCGGGGAAGGCTCGAACATTCTGAGTCTGATTGGATCGCCAAAACCGCCAAAGACGGAAAGAAGAAAATCGTTCACCGAAGCCGGTCCCGACGATCCAACGTTGTAGTCTAAATCTCGGTTCACCCGAAACCTTGCCTGCTAATGATCGGCCAGACGATTTCGCACTATCGTATCGTGGAGCAACTCGGCGCCGGCGGGATGGGCGTCGTATTCAAGGCTCAGGACAGCCGGCTTGAACGCGCGGTGGCGCTGAAATTCCTTCCTGAAAAACTCGCGCAACAACCTCAGGCCCTCGAACGCTTCCGGCGCGAGGCGCGTGCCGCATCCGCTTTAAACCATCCCGGCATTTGCACGATCTACGACATCGGCGAACAAGACGGCCGAACATTCATCGCCATGGAGTTCATCGACGGTGAAACGCTGCGCAGTCACATCCATGGCAAGCCGCTTCCTCTCGAAGAGCTCCTCGAGCTGGGGATCCAGATAGCGGAAGCACTAGAAGCGGCGCACGCTGGGGGAATCATTCACCGGGACATCAAGCCGGCGAATATTTTTGTCACGAAGCGCGGACGAGCGAAAGTGCTCGATTTTGGGCTTGCGAAGCTTGTTCCCAAAGGAATCGTGAGTGCCAATGTGGATTCCGCGGATGAATCGTCGGATTCCAATTCGATCGTTGGAATCATAAGCGGCACTCCTTCGTACATGTCGCCGGAGCAGGTGCGCGGGGACGGCCTGGACCCACGCACGGACATCTTCTCGTTCGGTCTTTTGCTGTACGAAATGGCCACTGGGCGCCAGGCGTTCAGCGGTGGCACCGGCGGCGTTGTTATCGAAGCTGTTTTGACTCGGCCGCCTATTCCAGTGCGAAGTATCAATCCCGCTATTCCCCCGAGGCTGGAAGAAGTCATCGACAAGACACTGCACAAGGACAGAGCCAAGCGCTACCAGCACGCGGCCGACATTCTTGCCGAACTGCAACGATTGAAGCGAGTAATCGATTCGGGCGCGAGATCCGGTGATGAAGGCTCAGAGTCAGCGACGCTTTCAAACGCAGGCCGTTTATCGTCGACCGGCAAGCTAAAGTCACGGACATCGACTGGTCCAAAAATCATCGACTCCCTCGCAGTTTTGCCCTTCGAAAACGCGAGTCACGACCCTGAGAACGAATACCTCAGTGACGGGATCACCGGGAGCCTTATCAATAACCTCGCGACGGTGCCAAAGCTGCGAGTGATGGCGCAGAGCACCGTATTTCGCTTTAAGGGCCGCCAGATTGACCCTCAAGCCGTCGGTCGCGATCTGAATGTGCGCGCCGTGCTGACTGGACGGGTGACGCAAAGCCGGGGCTCTTTGCGGATTGGCGCCGAAATGGTGGATGTAGCCACAGGCTCTCAATTATGGGGCGCGCAATACGACCGCAAACCCGGCGACATTTTTGTAATCCAAGACGAGATTTCCAACGAGATATCCGGGAAATTGCGGGTACAACTGAGCCGTGCGCAAAAAAAACGGCTCACCCGACGTCACACCGAAGATCCCGAAGCTTACCGGGTCTATTTAAAAGGCAGACATCATTGGAACAAATGGACGGAAGAAGGCTTTTACAAAGCGATCGAGTACTTTCAGCAAGCGATCGATAAAGACCCCGCCTACGCTCTCGCTTACGCTGGTTTGGCCGATTGCTATGTGCTACTCGGATGGAACAGCTACCTGCGGCCGAAAGATGCATTCCCTAAAGGCAAAGCGGCTGCATTGACGGCGCTGCAGTTCGACCCCAATCTTAGTGAAGCCCACACGCCTCTGGCGGCAGTGTTGTGGCTTCACGATTGGCAGTGGCAAGAGGCTCAGAAGGAGTTCAAACGCAGCCTGGAACTCAATCCCATCTACCCGACTGCCAATCATTGGTACGCCGAGTTCGTGATGACGATGGGCCGCCAGGTAGAAGCGATCGCCCAGATGAAAAACAGCCAGACGCTCGATCCGCTGTCTCTCATTATCAACGTCGCCATCGGGTGGGCCAACTACATGGCTCGGCGATACGACGAAGCCCGCGAGCAACTTCTGCAAACTATCGAACTCGATCCGAACTACCCGGTTAGCTACTGGATTCTCGGCCTGCTCTACAGCGCGACTGGCCGCTACGAATTGTCGATCACCGAGGGGGAGAAAGGGGTGAACCTGTCAGGCGGTAGTCCACTGATGCGGGCGGCGCTTGCGCATTCTTATGGAAAGGCTGGAAGGACAAAAGAAGCGCTACAGATCCTGGATGATCTAACAAAACTCGCAGAGCGCAAATACGTCGCATCGCACTTCTTCGCTGAAATCCAAATTGGCTTGGGAGAAAACGACCGGGCACTAGAATACTTGGAGAAATCGTACGAAGAGCACTCCCACTGGCTTATCTATCTTCATATAGATCCGAGCATGGACAATTTGCGGAACGATCCCCGTTTCCAAGACTTGTTGAGGCGCGTCGGCCTCCCCGCGCTGTCGACCGCCAACCCCGGGTGAAAGAGATCGGGCAGAGGACGTTTTGCGCAAGAGTTTGGTTCAGACCCCAGAGCTTTTTTCACGGCGAAACGTACTACGCCATTCACCCGTCTGGGGAAGGACAGAAGAAATTATTCCATAAGCCGCGCGCCGTCTCAGCCTTGTTTTGGTCGCCCGATTCGCGTTTTGTTGCATACGTCCACCGAGATTTCTTTGCACTCGATGTTGAATTTTATGGACCTCATGGTCCCCAGCTGCTTGAACAAATCAAGCCTGATGCATCCCGCAAGATCCGGCGCGAAAGAACCACGAACCTCAAGGTGGAAGCGTGGCCAACTGGATTTGGGTGAGATTTGAAGCGTTGCCCCGTCCGGCGCGCGTTTATGGCTTTGGTCTTGCGGCGAGGTCACGCACGGCTTGCGGTGGCGTGAAGACTGCAGGGTGGACGTCGTTGAAGGTGACCGAGGTGTAGGTCAGCGTTAGGAAAACAGTCCAATCGCTGGCTCCTTTTGGTTTCATTTTGACCACTTGCTTCATGGGAACCAGCACGCCATCGACCGAACGGTAGTCCGCAAATATCTCGTGCGTGGGCGTCGGCGCGCCGCCCGCGTCTGATTCAAATTCATACCTCGCAAGCAGGCCTGTTTCTACATCGTAAAAGTGGTCGTTCGGTTTGTTCCAATTGTTGATTCCGGGCAGGCGGTAGCAACGCCGACCCTCAAATTCTTCGATGCCGACTGTGTCCATGGATTTGAACCAGCGGAGCTCGTCGAGTGCATAATAAAAGTCCGCATCGCGCTTGGCGTATTCGCGTTCGTCGCCGGTACTTATTTGCGCGCCGCTGCGCGGATCAAATCCCCAAGCTAACTCGCTATCGAATCCATTTAGGTTATCGCCTTGGTTATCGGGCAGAGAAACCTTTTCCAGGCGCAGGTAAGGGGCGCCCGCGTAATAGGTGAAGGGCAGTGTGGCTCCCTGGATTTCGATCGTGCCCGCGCATGGTGCTGGAAGTATGTTTTCGGAAGGCGACTTCGCCTCCGAGTGCCCGATCGTAGCTTGCGACGATCTCCTTTGCGCTGGGAAGGGAAGGGCTGTTTTGCGCTTGGCCACGCACCGGTGAGACGCCAGCGGCCACAATGCCGAGTCCGAATCCGCAAAAGAGTGCGAGCCTGAGCGTGGAGCAGGTCATGGATCCCCTCCTGCTGGAATTCATCTGGACTTCTCTGATAACCAGAGGCCAATTCAAATACCAAAAAACGAAACGAAGAAAGTACTAAAATGCGCTGACTTAGCAGGAAGATATGCGGCGAACGCTGTTGGTATGCTCGGTTTTGGGATGGACGCGTCGCGAAGCCGAACGCCTGGTTATGGCGGGCGTCCACGCATGATTCGAACCGGCGTTACGGCGCACGTCGCTTATTTGGTTATGGCCTGAACGAACAGGGCTGCGGCGATGGCGGCCAGGCCGGAGTAAACATATTTAAGGTAAGCTTCTTCGCGCAGGCGATGATTCAGCAGCCTGCCGAGCAAGATTGCTGGGATGGCAGCTGGCAGCGATATCAGGTAGTAGTGCGTTACGGCGGGGACCCACAGACCTGCGAACCAATATCCGGCCATGCCTAAAATACTTGCGGGAAGAAAGTAGCCTTGCAAGGTGGCGCGGAAGTGTTGCGGCGACCATCGTCGCATAGCTCCGTAGATTGCTAGCGGCGGACCATTCATGCCGTAGGCTCCTCCGAGTATTCCAGCAAAAAAGCCGCAGCCGAAAAGCCACATCAGATTGTCGGTTTTGAGATAGAGCGGTTTCCGGCCAAAAAGGGAGTACGCGGAGAATGCCAAAAGCACAATGGCCAACGTCATCTTCGCCGTCTGTTGATGGCTGCTCGTAAGCAGCAATAGACCCAGCGGGATTCCAAAAAGCGTGGCGAAGACGAGCCATCCCGTGCTGCGCAGATGGATTTTCTGCCAGTCCTGGACGACGATGATGGCTGCGATGGTGATCGATATTAGTACTGCCAGCGGAGCGGCAACGCTGAGGGGCAGAAGCAACGCGAGCAAGGGGACGGCAAAGAGCGCTTCGCCAAATCCTAATGCCGATCGAATCAGTGTTGCGGCGAAGACCACTAGAATGACGTATGCGGTCGTGCCGTCTATCACTGTCAGTATCCGCTAGTTTGCCACCCGGTTTGATTTGCTATTTCTTTGGACGCGATTCAGGGGGCACCAGGCCTGCCGCACGGTAATAGACGGTGAGCTGGCCGTAGATTTCTCCGGAATGCTCGACGAAACCATAGGCGAAATCGATGATGCGAGTCTGCTCGTTTTCGAATGGGTCCACGACGATGTCGGACAAGCCTTTATCGCCTTTCGCTTTGATGGCCGCGGCGCCGCCTGCAAATGACTTCTTCACGAATGCGACCATTTCAGCTTTGGTTTTAAACTCAGCAGGCTTGGGATCGGCCATCGCGGGCATTTTCTCGCCCCGCACGATATTAATGAAAAACTCGTTCGCGTGAGCGGCGTGGATCATGCGCTGGGCAAAAGTCCCGACGGTGGGCGCGGGCCTGAAATCGTATTTGTCCTCAGGAAAATCTTCGGCCATGGCGATGAGTTTGCGTCCAATGTCATTCCATTGTTCGAGAACGGCTTCTGACGCGCTGGGCGCCGCCTTTGGTGCTGCGTCTTTTTTTGGCATGTCCTGGGAGCGCACTGGCGTGACCAAGATTGTGGCAGCAAAGATCGCTACGGCAAGTGCACGTATGTTTTTCAACTGTATTGGCTTCATTGGCGATTCCTCCTGTCAGTGTTACGGGTGGATGTTACAGGAATTTCCGTGGCGCGAAAACCATCTTTCGCGCGTACCGTGAGTGGTCAGATTCCAGTTCGCGCGCTGATCTTCTCGCAGAATCTCGGCCGTTCCGGGATTTTACTTGCTCACTTTATCAGGCCCACGCGGAGCATGAGATTTTGGAACCGGGAATCCGAGCGCAGCGCATCAAAACGCGGATCTACCTTGAACCACATGAATCCGTACGGTCCTTTCTCAAAGCCTTTCTCAAGGTCCTTCAGGGCCTGGTCTTTTTCGCCCAGGGCTACAAGCGTGGCGACTCGGTAGTCTGGTGTGCCGCCACCTTTGATCTTCTCGTCCAGTTCGGCGAGTATTTTTTCAGCCTCCCGCCTATTTCCGGAAATCGCGTAAGCATGTCCCAGGTAGTCCAGGTATTCGGTGCTCCGACCATCGGAAAGTTGAAGAGCCTTTTGGAATTCGAGGATGGCTTCAGCGTAGTTTCCTTGTGCTTCGATGGCTAGGCCCAGAACAGCGTGTGCGGCCATAAAATCGGGGTCTTCCTGCAGCGCGGCTTCACTTTCGGCGACAGCTTGATGGTTCTGGCGCGCAAAATACGCAACGTAGCCTGATCCGGCAGCGACGATCAACGAGAAGGGGTCGAGCTCGCGGGCCTGTTGAATTTGCACGAGAGAGTCCGGGCCGCGTCCCATCGCCGCGAGGTACAACGCATACCATTGGTATGCCGGCACGTAGTTTCCATTCAATTCGATAGCGTGCTGAAACTCCCGCTCCGCCGCCGCCCAGTTCCATTCCCACATGAAATAGACGTATCCGAGCGAAGCGTGTCCTTCCGCGCGAGATCCGTCGAGCTGCACGGCTTTCGTTGCGGCCGCTTTTGCTTTTGGGATCCCCTCCGAGCTAGACAGAAAGCCATAAAACACCAGGGCGTTGTAAGTATCGGCGAGACCCGCATACGCCGGCGCATAATTCGGATTTCGCTGAAGGGCTTGTTCAAAAAAGCTGGCGGCCATGGCTAGGCCTTCCCGGGACCTCTTGTTCCAGAAGAATCTGCCTTTAAGATACGCGCTGTACACTTCGGGATCGACCCGTGTAACCCCGGCGAGGGTTTGCTCCACTTCAGGACTGAGTCGTACTTGAATCTCTTGCGCTACAGCCTGCGCCACTTCGCCTTGGACCTTTATGAGGTCGCCGAGCGGCCGGTCATATTCGCGCGCCCACAAATGTGTTTGGTCGTCGGCCCTAATCAATTGTGCCGTCACGCGCAAGCCATCGCCTGTTTTCCGGATACTGCCTTCGAGTACGTAATTCACGCCGAGCTCGTGCGCGATCTGTTTGATCGGCTTGTGGCTTCCTTTATAAGTCATCATCGAGGTTCGTGCGATCACGCGCAGTTGTTCGCGATTCAAGCGGCCCAACTGGGTGATTATTTCTTCGGTGAATCCGTCGCTCACATACTCCTCGCCGGCATCTCCGGTCAGGTTTTCGAAAGGTAGCACCGCCAGCATCGCACTCCCGGATGCGGGTTGCGGCCTGGAGCGAAGGTGTCTCCAAGCAACAAAGGCGGAAACCACAACGACAATTGCCAATGCCGAAAGGACTATCCATCTGAGCGGTCGGCGGTGTTCTGCCACGGCGAGTCCGAGTTGAGCCGGCGTTCAGATTGGTTCGAGGTCCCCATCGGCTTTCAGGCCAGCGGCCGGTGCATCGAAGACCTCCTGAACGGGGGCGATGAAGCGATAGCCGCGGCGCGGAACGGTCTCGATAAACCGGGGTTTTTCGGGGCGGTCGGAGAGTGTCTCGCGCAACTTTTTGACGGCAGTATTCAGCCCGTCCTCGTATTCAACGAATGTCTGCCCGGGCCAAAGTGCGGTGTGAAGTTCCTCGCGGGTTATTAACTTTCCGTGGCTCCCTGCTAGAACTTCCAGCAGACGCAAGGGCTTGTCTTGGATATGCACTTTAGCGCCATTGCGGCGCAACTCTCCTGCATACACATCTACCTCAAAAGGTCCAAAACGCAAGATCGGCTGGGGCGACAGCGATGCCATTTCAATAGGCACTCGATAGTAGTAAGGCGGGACTCCGCGAAGTCTAACACTAAATAGGGACTTGATACGGTGTCAAGTTTCGATGCAACCCGTTCGGTTTCCTGCCCTTAGCTGTTCAGCTAGAGTTCAGCCAGAATTTGGATGCTGTACATTCACCCTTTCCTCGGCTCTAAGGCACACGCTCCGCCCACACGCACCTGAGAACCAGGCATTACTGGACCGGGCGCAGCGCGTCACATATTGAATATGTAGAGCAGAAGGCGGGTCAGGAACAAATCGGCAATGAGGACGGACACGGAGGCATCCACGAATGCCATGATCGTAGCGCGGCCCACGCCCGCTGTACCACCCTCGACGCGTAAGCCCCGATAGCACCCCACGGTGGCCACGATAAATCCGAAAACAACCGGCTTGCAGAAACCGATAACCAGGTCGCCGAAAGACAAAGCCTTCACCGCACGTGTCCAGAATTCCTGTGTATTGATGTGCAGCGTGAAACTTGCCACCAGGAATCCGCCCAGAAGGCCCGCGGAATCCCCAACGGCCACGAGCAGCGGCAGGATTAACACTGTCGCAAGCACTCGCGGAGTCATCAGCTTGCGAATCGGGTCAATGCCCATCGCCCGCATCGCGTCCACCTGTTCGGTAACCACCATGGAGCCCAATTGGGAAGCCATCCCGGTGGCATTCCGGCCGGCGACCAGCAGCGCGGTGAACACGGGCCCGAGCTCGCGGACGAGCGACAGAGAAAGCGCGTCACCGGTCAAAACTGTTTCGCCGAAGCGGCTAAATTGCGAAGCGGCATTCAATACAATCACGCCGCCCACGCAAAAAAGCGCGGTGACGATAATCAGTATGGAACCCACTCCAATCTGATCCATCTGTTCGAGCATGTCGGCAGTGTAAGCATGCTTGCCGAACATGACGCGAACCGACTCAATGGAGAGCAGGGAATAGTCCTGCGCATAGAAAACCGGCATCTTCACTGCCTTAGCGATGGCTGAGGAAATCGAAGTCGATTTCAAAGTGAACCCCCGTCACAATGATGAGTTTTAGTGTGTGTAGAAGCGGTGTAACCCATCCAGGCGCAGCTGCGAGCCCTCGCCCGTAAAGGCTCAAGGCGCAACGGGTCTCGCAGGCTTAGTTCTGTTCGCGAGCAAAGCCAATCTCTGTTTGTGATTCATGGGTTCCCACGGGATCAGTTTCTCGGCAAGCACATCCATTCTGCGAAGGACCGTCAACTCGATGAAAAGCCGCATTACATCCAAGTCGCGGAAGACCAGAGAGCCGGACTCTCTCATCTTTTCGCGAATCTGCTCCATATGGACGGGCATCTCCGTCCAGTGAAGGCCGGATCGGTGGTGATGGCAGAGGTGGTATCCTTCGTTCATAAAGTTCAACTCGTCAAAGAGCGTCACGGTATTTGCAAAATAGTCTTCGGGATGTTCGGGGTCACAGAAGGCGTGCTGAACCCATGCGGTAATCGCCATGATGAAGTTCATGCAGAGAAGAGGGCCCAAGACGTAAACGATTCCAATTCTCCAGTCGTAAATAAACATCGCTGTGAAGAACGCGTAGTAACGGAGCATTCCCCATAAAATGCGCCTTTGGTTCTTTTCATCGCCTTTCTCTTTAAAGTAGGCGTACGGGGCGAATCCCAGGGCGGTCCAAATGTTGTCCGAGAGATACCAAAGAAAATCCAGCGGACTCGTTCGATCGTAGCAAGTGGACGAGACGGTATCGTCGGGCCCGCCGTTCTCTTTGTGGTGGAGGCGGACGTGAACCGTGCGATCCAGTTCTGGAACGTTGCCATACAAATATCCGAGAAAGAATTCCACGTAGCGGCCGAAGACCTTATCGTATTTCTCCGAGAAGTAACCTTGGGGCCGGTGCGCCTCCAAGTGTTTGGCGCTGAACATCCTCACAAACCGCTCGAACTTCAGACCGTACAGGGAAAGATAGAAAGCGATCGCGAGCAGGAGCCGAGGTTTGCCTAGAACGAGTTGGATCAGGAAAATTGGCAACGCGGTAAGGGTGAGGGAGACCATCAGCCGTAACGCCGGCGTGTCTCGGGAGTCGCGCAGAACTTTTTGGCCAAGCCGATCGATGAGCCGGTCGTAGGCGCGAGAGAGAAATTGGTACGCGTCACGCAACGGACGAATCTTTCCGAGAAGCATGGCCGCGCCGTAGCAACCGATGGAAAGCACAGCCACGAGCAAGACGACGGCAGTGCTTGCCAAAGCCGTGAGTAGCGCCCAGCACCGAAGTATTATTTTTGGAATGGCTCGAAGGCTGAGCGAACGCCAATACGTCAACGAGCGAGTGTTTTTTCGCTCGCCGCTTAGACCGGTTTCGGCTAACTCACCTGCGTAGGGCATATTCGTCGTTATGCCCGTTGACGGGCTTCGTCCAATGTCATGCGTGAAAGGAATTTACACTTAAGCAGGTAAAAGTTCCAGCGTCGAAAGGTTGCTCTTGATTAACGCATTAACTGTAAGCCGGCACACCAGCGGCGAGTGGGCAGCGGGTCAGTTTCCCAAGAAGTCCGATTAACTGTGCCAGCTCAACCGGTCGATGCAAACTCTTTAAGTTATTGATCGGGCAACGCTTCCCGGTAGAGAACCGCAATGTCTGAGTGGAGTAGCGCCGACTAGCAAACCGGAAGTCATCGCAATTTCGAAGACAACAAGGCCTTCACGCAAGCGCCGCAATGCTGGAGCTACGGCGGTGGTCCGGCCTTCCTCTTTTAGCGTTTCGTTCGGCGCCCAATTGAAAACCGCAGAGCTGGCGCTAGTCCGCCCGCGAGCCCGGTCAACAGATAAAGAACTATCGTGAAGGCAAGAACCCTTCCGTCCACGGTGACTTCAGTGAGTTTCGGAATATTGGTTGGACCGACCGCGATGAGAAAATCTACTCCCCAATATCCCAGGGCTAGACCGGCCGCGCCCCCGGAGAAGTCCAGAAATGAACTCTCTGTGAGAGTCTGACGGATCAGGCGTCCGCGGCTGGCGCCTAGCGTGGCGCGAATAGCTATTTCCACGGCACGGGACAGAAGAAGATTCGCGACGTTTATGCAGGCAATCAAGCCGACCAAACCCATGGCGCCCAAGAAGAGCAGCAAGGCAGTTCGCGCGGGTGCAACGATATTCTCTTTTACCGGCGCCAGGCGAAAGCCGTAAATGGAATTTGTCTCCGGATAGGCGCGTGCGAGCTGACGACTAATACGGCCCTCTTCTCGATCGTAAACGGAAACTCGTTTCCATCACGGTGTTCAGTCGGCCGATTCGGCGGATACATTCTGCGGGCAGCCAAGTAGGTACGTAATCCGGACGGGCAATACTCCTCCGGTCTGTTCTCCAATCTCCCATCGGTACCCGTCGGACTTTAACCCGTTGGTCATCTCTTGAAGTTCCCCGACCGAGTAGGACCGCAAGCAAGATACCAAGCCGTCGAAGAACAAAACGAAAGGAATCACAGGAATCAAATACGTCCACACAACCCGCGACCAACGGAACGGACGCCGGAAGGGGAGAAATAGCCATGCACCGATGGGAACCAATAATACAGACAGAAACGTTAACAAGTGCCACGCGGTCGCTTCGAAGATACCGATACCTTCTCCCCGGTCGAAGCTGTCCTGTAGCAGGCGGCGCGCCTCATCGGGTCTCAAATGGTGGAAGGAGGAAAAAAGCGTCCTGAATCCCTGAAGGCTTCCCGGGATCTCGGTTGCGTCGATCGAGTGCCGAATGAAATGGATGCGATTGGCGGTCAGAGACTCTAAATCGAGAAGCTTTGTTGTGCTCGGATACTTGTCAGTTAAGAAAACTTCAGGTGACCTGCCTCCGTGCATCGCGAAATCGCGCACGAGGGACGGCCACGGTCCCCCCGCCCCGGAACACAAGTCCACCACGCGATCGGAACCGCATTCCTCCAGACGTTTTCGCAACAGTTGCGCGATCGGCTGATAGGTATTGGTGACCTCCAGGATCATCTGCAGCCCGTCGACGAATTGATCGCGGAGGAATTGCGGAAACCATGGTTGCTCGTGAATCTCGAAGAGTCGCAAAGGCGTAGACACCGTCTCCCGGGTTCATAGGGAGTCCTCTCATTTTGAAGTTCTACCGCAAGACTACGTCCGTGACGCCTCTCGCGCGAATTGCACGTTTGTTGTTATACCAGTTGGCGGGCTTCGTCCGGTGTTCGATTCGGAACACTTTACGCTCAAGCAGAGCAAAGCTCCGGCGTCGAACGGTCCGGCCTGATAAGCGCGGTGAGCTCAATCGGTCGATCTAACACTACTCGAACTTTACTCGCGGAATCTCGAAGCCCAAAAGGGTTTCACGGGCATTGTTTCAAGAAGCTTGAGGCCAGACTAAACTTGGGTTGTGACGAAGTTGTCACATCTTCGTAAACAATCGTCCGACATCTCTGTGACAACCTTCGCGGGACTTTCAAAAAGTGACAACTCAGAACTGCGGTCTCGTGGCGCGCCATTCTTCGGCGGTGATCTCCCATGTCTCCGGCATGAGCCTGCCGGATACGTAATCGCACTCATGGGTGGCAATCACCCGCATGCCCGTTTTTTTCAGAGATGCGACCTGAAGCGATGTTAGCGATCGCCTCCGGCGCGCGCAGAACGCGGGAAGCCGAGGACGTCAAACCAGTAGTCATTTACGAGGACCACCGCTTCCGTCATAAGACCCTGTCCGCACCAGGGAAGTCCGAGCCAGCATCCGCGGTTGTCCCATTCATCGCGATGAAGACTGCTCACACCAATGTGCTGTTCTGGCGTTTCCTTCAATCGAACAGTCCAGTGCCACTCTTCTCCGCGTTCGATCGCCGGTAGGATCTCGTTTCGATAGACATTAGGCACTCGATCCGCGGGATAGGGCCAGGGAACTTTTGAGTTAAGGAACTTGACGATCTCCCACTGCGGAAAAAAACGCTGGGTCTGTTCAGCGTCGGAGAGCTGAAGAGGCCGTAACAAAGGGCGCGCTTCGTGTGAAATTCGACGGTCGTGTGGAGAATGGTGAACGCCAGCATCATAACAATTTCCACATTTCCGAGATTTCCACAACTAAAAAAGTTTTCGGTGTAGTTGACCGTTTTCCGGCGCGGAGTTACAACCGTTTTGCCAAAGCTTTCACATCATCTGAATCTTGATAACACGCCAAACGAAAGTTTGACGGGCTACGCAGGGCACGGACGATAGAACGGCTTCGACAAAGTTCGGAATGGTACGGCATCGCGGCGAAACTCAGGGTGTGGTCAGTGGCGGGTTACGCGTGCTCTCGTTGAGCTATGCTTAACGGGACAGCGCGTCACCAATCACCGATTGGCCCAGCGGAATTTGTCGTGGCTAGCTTGTCCCGTTAAAAACGGGAGAACGCTCGGCAGCTGATTCGTTTCGAAACTGAAGGGAAGGGGCGAGCAATCGCCCCTTTTCTTTTTCCACGCGTACGAACAATTCCGGTGTTCGCGAATTAATCCAGACTTAGCCAGGTAGCTCGTTCAATCTCGGTGTCACGCATGTATTTTCGAAGATGGCTAAGTTATTCTTCTGTTTAATGAGCCCAATGACGCCAAATTGCACGAGCGGCCTCAGTCCAGCTTCTTTACAAATGCGTTTCGCAAGGATCGTTTTTTAATCCTTATACTCTGAGATCATGAGATTCCTATTCGGATTATTTCTCCTCACATCCGCTCAGGGCATCTCAATGGCCCAAGCCAAGCCCGGAGGAAGTTGTGTTTCTAAGCAGCGAACGAAAAGTGCACGGATTTCTTTGGAAGCCCGAGGGAACTGGCCCGTTTTCGGCCACCCTGTGGAACCATGGCAGTGAGAAACTCCCGGGCTCTCAGTCAAAATTAGCCAAGCTCTAAACGGCACAATCTTACGTCTTCTTTGTTCCGCATCGCCGAGGACAAGGCCGCCCAGCGGGTGACCATTACTCAGAATCTAGTCGCTCAGGCGCCCGCGGGCGAACGTGCTCGTCGCGAGGTGGAACTTCAGCAGGCTGAAGTTGACGATGTGCTCGCCCCCTAAATTATCTGAAGTCCCAGCCCTTCGTTGACCCTGCCCGCATTGCCATTTCAGGTTGCTCTTACGGCGGCGTACAAACACTGTTCACGAGTGAACACGACCTGGGGGTAGTGGCGCTGGGTACCCTTTGTCCCCGGTGCAATGTCGTGGGAGCAGAGTGTGCCGCTCCAAGATCGGCTCATTCGCGCGGCGGACCGCGCCAAGGCACCCGTTTTCCTGATCCAGGGCGAGAACGATTACAGTCGGGCTCCAAGCCGAGCCTTGAGCAAGGAAGCAAGCAAAATGAAGAAGGACTTTCAATCAAAATCTATCCAGCATTCGGTGGCACTCATCAGGATGGGCACTGGGGATTTTGCTCCTCGGCCACCGATGTCTGGGGAAACGACGTATTGGCCTTTCTTGAAACGCACACAAGGGCCCCTTGAGATTACCGCGATAGACGATCCTAAAGACCTATATGTACGGCTAACGCCCTAATCCATACTTGTGGATGCAAGCTGTATCGACTTTCCCTTGTATGCATTTGTAAAGCGGACCCGGACTAGCCAGAAAACCAGCAAAATCAGTGGGAGGACGGTGAGAATTAAATACAAAGTTGTGCTGAATAAAGCCGGGGACAGATGTTGCGCGAGCCCCACTGTCGAAAGCAATCTCAGCGGGCGGTTTGACGGCCCCAGAAAAAAAGACCCGGCCGCGATGAACAGTCCAAAGCACATGCGCCAGAGATGCCGTGCGATGCGCTGTGCTCCAAAGACACCGCCGCGTAACAGCATGCGAATGTCCCCTACGCCAGCCAGCAGCATCACGGAACCCATGAAGAAGGTCATTCCGACGGGAACTCCATCCTGTGAGCTTGCTCCGCTGCGCACGACTTTTAGACCATCCATCCAGGTGAGGATACCGAGCACCAAAGGAATCAGGAGCACAACCCAATCGAACCGGCTGGTTTCCCCGTCTCTGCGCCTGGCGGTCAGCCATGCCGTTCCGACGAGATAAAAGGTTAGAATCCCGCCGCCGAGGTTGTTCGGTTGATGCCTCACAATTGCGAGGTACACTGCGAAGACGGCCATGGTGAGCATGGATGCCACAAAGATCCTTCCCGCCAGGACATGGCGGGGCGAACCTTTCTTGAATGACATTGCCGCGGTCCCGGACACCAGCCCTAAGGTCCCCGCGCAAATATGAACAAGCAGTATCGGCGAATAGGTCACTAGTCTTCTTGCAGATTATATACGAACACCCGCGCCGCAGAGTTTCACTGGGCAACATTGGCCCAGCGGAACTTGTCGTGGCTGGCTTGTCCCGGTAGAACGGGAGAACGCTCGGCAGCCGTTACCTTTTTCACACCCAATCCGCGTATTGTCTGCAGATAAACGACGCCGCCGTAAGAGCTGGTCCGCGTGGCTGGCTGCTTTTGGCCAAGAATTAACGCATTTGTAACTTATTGAGAACGACTTCTTGCTAGGTATAATGGCCCGGTCGCGCTCTCCGCGCGATCAAGCCCCCGGGAAGTTCCGCAAATTTAGAATCTTTGAGGAGAATCTATATGAAGACTCTGGGAAATCGCGCTTCGGGAAAGGTACGTATTCAGCTCTTCGCTTTTGCCGTTTTCGCTTTGCTTTTTGGGGCTATGTCCACATTCGCGCAAGTCGGCGGCCAGGTTTCGGAATACTCAGCGAGGTTCATGTGCGGCACTCCGTCCTCGGCGGTGGGCGGTCCGATTGCCACCGGGGCGGTTGCTCCCGGCACGTACTTTACTTCGATCAACATCCATAATCCGGCTTCGAGCCTGTTCACCAGCGAAACCTCCGTATCCTTCGTAAAGAAGGCGGTTATTTCCATGCCGGAAGGAGCTACGCAAGTTCCTCCGTCGCAATTGGTCCAAGATAACTTGCAGAACGACTTTTCCGAGTACGTCGACTGCGCGATCATCCGAACGCTTCTCGGCGCGGCCGCGCCACCCGCTCCTGCGTTCATCGAGGGCTGGGTGATCATCCTGGTCCCACCAACGACGGTTACTGGCGGTAAATCGATCACAAACGTTTTAAACGTCTGGGGCGTGTACTCCAATGCCAAGGGTGCGGAGCATTTGGTTCCGGCCACAGAACGGTTCTTCACGCCTGGCGGTGTTGTCGCAGTAAAACCAAACGACAACGCTACAAAAGCTAAGACCGGAAAGTGACCGTCGAACGCGGTTTTCTATACGCCCTGACGGGGGCCGGAAAAATAATGCTCGTGGTGCGCCGCAGGAAACGATGGCCGCGCACCACGGGAACACACCCTTGTTAGACTCGTATTTTTAATTTCGTTTTGTCACGTTCACGCTTTACGAGACCGACGCCTCATTCGGGACGACAGTTTATTTCCAGCGCCATACAATTGTGAAAGGCAAGAGACTATATTTATACAGACGATTCGCTGAAGTAACCGGACGGGGCGGCTAGCAAGATTCGGCTGCCCACTGGCAGGTGTTTATCAACATCAAGAAAACTCAAAGGAGGCGGTGATGGCAACGACAAAATTGGGATTAGCACCAATGAAGGCAGCGCAGGTTCCCAAGCCGGGAGGCGATTTCGAAATTGTCGAGCGCGAGATTCCTAAACCAGAGACACGCGAAGTGCGGGTGAAGGTGCAAGCCTGCGGTGTTTGTCACAGTGACGTGTTGACGAAAGAAGGCCAATGGCCTGGCATTCAGTATCCGCGCGTTCCGGGACACGAAATCGCGGGCATCGTCGATGAACTAGGAGCCGGCGTTACGGAGTGGAAAAAAAGGCAGCGCGTGGGCGTCGGCTGGCACGGCGGCCATGACGAAACATGTCTCTACTGCCGCCGCGGAGATTTTCGCAATTGCGTGAATATGAAAATTCCGGGCATCAGTTATGACGGAGGATACCAGCAATACATGATAGCTCCCGCGAACGCACTGGTGGCCATGCCGGACGGTCTCAATGACGTGGAAGCAGCACCGCTGCTCTGCGCCGGAATCACCACCTACAACGCGTTACGACACAGTGGCGCGATGCCCGGAGATCTTGTGGCAGTGCAGGGCATCGGCGGTCTGGGTCACCTGGGAATTCAATTCGCGAACAAGTTTGGTTATAAGGTGGCGGCTATCGGGCGCGGATCCGAAAACGCGGCGCTGGCAGTAACACTGGGAGCGCACACTTACATCGATAGCGAATCGAGGAAGCCTGCAGAGGAATTGCAAAAACTGGGCGGCGCACGAGCAATCCTGGCGACAGCCCCAAGCTCGAAAGCGATGTCCGAGCTGATCGACGGTCTGGGCCCTAACGGTAAGCTCATCGTGATCGGTGCGACATTCGATCCCATTGAGGTCGCACCGATACAGCTCATTAGTGGAAGTCGGACGATTCAAGGCTGGGCTTCCGGTACGCCCGCGGACGAAGAGGACACACTTCGCTTCGCCGAACTAAGCGGCGTGCGTCCCATGATTGAAACATATCCGCTGGAGAAAGCAGGCGAAGCGTTCGCGCGCATGATGAGCGGAAAGGCACAGTTTCGCGTCGTCCTGACAATGTGAAGCTGGGCCAGCGAGCGATCGCGCACGCGATCGATCGCGTCAGATTCGAGAAACGTCGTATGGAACATCATTCGGAACATTTGACGTCTTATCGCGCGATCCAGATCGATGGCTCTCTGTTTTTTACCCGGAGGCGGGACCCGAAAGATGCGCCGAGGCTTTTACGGCTGCATGGATTTCCGCCACCGTCGCGGATGTTTGCGCAGTTCATCCGAGACTTCATGAAGTAGCGGCCGGCATATCAGGCACCGTGACACAAATGAGGGTTCGCCCGCCCTGCCTTCCAGCGGCTCCTCGGGAAGGCAGGACGACGAGGATGAGCCGACACTTTAGAACGGCATGTATCTAGAGGTCACCGTCACACTCTGTTCTTTATTTAATTGGAATGCGTGGGAAAGAACCCCGGAGCCCTCGCCGTTAACTCCCAACATTCTGGAGCATTAAACCATTGGGATCACTCGGAGTCACCGTTATGCAGTACTTCATGAAGGTGGCGCCGCTGCCGGTGGTGAATGAGTATTTGCAAGCTTCCGTTGCCAGTGGCACCTCGCTGCGTTTTATTTGTAGTGGCCCTTCCCTAACGCTTGCTGTATCGTTTGCCGCGTCGTTTGCTGTGTGGACATGCATCGGAAGACGCGGAAGCGGCGCTGCTGATTGTTCATGCTTTTCTCCTTTTTTCGTCGAGTCGTCTACTCTGCGATTCTAAATTCGGGTTTCTGGGCACTGGCGGCGAATCGCGCATAACGCGTCGCACTCGCTACGTGGAGCATGCATACGGAAGGCCATTTTTCGAGCGGGAGTTAGCATCCCGCCCGCGAAGTAGAGTATGCGGTCTGGTGGAGGGCCTTTCTTCGAGCGAGAGTTTGTACCAGCGCCGGCAGTAAGGTCAACACCCAATCAGCTGAGATTACGGTGAAAGTCAGGCGAACAGCTGAGTCTTGGTGAGCGGCCCTCGACATCGCCAGAGGATCACTTCGGAGATGGGCGAGACAGGCGGGATAATTTCCGTATACCGATCCTATCTGAGCTGAGCGGTTTAATAGATTCTATCTTTTTGCCTGCCTTCAAAGGCTTGTTGGACTTCTTCAATGCCATATGGGATTCTCCCGCTCGAATGTGATGGCGTTGTTGCGCGTTCTTGTATATTCAAGTCTCCGGTGACGGTCTATTGCAGCAATTCGGCCAAGCTGCCGTTGAGTGGGCGGCCGTGCGGTGGATACCGTAAAACGATGAATATGAATCGATGAAGAAAAACTGATGAAATTTGAGCGATGGACTTCCGGCGCGGACTACGACGAATGGATGGGGCGTTGGAGCCGGCTGTTGGCGCGGGAATTTCTCAAGTGGCTGTCCGTCCCAGCGGGGCTTCGATGGATTGATGTGTGCTGCGGCAGCGGCGTAGTCACCGAAGCCATCGTCGAACGCAACGCGCCGGGCAGCGTTGTGGGAGTGGACGCTTCCAGCGGGCAGATCAGCTTCGCTCGCGAGCATCGCGCATACCCGAACGTCCAGTTCGAAATTGGGGACGCGATGGCGCTCGCTTTCCCGAACTCGAGTTTCGACATGGCGGTATGCGGGCTGGGGCTGAACTTCATTCCGAGTCCGAGCGGCGCGCTGGAGGAGTTCGATCGGGTCACACGCGCTGGCGGAACGATCGCCGTTTA
>Ga0073928_10003844_pt1 | contig 23053 bp, 20 predicted proteins | sample PaiPotPPA55metaG_FD_76969 | JGI IMG/M metagenome (GOLD analysis project Ga0073928, IMG submission 76969) | Iron sulfur acid spring bacterial and archeal communities from Banff, Canada, to study Microbial Dark Matter (Phase II) - Paint Pots PPA... ...
CGCGAATCTTTTTACGACGAAAAATCTATCCGGCGCGCGGCGATTCGCTATAACATTCCGTGTATCACGACGCTGGCAGCGGCGCACGCGGCTGCTCGCGGAATACAGGCGTTGCTGGAGCAGGGAACGGAAGTTGCCGCACTGCAGGATTTGCACCGTGGCAGCGTGGCGGCTTCGCAGAGTCCTACTTCCGCCGACTGACGTTCGCGGCGCGTTAAATTTGTTCGCTAACTCTACGCTGACTTTAGGCTGACATGGGGAATTCAATGCTGGATTTGGCCGGAGTTTTTCCCGCTCTGACGACACCGTTCGCGGCGGATGGTTCGGTGTCGCTCGAGGGTGTGAAGCACAACATTGGCCGCTACAACCAAACCGCGCTCGCAGGATATGTAGTGCTCGGCTCGACGGGTGAATCGGTCTTGCTGCGGTCCAAGGAAATGGACGGCATACTTGATGCAGTGAAGGAGACGGCCGCGGCTGGAAAAAAACTCCTCGCGGGCTGCGGCTCGGAATCCACCGCGGAAACCATTGAACGAACGCAGCGAGCGGCTGCTCTTGGATACGACGCGGCGCTCGTAAAAACTCCTTATTACTACAAGCCGGCTTATAAACCGGAGGTGCTCATCGCACATTACCGGCGCGTCGCCGATGAGTCGCCCATCCCGGTTCTACTTTATTCCGTGCCGATTTTTACCGGACTGGCTCTCGAAGCGCCCGAGACTATCGCGCTCGCGGAACATCAAAACATTATCGGTATTAAGGACAGCTCTGGAAATGTTCACCGTATTTCCGAGATGATCGCTGGCGCGCCGTCGCAATTTCAGGTGCTGGTAGGCGCGGCCGCCACGGTGTTTCCGTGCCTTGCCGTAGGCGCACGCGGGGCAATTCTGGCCTTGGCAAGCGCTTTGCCCGAGAAATGCACGACGCTCTACGAGCTCTTTCGTCAGGGCCAGTGGGACCAAGCCCGCGAATTGCAGAAAGTCTTGTTGCGGGCCTCCAACCTGATCGTCTCGAAGTTTGGCATCGCGGGGGCCAAGTACGTTATGGACCAGCGCGGTTATCGCGGGGGGAATCCGAGGTTGCCGCTGCAGCCGCTCACGGACGAGCATAAGGCGCGAATTAGCTCCGTTTTAGCCACGATTGAGCAGCCCATATTGGCTTCGGCCTGAGTTGCAACAATTCTGGCGTTTGATGAGACGTTTCCGCGCGGGTATCATCTAACCGCTCATGGACTGTCGTGCCCTCGCGTCCCACAAGCTACCCCACCAGTCGAAGCTCTTCCTCGAATATCTGAATAATTTTTCCAAGGTGCAAGGGTTTTATGCACATGCGCCGAAGATGTCTTCAGTTACTGCAGCGGCGCGCCAATTAGATTTTCCCAAGGAACGCCGCAGCGCAGTGGCTACGACCCTGTGCGCGCAGAACACCGCGTTTGGCGCCGGGCCAGCGGTTTTTGAAAATCTCGATCGCCTGGAAAAAGGGGCCGTGGCGATTGTCAGCGGCCAACAGGTCGGACTGTTCAGCGGTCCCGCGTATTCCTTCTATAAGGCGCTGAGCGCCATTCAGCTAGCAAACGAAGTGACGCGCTCAGGGATTGATGCGGTGCCGGTGTTTTGGATGGCCACGGAAGATCATGACGTCGACGAAGTCCGCCACGTGAGTTGGTTTCAAGACGGGCAACTGAAGCGCTTCGAGCTTGCGGCGCCTGATGAGCAGGACGCAGGACGCCCGGTCGGAAAAATATTGCTGGGTGCCCAGATCGAAGAGCAAGTCCACGAAGCCGCTGAACTCCTGGTCAAGCAGGGCAGCGTGCTGTTAGCTCAGTTTTTGAAAGAGAGCTACAACCGGGGCGAAACGTACGGCAGCGCTTTTGCCAAACTGTTCGCGCGATTGTTTTCGCAGCAAGGCCTGATTCTTCTTGATCCGCTGGATCCTGCGCTGCACCGCATCGCGGCTCCTGTTTATCGCCAGGCTATCGAAGACCGCGACGCTCTGAATGAACAACTGTTGCGCCGAGGCAAGGAATTGGAATCAGCGGGATTTTCTGCGCAAGTGAAAGTGACGGCAAAAAGCACGCTGTTGTTTTATATGGGCTGTGAGTGTGGCGACAAGACACAAACGAGCGACGGAGTGCGGAAACCGGTTGCCCCGAGTGGTCATGGCAAATTTCAATCAGGAGAAAAGCAGTGGGCCACTGGGGAACTGCTGAAGGCTATCGAGAGCACGCCGGAGGATTTCAGCCCCAGCGCGCTTTTACGCGCCGTAGTCCAGGACTATTTGTTGCCCACCGTCGCTTACATTGGTGGAGCGGCAGAAATTGCTTATTTTGCGCAATCCGAAGTGGTGTACAAACACGTGCTCGGGCGCATGCCGGTGATTTTGTCGCGCCCGGACTTCACGCTGGTGGATATCAAGGCCGCGAAATTACTGCGGGCCTACCATCTTCAAATCGAAGATATCTGGGCTGGTTCACAGGAAGTTCGGCGCAGAATGGAGCTGGCGTCCGTACCGAAGGACCTCTCGCGCGATTTTGATCGCAACCGTAAACAAGTGACGAAAATGCTGGATCAGTTGCACGATCAGCTGAAGAAGTTCGACCCAACTTTGCAGGGGGCGGTAGAGACGGCTCGCAAAAAGATCGACTACCAGATCGACAAGCTGCGCCGTAAGACCGGGCGCGCGCAGGATGCCAAAGCGACTCTGCTTGCGGTGTATGAGGTTTTTCTGGAGCAGTTGCTCTACCCGCACAAGGTCCTGCAATCGAGGGAGCTTTGTCTTTTGCCATTTCTGGCGCGCTGGGGTCCCGGCGGATTGACAGAATTACAAAAACTGTGTGGCAGCAAGAATCTTGGGCGGCACTGTATAGTGCAGCTGTCATAACCCGCTCGCGAAAACACGGTGCCTGGTGCCGATTCACACGCTAAAAATAAAAACAATGCGCCGCACGCAGCTTGTGAACGTGACTGCGCTGGTGCAGCAAGCGGTGGAGAAGTCTCGCGTGGCCAGCGGCGTTTGCTATGTGTACGTGCCGCACACGACCGCCGCAATCATGATCAACGAGTGCGCGGATCCTGACGTGGCCAGCGACCTGGAAGGCGAGTTTGACCGCTTGATTCCGTTTGAAGGACCTTACCGGCCTGTCGAAGGAAATTCCGATTCGCACATGAAGTCCGTGCTGGTAGGCGCGAGCCAAACCATTTTTGTGGAAGATGGCAGGCTGAAATTGGGGCGCTGGCAGGGAGTCTTCTTTTGTGAATTTGACGGCCCGCGCGATCGACACCTGCAAGTAAAAGTTATCCCGGAACAAGTTTGATTCCACGCCGCTGACGAATACAACCGTCAACTGGCGGCCGCCGGCGCCTGCGCGCAATGCGGCGCTGTGTTAAAGTTTTTGTGCAAATGACCAGCCTTGGTATCTACGTGCAAGTCCCTTTCTGCCAAACGAAATGCACGTACTGTAATTTTCATACTGGAGTCGTTTCCTCCTCGCGGTTCGCTCCCTACGTGATCGCGGTTTGCCGCGAAATGACGATTTACCGGGATTTGTATTCGGCTGCCGGCATCGAGCTTGTTCCCGCCATAGCGGAAAACGCGACCATGGATACGGTGTATATCGGCGGAGGAACGCCGAGCTTGCTCGATCCCGTACATCTGCAAAATATTCTGGATACCATTCGCGATTCGTTTCAGGGCGTTCTAGCAGAAGTGACGCTGGAGGCCGACCCCGAAACTGTCGATGCCCAGAAGGCTGCCCTATGGGTAAGGGCTGGGATTAATCGCGTGAGTTTCGGCGTGCAATCATTTTCCGACGTCGAATTGGCTGCTTCCGGACGCATGCACCGCCGCGCGGATATTTATCGCGCGGCTCCTATTCTTCATGAAGCGGGCATTGCGAATATCGGCTTCGACTTAATTGCCGGCTTGCCGCTGCAGACGCCGGATAGTTGGCGCGAATCCCTGGATCGCCTCGTCGAATTGGCTCCCGCGCACGTCTCCGTGTACATCCTGGAAGTGGATGAGAAGAGTCGTCTCGGGAGCGAGCTTTTGAAAGGCGGTAAGCGTTACAGTGCGGGCGCGGTGCCCAGCGAAGACCAGATGGCCGAATTTTATGAGTTGGCTCAAACTTCATTTTCTGCCGCGGGCTATCACCATTACGAAATATCCAATTGGGCCAAGCCGGGATTCGAATCGCGACATAATTTGAAATACTGGCGGCGCGAAGCTTATCTGGGATTTGGCGCGGGCGCGCACTCTTTCTCAGGAGTTCAACGGTGGGCTAATGCGCATGACGCGGCAGAATACGTAAATGCAGTGCAAAATGGGGTTTTGCCGGTTGAGCAACTGGAACGATTAACGCCAGAGGCGGCGCTCGAAGAAGAATTATTTTTGGGTTTGCGGCAGCTTGATGGCATCGACGTATCGCGAATTGAAAAGGATTACGCCGTAGAGTTGGCATCGCGTTTCGATCCGCTGGCGACTTCGGGATTGGTGGAATGGAACGGCCCGGTAGTGCGGCTGGCACCCTCACGGCTCAGCGTTTCGAATGAGGTTTTTGTCGAACTTTTGAGATGAACTGTGGGATTTAGATTCCGCAATGGAGAGTGAGTTTTGAGCGCAACAGAAACAGATCCGGTAATGGCGATGAATTCGCGGGCTTCCGGGCCTGCATCGGACGTGGTGGATTTGCGCAGCGACACGGTGACCCGGCCTACGCCGGAAATGCGCCGGGCCATGGCCGAAGCCGAAGTCGGCGACGATGTGTATGCCGAAGATCCGACGGTGAACCTATTGGAGCGCGAGGCTGCAGAGCTTTTTTGTAAAGACGCGGCGCTATTCGTTCCGACCGGCTGCATGGGTAACCTCATCGCCATTAAAGTGTGGACGCATCATGGCGACGAGGTGATCTGCGAGGAGCGCAGTCACGTAAATTTGTACGAACTGGCATCTATGTCGGCAGTGGCGGGTTGTATGCCGCGGATTGCACGCGGTGAAGACGGCATTCTCTCTTGGGCGCTGATCGAAGCGGTGATCCGGCCACACGTTTATTACGATTCACAGACGGCGCTGGTTTGTTTGGAGAACACTCACAACATGGCCGGAGGCATGTTGTATCCCACCGCGACTGTGGACGATATTTGCGATCACGCACACGCATTAAACTTGAAGGTGCATCTCGATGGCGCGCGCGTCTTCAATGCCGCGGTGGCTCTAGGTGATTCCGTTGCCCGCATGACTCGCGGATGTGATTCGGTGATGTTCTGTCTGTCGAAGGGGCTGGGCGCGCCGGTCGGTTCCATGGTGGTGGGCTCGCGGGCGTTTATCGAGAAAGCACGGGTTTATCGCAAAATGTTTGGAGGCGGGATGCGTCAAGCGGGAGTGATTGCCGCCGCGGGTCTAGTGGCGCTGCGAAAATCTCCGTCACGTTTGCATGTCGACCATGAGAATGCGCGTTTTTTGGCCGAAGGGCTCGCGAAAATTCCTCAATTGAAAATCGATCCGGCGAAAGTGCAGACCAACATCCTAATTTGCGATTGTTCACAAACAGGAAAGACCGCTGTCGAGTTTTGTGAAGAGTTACATCCGCACGGGGTCTGGGCGCAGGATACGGCGCTGCACTCGGTGCGTTTTGTGACGCATTGCGATGTCAGCCGCGCGGGAATCGAACGTGCGCTGCCAATCATTCGCCAGGTTGCGGCGAATACTAGGAAGGCTAAGGCATGAAGATCGCCGCCGTTCTCCGCCATTTGACGCTCGGATGTGTGTGCGCAGCACTCTTCTTTTCGCAGACAATTTCGGCGCAAGAGCATGCGCCGGTGAAACAGGAAGGCAGCGCGCCTACCGTTGAAGACGCCCAAGCATTTCTTGATGACGCCGAGGCTCGACTTTTTGATCTCGGAAACAAAGCGCAGCGCGCTGCCTGGGTGCAAGAGAATTTTATTACCGACGACACGAACCAAATTGGGGCCGACGCGGGGGAAGTAGTGAACACGTTAACGGTCGAGCTGGCGAAAAAGGCGCATCGCTTTGACGGCCTCAAGCTGCCGCCGGAGATGGCGCGCAAAATGTTGTTGGTGAAATTGTCTATCGGGTTTCCCGCGCCTTCGAACGCAGTAGAGCAGAAAGAACTGGCGACCATTTCCACTTCGTTGGCGGGGGATTATGGCAAGGGCAAGTGGTGCCCCGCCGCGGGCGTGGATTCCAAATGCCTGGACATCACGGCGGTGGAACACATTCTAGCTACCAGTCGCGATCCGGAGGAATTAAGAAACGCGTGGATCGGGTGGCACGCGATTGGCGCGCCCATGCGGCGGCGTTATGCGCGGCTGGTGGAATTGGGAAATAAAGGCTCGCGTGAGCTGGGATATTCGGATGTGGGCGGGATCTGGCGGTCAATGTACGACATGCCTCCGGACCAACTGGCGAAAGAAGCGGATCGGCTCTGGGAGCAGCTGCGGCCTCTGTATCAGTCTTTGCACGCTTACGTTCGCGGACAACTGGCAAAAAAGTATGGCGCGGCGCTGGTGCCCGCAAACGGACCAATTCCCGCACAGCTACTAGGAAATCTGTGGAGCCAGGAATGGAACAATGTTTATTCCTTGATGGATTCGCCGAAGCCGGCGCAGAGTTATAACCTCACGAAAATATTGCAGGAGCGGCACACCGATGCACGCGGGATGGTGAAGTACGGGGAAGGATTTTTTACTTCTCTGGGATTCGCACCGCTGCCTCCAACATTTTGGGAACGTTCGCTATTCACCAAGCCCGCGGATCGTGAAGTGATCTGCCACGCCAGCGCGTGGGACGTGGATTCCAAAGAGGACCTGCGCATCAAGATGTGCATTCAGATTACCGAAGAAGACTTTCGGACAATCCATCACGAGCTCGGTCACAATTTTTATCAACGCGCGTATGAGAACCAGCCGCCGTTGTTTCAAAACAGCGCTAACGATGGTTTTCACGAAGCGGTGGGCGACACCATTGCGCTGTCAGTCACGCCTGAGTATTTGAAGAAAATCGCGCTTGTCGAGACGGTTCCGGCCAGTTCCGAGGATATCGATTATTTACTGCAGCAGGCGCTGGAAAAAGTGGCGTTTCTGCCGTTTGGGTTGCTGGTCGATAAGTGGCGATGGGAAGTGTTCTCCAGCCAAGTGAAGCCCGAGGAATACAACAAAGCGTGGTGGGATTTAGTGCGCAAGTACCAGGGAATCGTTCCACCGGTGCAGCGCACGGAAGCGGATTTCGATCCCGGCGCAAAATATCACGTGCCCGGGAATGTGCCGTACATGCGGTATTTTCTGGCGCGCATTTTGCAATTCCAGTTTCAACGCGCGCTTTGCCGCGAAGCGGGATACTCAGGGCCGCTGCATCGTTGCTCGATTTATGGCAACAAGGCGGCCGGCGAACGGTTGAACAAGATGCTGTCGATGGGCGCGAGCAGGCCGTGGCCAGAGGCGCTGGAAGTTTTGACCGGCGAGAAACAACTGGATGCTAGCGCGCTGGCCGATTATTTCGCGCCGTTAAAAACCTGGCTGGATGAACAAAATAAAAAGAACAATTATGCGGTGGGCTGGTAAGCAGGAGAGCGCGTGGATTTCGGATTAACAGAAGAACAAAACCAACTGCGGCGTAGCGTGCGTGAATTTGCCGAGGGTGAAATCGCGCCGCACGTCATGGAATGGGATGAAGTTTCTCATTTCCCGATGGAGATCATGCCCAAGTTGGCGGAGATGGGTTTGCTCGGTGTGATTTTTCCCGAGGAGCTTGGCGGCGCGGGACTGGGCTACATCGAATACGCCATCGCGATTGAGGAATTGTCTCGCGTGGACGGGTCCGTGGGCATCATTGTCGCGGCCCATAATTCGCTGTGCAGCAATCACATTTTTAAATTTGGAAATGAAGCGCAAAAGAAAAAATATCTTGTTCCGCTGGCGCAAGGCAAGAAGATCGGAGCCTGGTCATTGACCGAGCCCGACGCGGGTTCCGATGCTGGAGGAACGCGAACCACCGCGGTGCGTGACGGCAATTTCTGGGTGTTGAATGGCGCCAAGACATTCACGACCAACGGCCACTACGCGGACATTTGCGTGGCCATGGCCAAGACCGACAAATCCAAAGGGTCGCACGGCATCAGCGCTTTTATTCTGGAAAAAGGCATGCCCGGGTTTAAGCCTGGAAAAAAAGAAAACAAATTGGGACTGCGCGCGAGCGATACGTCAGAGATAATTTTTGCGGATTGCCGGGTTCCGCACGAGAACCTGCTTGGCCCCGAAGGCGAGGGCTTCACTGGCAGTCTGAAGATTCTTGACGGCGGACGCATTTCGATTGCGGCTCTGGCGCTGGGAATGGCTCAGGGAGCGCTTGATGCAGCCACCACGTACGCCAAGCAGCGTAAACAATTTGGACAGGCCATCAGTGAGTTTCAAGCCATCCAGTTCAAGCTGGCAGATATGGCTACCGATGTCGAAGCCGCGCGATTGCTGGTATATCAGGCGGCGTGGCTGGCGGACAAAAAGGATGTGCGCTTCACGCGCGAGTCCAGCATGGCGAAACTGTTTGCCAGCGAAGTTGCCGTGCGCGTCGCTAACGAGTGCGTGCAAATTCACGGGGGCTACGGATTCATCAAGGATTATCCGGCGGAGAAATTTTATCGTGATGTGAAGTTGTGCACCATCGGCGAAGGCACAAGCGAAATCCAGAAGCTCGTGATTGCCCGGCAACTGCTGGGGAAGAAATAATCATCGAGACTCGCGGCGTTTTTGTGGAAAGCTCCTAAGGAAAATATGGCAGCGGCAGTTGAAAAATGGGCGGACGAGGTGCGTGCCGGGGATGTACGAGCGCTATCTCGCGCGATCACCGCGATTGAAAACCATGACGCCAATGCCGAGCCTTTGCTGCGTGCGCTGTTCCCGCATACCGGCGAGGCTTACCTGATTGGCGTAACCGGCGCGCCAGGCACTGGCAAAAGCACGCTGGTTGACCGCTTGGCTGCGCATTATCGGAAGCAAGACGAAGCGGTCGGCGTGATCGCGGTGGATCCGACCAGTCCCTACTCAGGTGGCGCGATTTTGGGCGATCGCATTCGCATGCAGGGACATGCCGCGGATGCTGGGATGTTTATTCGCTCGATGGCCACGCGCGGATTTTTGGGCGGTTTGTCGCGGACAACTTCGGAAGTGGCGTTGCTTCTGGATGCCGCGGGCAAGCGCCGGATACTGATCGAAACGGTGGGCGTTGGTCAGGACGAAGTCGACATTGTCCGGCTGGCTGACTGCGTTATCGTCGTGGTGGTTCCGGGGATGGGCGACGACATACAAAACATGAAGGCCGGCTTGATGGAAATCGCGGACATTTTCGTGGTGAACAAAAGCGATCGCGAAGGCGCGGAGCGCGTGGAGCAACAGCTGAACGCTATGCTTTCGCTGGTGATGCCGCAACATGGCTGGCATCCGCCGGTCGTTCGAACGGTGGCATCCGAGAACCGCGGCGTCGACGCGATTGCCGAAACGGTTGGTAAATTTCGCGAGCATTTCGCGTCGCGGCCCGAGCGACAGAAAAAGCATGTCGAACACTGGAAAAAGCGGCTTTTGGAACTTTTGGAATCGAGGTTGCTGGAGCGCGCGCTGGGCGGAGCGACGGGCGAAGCACAACTTGAAGAATTGGCTCACGAGGTCGCGGAACGCCGCAAAGATCCGTTTACAGCCGTGAATGAAATTCTTGCCAGAAGCGGCCTGGGCACTCGAGGCCAGGCCTGATGCATTTTGGTGAGATTGAAGTACTCCCCATCCACGGTGGGAACTTTTATCTGGATGGCGGTGCGATGTTTGGTGTAGTGCCGAAGACGCTGTGGGAAAAGAAAGCGCCCGCGGACGAACGCAATCGCATTCGATTGGCTGCCAATTCACTGCTAGTGCGAGCGGGCGGCAAAAATATTCTGGTGGAGACCGGTAACGGAACGAAATGGGACCCCAAACTGCGAAATATCTACGGCATCCAGGAAGGCGATCCCTTGAGGAATTCGCTAGCGAGGGTCGGGGTCGCTGCTGAGAAGGTCGATATGGTCATCAACACGCACCTGCATTTTGATCACGCCGGTGGAAATACTTGCGTGGTCGGCGATCGCGATGTGCCAACTTTTCCTAATGCGCAATATGTTGTGCAGCGAGGGGAATTAGAACACGCCATGAATCCAACGGAACGCGACCGCGCAAGCTACGTCGCGGACAGGTTTGTGCCCGTAAGCGAAGCAGGGCAATGGCGACTCGTCGATGGCAATGTCGAAATTGTCCCCGGGATTTCTGTTGTACGCATTCCGGGGCATAACGCGGATATCCAGACGGTAAAAATATCCGGCGGCCATCGCACGGTAATTTTTGTAGCGGATATGCTACCGACGCGACATCACCTGCCGCTGGCGTGGATGCCGGGATACGATCTGTACCCTTTGCAAACACTGGAAACGAAACGCGAACGCATTGCGGAGATTGTAGAGCAAGGTTGGATTGTGGCGTTTGGACACGATCCGGATTTTCCCGCGGCCACCTTGCATGACCGCAATGGCAAAATCGAATTTGAACCTGTCGATCTGAACAAATAATTTCAGGAGAATGCTGCATGGCGGTAGCAAAACGGAAAAGCTCGTCTGGTGTGAAGGGAGCAACAACTGCTTCGCAAGCGAGCATCGGCATTATCGGCGGGAGCGGTCTTTATTCGATGGTGGGTTTGACCAGCCCGCGCGAGATTAAAGTTAGAACTCCATTCGGCGAGCCTTCCGAGGCGATTGTGCTGGGAACACTGGAAGGGAAGCGCGTTGCGTTCCTGGCGCGCCATGGCCGTGGACACCGAATTCTGCCCGGCGAAATTAATTATCGCGCCAATATTTACGCCATGAAGTTGTTGGGCGTCGAGCGAATTATTTCTGTGAGCGCGGTCGGTTCGCTGCAGGAAGATTTGCGGCCCGGAGAATTTCTGGTGCCTGATCAATTCGTGGATCGCACGCGGCAGCGGGTATCTACATTTTTCGGCGAAGGGCTTGTGGCGCATGTCGCCTTCGCACATCCTACGTGCGCGCAAGTGTCGGCAGCACTAGCCGATGCCAGCGTGCATTGCGCTGTGAAGGTGCATCGCCGCGGAACATACATTTGCATGGAAGGGCCGCAATTTTCCACGCTCGCGGAAGCTAACATGCATCGCCAGTTACACTTTGAAGTAGTGGGCATGACCAATGCCACGGAGGCAAAACTCGCTCGTGAAGCGGAACTTTGTTACTCGACTATCGCGATGATTACCGATTACGATTGCTGGCATCCCCAACACGAGTCTGTTACCGCTTCGCAAATCATCGCCACGCTGAACCAGAATGCGGAAAACGCGCAGCGCGTTTTGCGTGAAGCGGTGCGCGCCTTGCCCGCGGAGCGCTCCTGCAAGTGTGGGGCGGCACTGAAACACGCGTTGGTCACGGATATGAAGCTGGTTCCACCGGCTACCAAAAGGCGTTTGGCCGCCATAATCGCCAAATATATCTAGGAGAAAACTGTGTCCCTATTGGTTGTCGGTTCGGTGGCATTCGATTGTCTGGAAAGTCCATACGGAAAAGTGGAGCGAGCTCTTGGCGGCGCGGCTACGTATTTCGCGGTGGCGGCTAGTCACTTCACGCACGTAAACCTGGTAGCGATCGTGGGCGATGATTTCACGTCGAAGGATGCCGAAATATTTCGCGGACGGACGATTGACATCGAAGGATTGGAGCGGGCCGCAGGTAAAACTTTCTTTTGGTCTGGACGCTACTCCGAAAATTTGAATGAACGCATTACGCTGGTAACGGATTTAAACGTGTTCGCGGACTTCAAGCCAAAACTGCCGGAGAAATACCGCAAATCCAAACACGTATTCCTGGCCAATATAGCTCCTGACCTGCAGCGCGATGTGCTTCAACAAGTCTCGAAAAGGCCCAAAATCGTGGCGCTGGACACCATGAACTACTGGATCGAGCGCACCAACGCCGAACTGCGCGAAACGTTGAAGCATGTGGATATTTTGATGATCAACGATTTTGAAACGCGCCAACTTTCCAGCGAACACAATTTGCTGCGTGCGGCCAAGCATATTTTCAAGATGGGACCGAGCACGCTGGTAGTAAAGCGCGGCGAATACGGAGCCATGATGGTCGACAAGCGCGGCGTGTTTTGCGTTCCGGCGTTTCCGCTGGAGGAGCCGCATGATCCCACCGGGGCCGGGGACAGTTTTGCCGGCGGATTTATGGGTTATCTTGCCGGAGCCGGGCAAAAAAGTGACGCGGCTTTGCGTCGCGCGATGGTATACGGCTCGGTTTTAGGCAGCTTCGCGGTGGAAAAATTTGGCTTGGACAGGTTGCGCTCGCTAAAGCGCAGCGAGATACACGCCAGGGCACGGCACTTCGCGAAATTAACGCAATTCTCGCTATAAACTGTAAACTTCTGCAGGGTTCGCGACACCAGCGAAAAGTATGATTCCTCTCAACGACATGGTCGTGCGCTTGCTGTGGGCTGCTCTGCTGGGCGCGGTAATTGGTGCGGAGCGTGCCTTCCATCGTCGCCCAGCCGGATTACGCACGGGCTTGTGTGTGGCCGTGGGCGCGGCTTTTTTCACCATTCTCTCGATCGAAATCGCACGCCGAACAGGAGATGCCAGCACCACCCGCATTGCTTCCAACATCGTTCAGGGAATCGGTTTTCTTGGCGCCGGTGTTATTTTGCGCGATCGCGGCGCGGTAACCGGGTTGACCACCGCAGCCACAATTTTTGTGGTAGCAGCCATGGGCATGGGTGCTGGCGCTGGATTGTTTCGAGCGTCGGGATTTGCATGCTTGTTAGTGCTATTCGCGCTGGTATTTCTGTTGTACGTGGAAAATTGGATTGGCCTGAAGCCGCGATACATGTTGTTTCGCATCTCCAGCGATCCTAGTGTGGATCTAGTTTCTGAAGTTCACCAGTGTTTTTCCAGCCTTGGCATTACGCTAGATAATTTCCAGGTGTCCATGGCCGGTGAGAAAAATCTGATTCAGTTTGATGCGGACGTCAGTCATCGCAAGCAGGAAAGAATCTTCGCGGGGTTGACGCGGCCGGGCGTGACCGTCGAGATGCTTCCGGTGGAAAGGCAGCAACAGCCATGACGGGGCGTTCTGGCATGCCCATGACGCGCGAGTCAGTTTCGCAAAGTGAACGCGCCAGCGTGCATAAGCCTCGGGCGCTAACCACCGACAGCGTGATCATGCCATTTGCTCCCGCGTCGCCAGCCGAAGCTTCCAGAATTGCGGCGGGCGTCGCGGAGTTAAGGCGTCTGGGTTGGGAGGTTGCGGAACGAGCTCCCATCGAAAGTGACGGCTACTTTGCGGGGCCAACAATCAGTCGCCGCGACGAACTGGTCGGTGCGCTGGAGCGTGACGGCATCGACGCACTCGTGGGAACGCGCGGTGGATACGGTTCGAACTACCTGCTTGATGACCTGCAAATTTCAACGCTCGCGAGGCCTAAAATTATTTTAGGTTTCAGCGACCTGACTTCTTTGCAGATTTATTTATGGCACCGATTTAAATGGGTCACACTTTACGGGCCGATGCTGGCTGCCGGACTGGACGCTGGCACAGGCGCGCCAAATGGATACGACGGGAAATCGTTTCTGTCAGCGCTACAAAACACTGCTGCCGGTTGGTCGCTGGACCTCCAGGGGGAAGTTTTGCACCCCGGCGAAGCACAGGGGCGAGTGCTCGGAGGGTGCTTGACTCTTGTGGAAACGGCCATCGGAACGCATTGGGATTTGGAAACCGATGATGCGATTCTTGTTCTGGAAGATCGCGGGATGAAGCCGTGGCAGGTGGATCGCGCTTTAATGCATCTGAAACAAGCGGGGAAATTCGCGAACGTTCGCGGAATTGTACTGGGTGACTTTCCGGACTGTGAAGCGCCGATGGCAGGCAGCCCGACCGTGCGCGATGTGTGCCAAAGACTACTCGGGCCGCTACGCATTCCAATTATTTTTGGAGCCCCCATAGGCCACACGATGCGTCCAATGTTAACGGTGCCGCTGGGTGTGAAAGCCCGTTTGTCAACCAAAGGAGCAGGCGTGCTGGAAATTCTTGAACCGGCGGTGGTGTCATGACGGACCCGAAGCACATACATGTAATCGGAATCGGCGGCTCGGCGATGGCGCCGCTGGCGGGGATGCTGCGCGAGCGCGGTTTTCGCGTTACAGGTTCGGATTCGGGAGTGTACCCGCCGGCTTCCACGTTGCTCGAAAGCCTGGGCATCTCTTTCTTTCATTCGTTTGACGCCGCGAATTTGACGCCTGCCCCGGACCTGGTGATCGTCGGGAATATCATTGCGCGGGGCAATCCGGAGCTGGAAGAAGTGCTCGACCGCAAAATTTCTTACCGCTCCATGCCGGAAATTCTTGAAGAAGTATTTTTACCCGGATGTCATTCTATCGTAGTCAGCGGCACACACGGAAAAACTACCACTACCGCCATGCTGGCGTGGATTTTCCAGACGGCAGGCAAGAAGCCGAATTTTTTGGTGGGCGGAGTCGCGGAGAATTTTGGTAAAAGCTACGGCCTCGGCGAAGGCGAAGAATTTATTCTGGAAGGCGATGAATACGAGACCGCGTTCTGGGATCGCGGGCCGAAATTTTTTCACTATCACCCGGACGATCTGATCATCACTTCGTTGGAATACGATCACGCCGATATTTATCCGGACTTCGAGACGTACGAATTGGCGTTTCGCCGGCTGGTGAACCTCGTGCCGCGGAGGGGTCGCACGGTGATCTGGGGTGATACCGCGGATTCGGGGCCAGCTTTGCGCCGCGCAGCACAGAAGGCTTTATGTCGAGTCGAAACTTACGGATTCTCGGACGGTGACGATTGGATTGCGAGCAACGTCGCGATTGAGAAAGAAGGTGTGCGCTTTGTCGTAACACATCATGGCCAACGCTTTGGCGAATTTGTTCTGGCGGCTACCGGCCGACACAACGTGTTGAACGCACTCGCGGCCATCGTTGTCGCCCAGGGCCGAGGAATCGCCGCCGAAGCCATTGGCAAGGCACTGAAGAGTTTTCGCAGCGTCAAGCGGCGCATGGATGTGAAAGGAGAATTTGGCGGCATTTTGGTCGTCGACGATTTTGCTCATCATCCCACAGCTGTAAAGGCTACCATCGAGGCAGCGCGCGCGCGTTGGCCGGGACGCCGACTGTGGGGCATTCTTGAGCCGCGCTCAAATTCCATGCGGCGCAAAATTTTTCAAGAGACTTTGCCGCAGGCGCTAGCCTTGGCGGATCGCGTGGTTCTCGGTGGGGTGTTTCGTTCCCATCAGCTGGGCGATGACAACCGCCTTGATCCCGAGACAGTAGCGCAAAGCATTCGCTCGCTGGGCAAAGATGCGCGAGTTTTTAGCAGCAGCGACGAAATCGCCGGTGTGTTGGCGGCTGAGGCCGAGGCGGGCGACCTCTTGCTGGTGATGTCCAACGGCAGCTTCGACGGACTGTGCGAAAAATTAATCAAGAAGCTCGGCGAAGAGGTTCGCGTGCCATCCGAGGCCACCAGCAGGTGACAGATTTTCTTTTCCGCGCTGGCCGATTTTTTGGGTTTCTAGGTGTTCTGTTCGGTTTCGCGCTTTGCGCTTCTCTGCAAGCCACTATTCGTTATGAAGTTTCACTCGCTCATCCTGAGCAGCATTTGTTTCATGTCACAATGACGATTCCGGATGTAAGCGATCAAGCCACCATCCAGATTCCGGCTTGGAACGCTCTCTATCAGATTCGCGACTTTGGCGCGCATATCCAGCAGGTGGAAGTGCGGCAAGGTCCTGCTCAACCAGGATCGCGCGCCGCAACCGATGCCGCGCCGCCATCCATTGAAAAAATCGACAAGCAAACCTGGCGCATCACTGGAAATGGAACTCTTATCGTTCGATACGCAACTTACTGGGACGAGCCCGGCCCGTTTGCTACCCAACTGAATCGCGAGCATGCCTTCATCAATCCCGCGATGATCTTAATGTATGTGCCGGAGCGAAGATCTGAGCAGGTGCACCTCGCGTTGCGCGACATCCCTGACACCTGGCAGGGAGCAGGAGTTGGAATTCAAGCTTCGGAATCCATGAGCATCGCCGATCAATTTTCTTCGGAGTTCGCCGATTACGATGCGCTTGCCGATGCCCCAATCGAAGCAGGGAAATTCGAAGAGTTTCAACTTCCAGGGATGAGCCCCGAAATTTGGGTGGTGATTCATGGTGATAATTACAAGAAGAAGCAGGTCGAAACCGAGTTGAAGCGAATTTGCGAGTACGAAATAAAGCTGATGGGCAAGGCGCCTTACTCGCGCTACACGTTTATTGTGCATACGGGCAAAGGCGCGGCGGGCGCGGGTGGTGGGATGGAACATGCCGACTCCACGGCAATCTCATTGCAGTCTCCTGAGTCTCTACCCGGCGTGGCTGCGCATGAATTTTTCCACTTGTGGAACGTGAAGCGAATCCGTCCCGCAACCTTGTATCCTGTCGACTATACGAAAGAGCAATACACTCGCGCGTTGTGGTTCGCAGAAGGGGTCACAAGTACCTACGGATCTTATGCGCTGGAGCGCTCTGGCCTCTGGAGCAAGCAGCAGCTGTACCACGATCTTGGCGAGCAGATTACCGAACTGGAAGCACGACCCGCGAATCGATGGCAAAGCGCCGAACAATCAAGCCTGGACGCCTGGCTAGAGAAATATGCGCTGTACGAAAATCCAGAATATAGCGTTTCGTATTACACCAAGGGACAAGTTCTTGGCGTGCTTCTGGATATTCTGATTCGTGACCGCACCGAGAATGAGAAAAGTCTCGATGACGTGCTGCGCGAGATGAACACGGATTTTGGTGTGCCCGGCAAACCCTATCGCGACGGCCTGGACGTACAATTGACCACCGAGAAAGTGGCTGGCGGTTCGTTTGACCATTTCTTTAAGCATTACGTCGCCGGCGCGAATCCATTGCCGTACCAAGCCACATTTGCGCTGGCCGGCTTGGAATTGCACCAAACTGCTCACCAACGCGCGACGCTCGGTTTTTCTGCGGCGGACGCTCCTAAGGGACCGCTGGTGGTTCGCAACGTGGATCCCAACGGCGCCGCGGCGGAAGCGGGACTGCAAACCGGCGACCTCATTTTGAAATGGAATGGCGGAGAACCGCCACGGCGCGTTGCTGATTGGCTACGTCAACACAAATCCGGCGAATTGCTGCACCTTATGATCCGACGCGAAGATGCCGATCTCAAAATTGATTTTCGCCTCGGTGAAATCACGGAGACTTTTTATGATATTGCCGAAGACTCGCGCGCGGGAGACAAAGCGCGCCGTATTCGCGAGGGATTGCTTCATGGAACTACGGATGCAGCGACCATTCACGCAGCAAATTAAGCCAGCCTAAACTCTGATGCGATCACGCCAGACCTCCCCGGTCGAACACCGAGCAGCGCCGAACACGCCATGATCCGTACTCTCCTGGTGAGTTTTTTTATGTCGCTGTACATCCTGCTGGTCGGTCCCCCGTTGCTGGTATACACGCTCATCACACGCAATCCGGATCCACTTTATCGCGCAGGCATCGGCGGCGTGATGTTTTTTGTGCGTGCTGCAGGCGTCCGCGTGCGGATCAAAGGAACAGAGCGTATTCCCGCCGCCGCGTGTCTCTTTGCCGCGAATCACACCAGCACTCTGGATGCGCCCGCAATCGTTGGCGCGATTCCACGCCGCATCGCGATTCTCTTGAAGGAATCACTTTTTCGCTGGCCCATCGTGGGGCAAGCATTCCGGCTGGCGCACTTTATTCCCATCGAACGCGGTGGCCGAGACTCCGCCGTAGCAAGCCTGGACAAAGCGACGGAAGAACTGCGCGCGGGGCAATCTTTTTTAATTTATCCGGAAGGCACGCGCAGCCCGGACGGACGGTTGCAAAGATTTAAGAGGGGCGCAGTGGTGATGGCCATCAAAGCTGGTGCGCCTATCGTACCGGTGGCGTGCTCCGGCGCTCATAAACTGATGAAGAAGCGGTCCCTGGTTTTGCGGCCCGGCGAAATTCTGGTGGAGTTTTTGTCGCCTATCGACGCCTCGGCGTATTCGCTGGAGACTCGCGATAAGTTGAACGATCTGGTGCACGACACTTTGGCCGCTGCGCTCCCTCCCGACCAGCGGCCAATAGGATTTCCTGGAGCAGTGTAGGGTTGTCGAACTAAGTCTGGAACTAGCTTTTGCGAGTTTTGATTTTCTCTAGTTCCACTTCCAATTCCCAAACGCGTTTTTGCAGTTCCGGCAAGCGGTTCAGCGCTGCGACCGATTTCAACCATTGCCGGTTCTCGACCGCGGGATAACCCGAATACATGGCTCCGGCGGGAACATCGTTGGGTATTCCGCTCTGGGCGGTAACCACGGTGTGGTCTCCAACGTTGAGATGTCCCGCCGTACCGACCTGCCCGGCCAAAATCACTCCGTGACCGATTTGCGTGGAGCCGGCCAAGCCAACCTGCCCACACAACATCGCGTTGCTGCCGACTTTGGAAGCGTGACCCACGAGCACCAGGTCATCCAGTTTGGAGCCGCGGCCGATGCGCGTCTCGCCCACGGTGGCGCGGTCGACGCACGCATTGGCCTGTACTTCCACGTCGTCCTCAATAACCGCGACGCCGGATTGCGCAATTTTGTACCAACTGCCATCTTTTCGTTTTGCAAAGCCCAAACCGTCACCACCGATAATCACTCCATTTTGTAAAATGACGCGGTCGCCGATGACGCAAAACTCGCGAACCACGGCATGCGCGTGAGCGAAAAAGTCCGCGCCAATTTTTGCGCCTCGGTAGACCGTAACGAAGCTGTGCAGCACCGCGTTGCGGCCGATTTGCGCTTCCTCATCCACGAAACAGTAGGGGCCAACGTGGGCGCCTTCTCCAATTTGCGCGCTCATTGCGATGACTGCGGTGGGGTGGATTCCCGGGGCATAAGTAGGCGGCTGGTAGAAGAATTCGATAGCTCGCGCGAAGTCTAGATAAGGGTTTTCGCTGCGCAGCGCGGAGATTGGCGGCGCGCCCGGCGCTCGCTCCAACGTGATGCCCGCTTGCAATAACACGGCTGACGCTTGCGTCGTTTTTAACAGGGGGAAGTAACGGTGGTTGGCCAAGAAGGTGACCTGACCGGGCTTAGCATGGTCAATTCCAGCGACGCCGGTAATTTCCGTGTCCTGCGGGCCTTCGAAACCGCAGCCAAGCTTGCGGGCAATTTCCGATAGCTTCATGAACGACGCTCCTGACAGCAGTGCGAGTCTCGCACAGCGTCAGCAGCGAAGTATAGGCAGTCGCACGCGGACAGGCCCGACAAGGGAAACTGCGATCCGTTTGACGGGAACTCCCGGGGCGCCCAGAAGGAATTATCCACGCAGGATTCAGCGCAGGCGGCGACGGGTGATCATTAAAGACAAGCCACTTACGCGCGAGCGGGCTTACGCTGCCGGGCGTGACTAGCACTTTGGATATACCGCTACGGCGAACTGCGCATCAGAACTAGATGTAGAACGGACACCGCCCGAGGCAGATTTTGGGCGGATAAGAGGAGCTTGTGAGACGATTAATAAATGACTAACCGACCCGGTTCAGGCCAGCGATTCCGCTCAGGGGCTATAACGACGCTCATCGCAACTCTATTCTTTGCAATACCCGCGCTGGCGCAAGACGACCGAGTGGATACCCCACGACCCGCGCTTTTTTCGCGACTCTCGTCCCCCGGACTTCTGCCCTCGTTCCAGCAAGAGCAATCCGGCCAGGACGCCAACGACAAGTCCAAGAAGCAGAAGACGCCTGAGGAAAAAGCCGAAACGGCGGCGCCCGCTACGTCAAACGACCGGCTATTCTTCGCTTTGCCAAACTTCCTGAGCGTGGAGAGCGCCGACCTGATCCCGCCGCTGACCACCAAGCAAAAGTTCGCGGTGGTGACTCGGTCTTCTTTCGACTACATCCAAGTCCCGTGGTATGCATTTCTGGCTGGCATCAGCCAAGCGGAAAACAGCGAGCCTGGTTACGGCCAAGGCGCAGCCGGCTACGGCAAACGCTTTGGAGCAGCTTTCGCGGATGGCACCATCGAAAACTACTGGACGTCCGCGATTCTTCCCTCGGTCTTTCACCAGGATCCGCGCTTTTATCAACTGGGCAAGGGGGGCTTTTGGCATCGCACCGGCTACGCCATGAGCCGCATAGTAGTTACCCGTTCGGACTCGGGCACCAGCCAGTTCAACGTATCTGAAGTGTTTGGCAGCGCTATCGCCGCGGGTATTTCGACGTACAGTTATCATCCCCACGCCGATAAGACCTTGTCCAATACCGCAAGCGTATGGGCAAGCCAGATTGGATATGACACGGTGACGATTGTGCTTAAAGAATTTTGGCCGGATATTCGAAGAAAACTAACTCACAAGCGCAGCGAGCCTGTCACACCATAGTAGATCCAAGCATTTGAGCAAGACGCGCTCGCGCACACCGGACGAGTAAAAACAAATTCCCATTCAGTTTTGGTGCTGAAAAGAGACGTGCCACCGTGACTAAGCAGCGGCGGATCGGGCCGCGGTCGCAGGCTGCCCGGCCTCAATCGGTAGGCTTGGGTTGGGCTGGCGTTCTTGCTTGGCTTCGCTCTTGGAGAACAATTTCGCGGTGAGCAGCATGGCCGTGAAGGTGGCCGTCAACAGCCCGGCTTGCTTCCAACCGCTGAGCATGGACGCGTTGCCCATCAAGGTGAGCCCGGCGAAGCAAAATAGCAGGTGCACGCAAAATACTTGCAGCGATGATTGACCCATCAGGACAAGCGGTTTGATAGCCAGCGGTTTCAAGACCGATTGCAAGTAGACGAGCACGGTGGCCGCCGCCGCGAAATTCAGCAGGCGCATGATTCCCAGGTGCCACTTATCGAAAAGAAATTCAGCGGCGCCTAACTCTAAACCATGCGAAATCTCGCGACGCAAAACAAAGAACGCGATTACCAGCATAGCTGCCGGAATTACTGCGCGTCGGGCCCAAATCTCCAGCGGGAGTTTGTCTTGTGCCCAGCGCACGCCAAACCAGATGCCCACAATCCACAGAAATTGCCAGGCCCACAGATCAAAGGACCCCATCTCATTAAGTGGGATCCGTGTGGGGATGAAGCGCATCATGAAATTGTGTTCCGCGCTGCGAAAGCCGAATTGCGCAACAAAATAAAAAACGAAACCGCCCCACAAAATGGGTTTCCATCCGAACCTGCGCGACAGCAGAAGCGCGGCGGTCGTCAAAGCTAGAAAAATAATGTACATCGGCAAAATGTCCAGCAGCGGCGGGCGATAAATCAGAAGAAAAGCTTCGCCGACGGCGCGTCTTGGCGCATAGAAATAAAAATCCAGCAGGTTGTGGAGACCCGGGCGGTTGCCGCGGGCGGCGATTGGCACCGCGACCAGAAACACAAATGCGAGTAACAGCGCGTGGTAGCCGTACAAACGCACGGTGCGGTTCCACAACTTAAAGATCGTGGCGCGATAGCCATCGTGTTCCGCCATGCGAAAATAGATTCTGCCGGTGAACAGCGCGGAGAGAAATATGAACCCTTCAGCTGCGGATACGATTCCAAAGGGTTGATTGACGTAGCTGCTGGCGGCCGTCGGCAAATGGGTGAGCGTAATCCATACCAGCATCAGCCCGCGCACGGCGTCGAGTTCCAGGCGTCTTCCGGCTGGTTTTGGGTTTGCTTCGCCCATGGGCCTCGTTTTACAAATTGCCTTCGTTACGTTAGATACGTTAGATACGTCCGGAGTATGAACGGTTTCTATCTATCTGGAATACAGCGAGTAAGGGATTGGAATGCATCAAATCAGGGAGCCAAAATTATCATTCATGTTACAGTTCTGTATCCGGAGACATGCGAACGTGCGCCTGCGCCAGTTACTCTTTCTGTTGACCTTTCTATGGATAGGAGCCCCCGTCTTCGCCAAGAGCCATGAAACGGGGTTTCTGGATCGGACCATCGCTCTGCAGGGCGTGGCGTACAAATACCAGGTCTTCATCCCCGATAATTGGACGCCCCGGCAAAAATGGCCGGTGATTCTCTTTCTCCACGGCTCCGGCGAGCGTGCGGACGATGGTTTGCAGCAGACCGATACTGGCCTTGGCACCGCCATCCGCGTGGATCGCACACGCATTCCGGCCATTGTAGTGATGCCGCAATGCCGAAAAAATCTTTGGTGGGTAGAGCCGCCAATGGCCGATCTGGCTATCGCCACCCTGGACGCCGCGACCAAGGAATTTCACGGCGACACTTCCAGAACCTATTTGACGGGGCTTTCCATGGGCGGTTATGGGACTTGGTATCTGGCGCAAAAATATCCCGGCCGTTTTGCAGCACTGGTCGTAATTTGCGGAGGCATTCATCCGCCCCCGGCGACGCTTAAGGCTCACCCTGAACTGATTAAGTGGGCGCCGGAGGATGGGCCCAAAAGCTATGCCGAAGCTGCCGCGAGAATCGGCAAAGTGCCTGTATGGATATTTCATGGAGCCGACGATGAGATCGTTCCGGTAACGGAATCCCAACGGATGCAGGCGGCCATGAAACAGATTGGCGCTGAGGTGCACTACACCGAGTATGCCGGCGTCAAGCATGTCTCCTGGGACAAGGCTTATGACGACCCGAATCTGTTCGCCTGGCTTTTTTCCAAGTCGCTGCCCGCCAAATCAAAGTAAAGCGCATTGGGAGGCTAGACGGCTCCCAGGGGTCTTGGCCGGAACTACTCGTTGAACAAACGCGGCTGCGCTGCGACGGGAGCAGCAGCTGGTTTGCGGCGCGCGATGCCCACCACACCCAGCACAGTAATTTCGCGTAAAGCCGCGCGCGGCACGAAGATGCGATCGGTGTTCGAATTCAGATCCGGCGGGGTGATCTGGACGCCGTTATCCAACAGGTTCAGCAGATCGTTGGGGATGACGCCCTCCAGAGTTTCGCCGTCGCTGTAGCGCAAGCGCACCCACAAGCCATCCAGTTTCGGCC
>Ga0073928_10003846_pt1 | contig 23047 bp, 20 predicted proteins | sample PaiPotPPA55metaG_FD_76969 | JGI IMG/M metagenome (GOLD analysis project Ga0073928, IMG submission 76969) | Iron sulfur acid spring bacterial and archeal communities from Banff, Canada, to study Microbial Dark Matter (Phase II) - Paint Pots PPA... ...
GCGACCAGTCTTACATTGCGATGGAGTTTCTGGACGGCCAGACCCTGAAGCATCGCATCGCGGGAAGGCCGCTCGACAATGAAACCCTGGTTTCTCTAGCTATCGAGATTGCCGATGCGCTGGATGCGGCGCATGCCAAGGGCATCGTGCATCGCGACATCAAACCGGCAAATATTTTTGTCACCGCGCGTGGACACGCCAAGATTCTGGATTTCGGTTTAGCCAAAGTGCAGGCGATTGGCTCGGCCAGCAGTTCCGCCAACACCCAGACCCGGACCATGCATGACGAACAACTGACCAGCCCTGGCTCGGCACTGGGGACGGTAGCTTACATGTCGCCCGAACAGGCGAAAGCCCGAGAGTTGGACGGGCGTAGCGACTTATTCTCTTTCGGCGCCGTACTCTACGAAATGGCTACCGGCGCATTGCCGTTTCGCGGCGAGAGTACAGCAGAGATTTTCAAGGCCATTCTGGATGCGACGCCCACCGCAGCGGCCCGAATCAACCCGGATGTGCCAGCGGACCTGGAGCGCATTATCAGCAAGTCTCTGGAGAAGGATCGAAATCTGCGCTACCAGAGTGCCGCCGATTTGCGCTCAGACCTGACACGGTTGAAACGCGACCTGGATTCGGGGCGGGCGTCAGGCATTCATGCACCCGCAACCGCCGCAGAGTCAGCCAGCCGGATTTCGCTTCCAGTTGCTGCGCTGGCGTCCGCCCGGTCGCGCAAGCTTTTATTCCTGGTGGCTGGGGTTTTGATTCTAGCGGCGACAGGCGCAGCAGTGTACTCGATGCGCGGCGGGACAGGGGCAAAGAAGATTGACTCGGTCGCGGTGCTGCCTTTCGTGAATGCGACCGCCGATTCGAACAATGAATACCTCAGCGACGGTCTGACCGAAAGCCTGATCGGTGCCCTGTCAGAGGTGCCCGATCTCAAAGTGATGGCTCGAAGCACGGTCTTTCGGTTCAAGGGAAAGGACGAAGACCCGCAGAAAATCGGACAACAACTGCAAGTCAATGCGGTTTTGTTGGGACGCATTACCCAGCACGGCGATGACGTCGGGGTGCAGACTGACCTGGTCAATACTTCGGACGGCAGCGAACTCTGGGGGGCGCATTACGAACGAAGGGCGGCCGACATAACCCAATTGCAAAGCGACATTGCGCGCGACATCTCAAAGCGCTTGCGAGGAGTGCAGTTTAGCGGGGCGAAACAGCAACAACTCGGCAGGGCCGGAACTACTAATCCGGAGGCCTATCGGTTGTATCTGGAGGGGCGGCAACTCTGGTACGGACGCACTTCGGAGGGCTTGAAGCGGAGCATTGATTTGTTTGAACAGTCAATTGCCGCCGATCCTAACTACGCCCTCGCTTACGCAGGCCTCGGCGACACCTATAATGTGATCCCGAGTTACAGGGCCGGCATCACCTCGCGGCAGGCGTCATTGCTGGCGGACGCTGCCACACGCAAGGCGCTCGAATTAGACGACTCCTTGCCAGAGGCACATATGGCGCGCGCCGATTTTCTGTGTTTTTCCTGGAAGTGGGCCGAGGCCGCCGAGGAATTTCGGCGCACCATCCAGTTGGATCCCAACAACGCCGCCGCGCATTATCTGTACGCTTTTGGCCTTCTCGTTCCCCAGAAGAAATTTGATCAGGCACTCGAGGAATTTCGTATCGCGCTGTCGCTCGACCCACTGTCTCCTATCGTGAATACGAATTATGCCGCCACGTTGATGGATGCGCATCGCTACCCGGAGGCACTCGCCCAGTTTCAAAAGACCGTGGAGCGCGATCCGACTTTCCGGCCAGCCCATCACAAGCTTTCGCATCTGTATGCCGTGACTGGTGATTTCCCAAATGCGGTGAGCGAATTGAAAAAGTTTGCCGGTGTATCGGGATCGTTTAGCGGGGACGCTAAAGGTTTTCGCGATCTGGCACTTAGTGCATTCAATAAGCCGGACGAGATTACCTGGGTAGCTTTAGCTCTTTCGGTGACCGGGAAGCCGAAACTGGCGCTCGACTATCTGGAGAAAGCGGTTTCCAATCAGGAAATTGAAGTTGTCTTATGCATTCGTTATCCCGCGTTTGATGCCATCCGTTCCGATCCCCGATACAAGGCCCTGGTAGGACGAATGGGGCTGCCAGAGTAGCTGTCTCACAATCGATTGATCAATGACGCCACGTAACCTGCACCAAATCCGTTGTCGATGTTCACCACGCTCACGTTCGAAGCGCAGGAATTCATCATTCCCAACAACGCCGCTACTCCCTTGAATGCTGCGCCGTAGCCTATGCTGGTAGGAACCGCAATCACAGGAACTCCGACCAATCCGCCGACTACGCTGGGCAGCGCTCCTTCCATGCCCGCGCAAACGATAACCACCCGCGCCCGCGCCAGCGTCCCGCGATTCGCCAGCAAGCGATGAATGCCGGCCACGCCTACGTCATACAGGCGATCAACCTCATTGCCCATAATCTCGGCGGTGACCACGGCTTCCTCAGCTACTGGAATGTCGCTGGTGCCCGCCGAAACTACAGCAATAATTCCCTTGCCATATTTTTTCTCGTCTCGCTGCAAAACAATCGCTCGCGCCAGTTCCTGATACTTAGCTGTTTTCACTTTCTTTCTTACGGCGGTAAATTGCTCTTTGCTCGCTCTCGTCGCCAGAATGTTTCCCTCGTGTTGCGCCAGCCGCGAGAAGATTTGCGCCATTTGAGTAGGCGTTTTGCCTTGGCCGAAGATCACTTCCGGCATCCCGACCCGCAGCGCGCGGTGGTGGTCAACTTTGGCAAATCCTAGATCTTCAAAGGGCAGGTGCCGGAGTCGCTCCACGGCGTCGTCGGGAGAAAGCCTGCCGCTGCGTACCTGCTCAAAAAGTTTGCGAATGGATTCAGAGTTCATGTGGCGCGGGCGCCCTCGCCCGTGCAAAATCGGCGCGAGCAGTGCCCTTCTAGACTAACATCGCCATTTCAATTGCCCAGCAGGAACGCCTTGCATTAGAGGACGGGGTGACTCGTCCCGCCGGGCGAAGACGCCCGGCCTCCATTACTGTACCGAGTCACGATGCTGAGGCGCACGGCTCTTTTCGCCCGACACGTACCTTGCGCACAATCTCCCAGCATAATTTCCTGGCTTTGCCGGATTCCTCAATGTGCGCTACGAACCAATGCCGCAGAGTGCTTCGGCTTATGCATCCACGCAGATAAGCGTCGTACAATTGGCTGCCCAGGGTGTAGCCGAGTTTGCGGGCAATGGAATCGAACTTATCTCGATCGCAGCGCACAGCCTCATGCATCAACTTTTCGCAAGCCGCAGTCGAAAACTCGCTTGCCTCCTGCTCGCTAATTGCAGGCCGAGCCGGATACAACACTCGCGAACCGAAGTATGCCAATGCATGTTCAAGCGTCCGCGCATAAAAGCGGTCTTCAGGTGCAGCGGTCGCGGCCCCGGGAATTTCGGCGTGCGAATTTCTGCGCAGCGGTAGTCCCCGGCAAGCATGATGCAGAAAGCGCGACGCTTCCTCAGCCGCGCATGTCATGTGAAATTCGCGAACGTAAAACGCATTGATCGCGGGCAAATAAACCGTACCCTCGACGTCGATCTTGCGCAGCAAGGCCTCAACCCGGTCGGCTTCGCTGGTCAGGCGAAAAAGCAATCGCCGCAAGCGTCCATGCGACGACCCGGAGTGCACTTCTGGCAGTACATCAACCAGAAACTTCGGCTGGGTTCCGTTATGCGGAGCGTAGCGGTTTACGTCGAGAAAACAAACTAAACTGTCGATAAGGTTATAGATTGTAGGCCCGATATCAGGCGGCTGCTCGCCCTCCTGATTCCATCGCGAAAGGCAGAGCCGATAGCTTTCATATTTTTCCAGCGGCGTGGAGTTGAAGACGCACACCACGTCCTCACTCACCCGCACCGCATCGACGTGCTCTTGTTGCGCCTCGGTCGCTTGCCAGTAAAGCGGGTCCACATTTTGTAACACGCTAAGCATGCGCTGCCCCGGCAATCGTTCACGCAGCACCTGCGGAAGATGTTGTGGCGCCAGATGCGATTCACCGAACAGCACCATGATCACAGCATTGGGATGCCGCTGGCGCACCTCCGCAATTTTGTGAGCAGCGTGCCGATCGCGGGCACTAATCTTGCGCAGATCTTCCCGCGGCTCACAATCAAGCCCATACACCGCGTCCGCGTGTTCGCGCGCGGTGACCAGCAATTCGTAAAACGGAGCCCACTCGTATCCCCAATCGATATCAAAGCGAATGCGCTGCCGCAATTCGTCTTCATCAATCTCCCGCCGCCACCATTCGTCGAGAATATGCTGATGCCGCGAAAAAATTGTTTCCAATCCCAGCACCACAGGACGGTCTCCCGGCTGCGCCCGCTGCTCAAGCAGAGTCGCAGCAAAACGTTGCGCCGAAGGCAGTGCATGATAATCGCCGATCAGAATCACGTCGGCGGATTTGACCGCGGTCATCAACTCGTGGGAGTCGATCACCGACTCGTAAGAACGAAACGCATTGTTGTAATCCCGCAGATATTTGCGCCGGCTGCTAGGATCGTAGGCGCGAACCTCGCGCTCAACGCATGCCAGTGCATGCATCTGCGCTGCATTGCGCCGAGATCCCAAATTAGTTGACGTTGCCATGAAATCGCCGTTAGTCTTTGGTCGTCGGGCGTTAGCCAGAATCGGTCGTCAAAGACCCGCCAACGATCAACGACGAACGACCAACAACCATCGAGGAGCCATTGCTCAACCTTCCACCGCAGAACCTGACTATCGCTACAACCGGAGCCAGTGGATCTTTATTCCTTAAACAGCTGCTAGCCACAGTCGAACGCGATCCCCGCATTCATACCGTGAACTTCATTGCCTCTGACAGCGCCCTGCGCGTCATGTCCGAAGAACTCACACTCCGTGGCCGCAGCAACCTAGTCAGCCAGATTCTCGGCAAGCCTTCCCGCAAGATTCATCAGCAGTCCAATGCCGACATCGGAGCCAACATCGCCAGCGGCTCCTATCCCGCCGACGCCATGGTCGTCATTCCATGCAGCGTAGGCACGCTAGCCCGCATTGCCAACGGCATCGCCTCGCACCTGATCGAGCGCGCCGCCGACGTTTGCCTCAAAGAGCGGCGCCGGTTAATCCTGTGCGTGCGCGAAACTCCGCTCAACAAAATCCACATCCGCAACATGTACCGTGCCGCCGACGCCGGAGCTACAGTCTTCCCCCTAATTCCCACCTTCTATAACCGCCCGCCAAGCTTGGATGCCATGGCACGCGAGTTCGTCAACCGAGTTCTAGCCCACATCGGCCTGCCGCAATCCAACGCCTACCGCTGGAAGGGATAAACGCCTGCAACTAAAACAATTCCCAGAGAAAGAGATCGAAACTTTTCGGGGATACTTCAAGTGTAGGAACACCAGGGTGCGGGCACGAGATTACTTTGGGAGATGTCCCACGGGTCGGCTAGGACTGGCAGCCAGAAAATTCGCTTTGATTCGGCATTGCATCACTGTAATTTATAAGTTACAATAATAGGGTACTCGAAATCCGCCGTTATCTGACCGGATCAGGCAAAGATGTTTTCGGCGCGTGGATGTCAGGGCTACGGGACAATCGCACCAAGGCCAAAATAGTGGCCCGGATCGATCGCCTTGCTCTGGGAAACTTTGGCGACTGCAAGGCTTTGGGCAACGGCTTATTCGAACTCCGGATCGACTGGGGTCCGGGATATCGAGTTTATTATGCGCTGGCGGGCAAAGCTTGTGTGCTGCTGCTCTGTGGCGGGGACAAGTGCAAACAAGCATCGGACATCAGACGTGCGCTGGAATACCTGAAAGATTACCGCGAAAGGACACTATGAAACGCAAAACGAGCGTATCCCACGACCAAGCCACAATTCGTGAACTACGCAACAATCCAGAGTTCGCCGCGGAATACCTCCGAGCCGCATTGGAGGATACCAATGAGCCCAGCGTCCTGCTGATCGCGCTGCGTCGCGTCGCCGAAGCCCGAGGCGGCATTGCTAAGGTAGCCAAAGCTGCTGGCATAGAACGCGAAAGCCTGTACCGCGCCTTATCGGTCCGCGGAAATCCTCGTCTTTCCACGCTGGTGGCCGTGACAAAAGCAGTGGGACTGAAACTCACGGTCGAAGCTGCACACTCGTAAAAGAAGATCCGGAAACGTCCCGTCTGTTCTTGGATTTTTTCCCTGGAATCAAACTCTTCACCAATGACGGGCCCACGCTTTATGTAATCATGATGAGACATGCCGTCGCCATTCACCGTTGCGGAATACATTGCCGAACTTCGCGCTATTCGCTCAACCGGTTCCGCCACTGCTGAGACATCGTTCTATCCTCCGCTCGACCGACTGCTTAACGCGGCGGGGCAGAAGCTTAAGCCTGCCATACTGTTCTCGACCCAGCTTCGGAATCAAGGGGCCGGAATGCCTGACGGCGGTTTCTTTCCACTGCCCAGTCGTCAGCGACGCAACGCTGAACCGCCGATTCTTCAGAATCCAGAGCGTGGCGTGGTTGAAATCAAACCCGCCGACTACAACCTCGACGCTCTTACCAACGAGCCGCAAACGCTTCGGTACCTCAATCAGTACGGCTTAGTTCTTATTACCAATCTGCGCGAGTTTCGGCTCCTGCAGCTTGGGCCCACGGACACGGTGCGGACACTTGAGCGCTACATTCTCGCCGCCACGCCGGCCGCACTCTGGTCTGCTCCGATGACATCCTTTGCCCGCCACGGCGATCTCCTGCCCGACTTCCTCGCACGGGTCATGCTCTATCGTGCCCCGCTCACCCAACCGAAAGACGTAGCATGGATGCTTGCCTCGTACGCCCGCGAAGCCCGCGCTCGCGCGGAGGATCATCCTCTTGGCAGCTTCCGCACCGTCAAAGTCGCTCTCCAGGAATCGCTCGGCATCAAGTTCGAAGGCGAGAAAGGCGAGCACTTTTTCCGCTCCACTCTCGTTCAGACTCTCTTTTACGGTATTTTCTCGGCTTGGATTCTGTGGCGACGCGCCCCTGAATCTCGCACGCCGGGAGCACCTTTCGACTGGCGTGTCTCCGCTCACTACCTTCGTGTCCCCGTCCTCCGCAAGCTTTTTGGCGAAGTGTCCGACCCTGGGGCGCTGAATTCCATCCAGCTTCAGGAGATTCTCAACCTCGCCGGCGAAGCGCTCAACCGGGTTCAGCCCGCTTTCTTTGAAGCCTTCCGTGAAGACGAAGCTGTTGCCTACTTCTACGAGCCCTTCCTCGAAGCTTTCGACTCCGACCTTCGCAAAGAACTTGGCGTCTGGTATACGCCGAAGGAAATTGTCCGGTACATGGTCGAGCGCGTCGATCATCTTCTTCGCACTCACCTCAATCAACCGCTCGGCCTCGCAAGCCCCGCAGTTCGCATTCTTGACCCATGTTGCGGCACCGGTGCCTATCTCACCGCTGTTCTTCTCCGAATTCATCAGACGCTTCTTGAAAACGCCGGCGACGACACGGCGCTTGTGCCTGATGCTATGCGCACCGTCGCGCTCACTCGCGTCTTCGGCTTCGAGATCATGCCTGCACCATTCGTCATCGCTCATCTCCAAATCGCCGCGCTGCTGGAGGACAAAATGGCGCCGCTGGCGGATAATCAGCGGGCGGGAGTGTTTGTCACCAATGCGCTCACCGGTTGGGTTCCCGAAGAGCACCCACAGTCCGAAATCTTCGAGGAGTTCCGGCGCGAGCGGGAGGACTCGGAACAAATCAAGCAGCAAGATCCTATCCTCGTGATTCTCGGCAATCCTCCCTACAACGGCTATGCCGGCATCGCCAAGATCGAAGAGGAACGTGGTCTCACCGAAGCTTATCGCGAGCCCGTTCCGGGCCTTCCGGCGCCACAGGGCCAGGGCCTTAATGATCTCTACATCAGATTCTTTCGGATTGCGGAGCGCCGCATCGGGACCAACGCCGATGGTAAGGGAATCGTCTGCTTCATCTCCAATTACTCATGGCTGGACGGCCTTTCGCATCCGACGATGCGAGGCAACTACCTGAATTCCTTCGCCCACATCTACATCGACAACCTTCACGGAGACCGGAAGATTAGCGAGTATGCTCCAGACGGCGGGACCAGCGAAACTATCTTTGCTGTTAGAGGGACTAGCGTAGGAATTCGCATTGGAACGGCCGTCGCTACCCTAGTGCGCAGTACTCGATCGCCAACAGCGCGAGGTACAGTGCACTACCGCGACTTTGACGATGCGCACGCGTCCACCCGGCGCGAAGCTTTGTTACGGTCGATTGCCATCCACGAGCCTGCCTACTCATCACTCGTTCCAAATCCCAGCCTGGGCCTTCCTTTTAAACCAAGAGCCTTCGACGCGGAGTATCTGTCCTGGCCTCGCCTCCCGGAGCTCTTTCCGATCTCTTCACCCGGCATCAAAACCAGCCGTGATTCGCTTGTTGTTGACATAGATCGTGACCGCCTTGAAGCTCGAATGCGGCAGTACTTCGGAACAGATAGTACTGACGCGGAGATTGCTGAACTCGTCCCCGGCGCAATGGAAAATAGCGCGCGCTTCGATGCAATGACTACTCGCCGAGCATTGCAGGAGAAGGGCTTCCGTCCTTGGCAAATCCTTCGCTATGCTTATCGACCCTACGATGTACGCTGGCTTTACTGGGAACCGGAAACAAAACTGCTAGATGAGAAGCGCTCAGAATACATTAAGCAAGCCATCTTTCCGTCACCATGCTTGGCCGCCCAGCAGAAAAGTCGCGGGGATTCTAGCCCGCCGCAGTTGATCTCGCAGGCAGGATGCTTGGACTTACTTGATCGCGGAGCAAGTTGCTTTCCTGCCACGGTCATTGACGTGGCTGGCACTCTCCTCTCGGAAGTGCGGGTCTCTCCCAATTTGAGCGTTGCGGCCGTTTCCAGATTGAGCGCGCTTGGGAGTGATTCGGAAGAACTGTTTTTTCACGCGCTAACCGCGATGCACACGCCACGCTACCGCTCCGAAAATATTGGAGCTCTCCTTGGCGACTGGCCCCGCATTCCGATCCCAGCGACGGTCGAGCTCCTGGCCAATTAGGCTGCACTCGGCCGCCGCCTTGCCGATCTCCTTGATCCAGAATCCTCCTTCCAACTGGCCGCTGAATGGTCCTTCCTAGCGGCTCTGAAATTCCCCCAAAGTTTAGATATCAATGATGCCCTTAAGATCACCGCTGGCTGGGGATATCGAGGGCCGGGCAGCACGGTCATGCCCGGTCAGGGCTCAGCCCCCGAACGCCCATGGGGCACAGCCGAGCGCGAAAAGATCGCCGCGCTGGCAGCGACGCAGCACCTGTCAACTGAAGCCGCTCTCGCATTACTTGGGGAAACCTGCGTGGACGTGCATCTCAACGGCGAATCGTTCTGGTCAGCCGTCCCAATTACTGTCTGGAATTACACCCTCGGCGGCTACCAGGTTCTCAAAAAGTGGCTCAGCTACCGAGAATTCACACTCCTTGGTCGTCCCCTTCACTCGGAAGAGGCTGCGTATTTCGCTCAGGTAGTGCGCCGGATCGCCGCCATCCTTCTGCTCGGCCCCGCCCTCGACGCTAACTATCAGGCTATTCTCCCCACCGCCACCGGCCTCCCCGCTCTTTAGAACTACTTTTGAAGCCTGAGATCGCCAGTGGAACTATCCGAAGGTAAGGCCCTCGGGCTCGCGCAGGAGGTGCCAGGCTTCGCGGTAGTGGGCGTAGCGATCCCGGCCGGGACGTCCCTTGGGGCGAAACCTGAAGCCCATGCGCCCTATCACCTCACGCACCGGCAGAACGTACCAGGTTTCCTCCGGGATGATGTGTACCGCGACAAAATCCACATCAGATGCGGTGTAGGCGACCTTGCGCCGGTCTTTGTGGCAGAAAATGGATGTCTGATACTGGCCGTAAAAAATGTGGGCGCAGGCTTTTACTTGTACGCTGCGAAAGCCGCTGCCGCCCTCGACGATGAAATCATAACGATGGTGGTGACCGTAGGGCTTCGCCACCATGAAGCCGAGACTGATGGCTTTGTGCGCAAAGGCGGCTTCGCCGAGATCCCCACGGCGATTTACGGCTGTCCCACGTGCCTGGGCAGCTTTTTGGGCAGAGCTCCGCATGCGCGGTGGAATGCGTCCGCGCGAACCGGCTTTGCCCATTATTGAATGAAGTCTCCGGGAAAAGAAGAAGGCGCAAGCTTTCGGAGCTTGCGCCTGAATGAATCTCTGTTTCTAGACTAGCAAATCCAGAGGGGTAAACCCGCCAAATTTTCAGATTTATTTCTGCCGCCGAATCAGGTGGTTGGCGGGAATTGACTGCTTTAGGGGGCTTGACAAGATTTCGGACGAATCCGCTTTGGGGAAGTTCGACTACGAAGGCCGAGATAATTCGGCGGGTGGCCCGGAGCTTAGGCGATGGAAAATTGGGTTTGGGGTCCCCGCTCCTTGCGGTTTCTTCGCGCGAGGGGCGGGTGCTTGTCTCACGCAGGTCCTTGATGCTCTTCCGCATAGGCCTGATATCACAGTCGTTCACGCGTACAGCCTTGACACTCCCGCCCCTGGCAAAAGACGCAAGGAGCGGGGCACCCGGCAATAAAGAATGGGAAGTAGCGGACTGCTGGGAAGAAGGCCCGGCTGTGGGGAGAGGTGGGTCCTTCTGCTCTACAGCACTTGGCGTTTCGTCGGGTAATCCAGTCAACGGTCAATTATTTCCTCTTTCTATGAGCCATTATGCCCGGCAATTCCGCTCTTAATTAGAGAGAGCCAGTTTTCCTGAGGCATCGCTTGGAAAACCAATGTGATGGCATTAAGTGCGGAAAGTAATCCAAGGAGGAGTCCAATGAAAAGAATTAAGTCCTGCGGTTTTGTTACGGTTGCAACACTTGCATTGAGCCTGCTTGCTGCTGTGGCGCACGCTCAAACTTATTCTGACCTGTACAATTTTGGCGACGGGTCTGGAGATCCGCTCAATCCTCAGTATTCTGGAATCGTAGCCCAAGGCCGTGACGGTAATCTTTACAGCACAACCCCAAAGGGAGGAACAGGGTCTGGAACAGTCTTCAAAATGACCCCGCAAGGGGAAGTGACAGTTCTGTACAACTTTGATGTTACGCATGGCAAGGTACCGTACGGCGGTCTGACACTGGGAACGGATGGAAACCTTTATGGTACGACTTCAGCAGGCGGTTCGACCAATCTGGGAGTCGTATTCAAGATCACTCCTGCGGGTGCGTTGACCGTTCTTCACACCTTTGCCAGCGGCGAAGGCTATTCTGCGTACGCCCCACCGATTCAGGCGGCGGACGGAAACTTCTACGGAACCACGATTTATGGCGGCGCATCGGGCTACGGAACCGTGTACAAGATGACCCCGTCCGGCACCCTGACGCTTCTGCACTCCTTCGATTTGACCAACGGCCGAAACCCCTTCGGGCCGTTGGTTCAAGGCAACGATGGAAACTTCTACGGGACCGCATACTCTGGCCTGGGGGCAAACGTATACGGCATGGTCTTCAAGGTCACCAGCAAAGGGACGTTCACCATTCTTCACGCCTTCGACTTAACGGACGGAGGGAACCCATATGCAGGGTTAGTTCTTGGCAAGGACGGCAACTTCTATGGAACGACATTTAACGGCGGAAGCGTCGGATACGGCAACGTATTCAAAATTACTCCGGCGGGCGCTCTGACCGTCCTTCACTCGTTCACACCAGGCTCAGATGGAGGAACTCCCTACGGCGGCCTGGTACAGGCGACAGACGGCAATTTTTACGGAGTGGGGTACCTGGGCGGGACAAAGAATGATGGAACCATCTTTCGAATCACTCCCAGCGGCACCTTTTCCGTCCGCTACAACTTCGATGGCACGCACGGCAGCCTTCCCATGGTCAGCCTGCTCCAGGACACAACTGGCACCCTGTACGGAGTCACGAACACCGGTGGCGCTCACAACACCGGCGCGTTCTACAGCTTCAAAGCCAGCCTGGCACCCTATGCCGCGCTGCTGCCAACTTCCGGCAAGGTCGGAAACTCGGTTGGCATTCTCGGCCAGGGATTCAACAGCGCCACAGGAGTCTCCTTCAACGGGACGGCGGCAACATTCAAAATATCTTCAGATACTTTCCTGACCGCCACAGTCCCCGCGGGCGCGAAGACCGGCCTTGTCACTGTAACGATTCCGGGGGGCAATCTGAAGAGCAACATAAACTTCCGGGTGACCCCGACGATTAAGAGTTTCTCCCCGACTAGCGGACCGGTGGGAACGCCGGTGACAATCAAGGGTGTCAGCCTTACGCAGACCACCAAAGTGACGTTCGGCGGCGTCAAGGCGACAACGGTAGTAGTGAACTCGGACACAGAAGTGACAGCCAACGTGCCCAACGGCGCGAAGACTGGCAAAATTGCGATCACCACGCCGGGAGGCACGGCTGCAAGCGCGATCGTCTTCACCGTGACGCAGTAAACAGCCGGGCCAGTGACTCTTCATCCGTCACGGAGAGAGATTTCATTCTCTCCGCAGGCGGGTGGCCCGGACCATCGTTTCCAATTAATTCTCGAGGGTGGCCCGTCCAAGCTTCGCTTGGGCGGGGTTTTCCTCGGCAGCACCCAGGAATTCAATGGTTATCTGCCCTACGCTTACCTCTTCAGCACGAAGTTTGCGACTCCGGCGGAGGCTCCCCGGGTTCGAACGTGGGTTTTGATACTCGTCTCCAAGCCCAACTGCTCCGCGTAAACTACCAGCATGTCCAAACTGAATTTGGACATTTTGCCTCTCAATAGATCGCTGATCCTCGGCTGCGATGTTTGCAAGATTTTCTCCAGTTCACTTTGTGAGTAACGGGATGCAGCCTTTACGATCTTGGTGTGCAGATCAGCCTTCAGCTTCAAAACCGCGGCCTTCTGGGGTGAGAAGCCTAGATCCTCGAACAGCTTGTTTGTCATTTCGGCCTTGCTCCTGTTTAGGTCTTTCGAACCTGTTGAAGAACTTCTTACTTCGAACTTCTTTTCGACTTTTTCCGCGCGGCAAGTCTCAGTTTTAGGGCAGAGAGGCGCGCTCGTGCCGTGTTGATGTCTTTCTGGGAAGTCGCATTCGTCTTTTTCGTGAAGCAGTGCAGCACGTAAACCACACCCTCAAGCTTGACGTACAGCACTCGATACCACGCGGCTTTGTCTTGGTCTCGCACCTCAAAAACTCCTGGAAGGACCGGGGCCATAGTGCCGGAATCCAGAGGCTTCTCTCCGTTCTGCACCCTCCAGAGATCAGCTCCAAGATCCTCTCGAACATCCTCGGGGAAGGACTTGATGATGGCTCTGGAGTCTCCCTCGAAGACCACGTCAGGCGGCGAACCATCTGTCACAGTTAGAAGGTAGCAGAATTTGGCGGAGTTGTATATAAATATTTATATATTCGTATGTGGGCGGGTGACCCAAGGCTCGCTATGGCAATTGGGTTTGAAGTCCCCCGCTCCTTGCGATTTCTTCGCAAGGGGCGGGTGCTTGTGTCACGCAGGTCCTCGATGCTCATCCGTATAAAGTCTGATGTCACAATCGTTCACGCGCACACCCTTGACCTTCGCTCCCCTTGCAAAAGACGCAAGGAGCGGGGCATCCGGAGTCTTCGCACCGGCCTCGTAGAGGCTGGCCCACTTTCGCAAAGGATATGAAAAATGGGGTGCCGCGTTGATGCGCACATGCCGTGTCGGCGCCAAGGCCAACACGGTCGCGAGCACAATGCAGGACACGAACTTGAGCAGTAGTATGCGCTTAATCATTTGCGTACCGGCTTGCGGCCTGCCATGAACGTGACGGCGGTGATCCCAACGGTTATGGAAATCGAGATTGCCAGAGCGACGCTTCCTGCAAGTGCTGTTTCAGCCATTTTCCCCCCGGCCCGGTATATTGCGTCCTAACTGTGTAGGTTGAACTTTCGCACGGTGACCAGCGGGAGCACATCAGGAGGTGCCATGCCTCGCGGTGATAGACGTAGCGGTCCCGGCGGGAAGTCCCCTGATGTGGGAAACTTCAGGCTTGACACAATCTTTTTCTACAAGATATTTTATATAAATAAGTATTAGCTCATTGACAATCAGAGATCACAGAGCCTGAGTGCGCCGACAACGTTCGTCAGGTTTAACGAGCTAAGTCCTTATTCCGAAATATTTTGCATATAAGTCATTATTCGACAAAGATTTTGACCGCAGTCTGGCCGTAGTCCCATCATTCCAAAAGATCAGAGGGTAGGGGGTACCCCGTAACGCGCCAGTTCAATCCGGGAATTGGCATACGGGATTCTTCCAGTTGACCGCGCCGCCGACTTCGTACTAATGTGGGATTACACCGGAAAGGAGGTGGTCGAATGACGAGTTCTGATTGTAGTGGTAGAAGCATAAGACCAGGTGAGGTGGCTGCGACTTAGAGCGTCGCTCTAAGAACCTAGCTAGACTACCGGAGAGTTAGGATTGAGTCCGCCCGGCTCCTTAGGTCGAAACCGGGAACCCGGAGTTTTTCAAAGGGGCCACATAGAGTGACCGCCTCTTGGTCAATCCCAAACAGTCCACCGGAGCGGGCTCATGCCGTTACAAGCGTGGGCCCGTTCTGCTTTTATGGAAGCTCGTTTATGGAAGGTCGTTTATGGAAGTTCGTCGGTCAGGAACCCGTCGACCGAGAAGGCGCCTGATCCTTTGATTATGATCACCAGCAGCGCCGCGATGGCCAGCGCGTGATATTCGTAACCCTCGCCTTTCTGATTGCCAAACCAGTTCATGAACAAACCATTCTTGGCATGCACCATCATGACGGCTACGATCATGTCGCACATGATTCCAAAGGCGGCGATGCGGCCCAGGAACCCGACGATCAGACCGAGTCCGCCAAAGAACTCGGCACAAATGGCGAGAAAGGCGAAGGGCGCTGGAATTCCCAATTGATGAGTGAAGAAGCCCATGGTGCCGCTGAAGCCGTATCCGCCAAACCAGCCCAGCATTTTTTGTGCGCCGTGCGCGAAGAACACTATTCCAAGCGCCAGACGCAGAATGGTTATGGCGAAGTCATTTCTGGTGTGCACTATTTTTTGCAACATGGTCGCCTCGCTTTGGGAAAGTTTGTACGCGTTTGATACTCGATGCTCAAATCCCGTGGTCGGACTCACGCAAAGACTTCTCAAATCCTAACTTGATGACCTTGGCAGTGTCCTCGGCTAAGGCGAGTTCGCCGATTTCGTCGCGGGTAAACCAGCGCGCCTCGGCCGCATCACAAGCAGCTACGGGCTCGCCGGCGATTCGTCGGCACAGGAAATCGATCAGCACATAATGATAGAGCGTGCGCTGCTCTGAATCTCTTACGATGCGATCAAACACGCCGAGCAGTTCACCAGTTTCCACCTGCAGGCCAGTTTCCTCGAGAACTTCGCGAACCGCCGCTTCGCGCAAGGTTTCTCCGACTTCCAGCATGCCTCCAGGGACCGACCATTGCCCTTGTAGAGGGGCTTGTCCACGCTTTACCAGCATTACTCGGTTGCGCTCAATGATGATTGCGCCTACGCCTACCAGGGGCACATCTGGATATTCACGTTTCATGGGTCAGGTGCGTCAGCAAACCTTAAATCATGCGGGTGATTCTAAGCAAAGTTCGGTTTTGTCCGCGGGTTGAAGGCAGAATGCCCTCAGGAGAGCCGGCAAGATGCCGACGCTGGTATATAGAGTTCCCGGTAGAATATCTCGATGCCACTGGAAGAGTACAAACGCAAACGCCGTTTTGAGGAGACGCCGGAGCCTCCGCCGAAAGTGGAGAAGAAAACTGGACACCGCTTCGTGGTGCAGAAGCATCGGGCTACGCGCCTGCATTACGACTTCCGGCTGGAGATGGAAGGCGTTCTCAAGTCTTGGGCTGTTCCTAAAGGGCCGTCGCTCGATCCAGCTGATAAGCGGCTGGCGATGCAAGTCGAGGATCATCCGGTTTCGTATTTTGATTTTGAAGGAACTATTCCCGAGGGAAATTATGGCGCCGGAACGGTCATGGTTTGGGATGTGGGCACGTGGGAGCCGCTGTCCCCGAAACCGGTGAATGGAAAATATGTGGCGGGAACGGATGCTGAAGCGGTCGAGATGTTGCAAACGGGTGATCTCAAATTTCGACTGCATGGCAAAAAGCTCAATGGTGATTTTGCACTGATTCACATGAAGGCGCGGCGTCCGGGAAGCAAGGGAACGGAATGGTTGATGATCAAGAAGCAGGATGAATATGCGGTTCCGGGTTATGACATCGAGAAATTTGACAAGTCGGTACTCAGCAAGCGAACTATGGCTGGCATTGCGGGCGATGAGGGTTCGGCGGAATGGACGAGCAGCCGGCCGGCATCGCGAGGGAAAGTGAAAGCGCCGTGGCTGGCGGAAACACTGGCTAAGCTGGACAAGAAAAGCAAGAAGCATAAATCGGCCACGGATGACACGGAAGAAGTACAAAGTAAAAAAAAACTAGCAAAAAAGCCGAAAATAATCTAGCAACCTCAATTGGCAGTTCATCAACTCCGACGGCAGCGACCTCCTCTGCGAAATCTCTGCCCTCTTCAATTAAAGATCTGCACGGGGCGGTTCGACGGCCGATGCCGGCCGCTATTCATCCCATGCTGGCTATTTCGGTCGAGAAGCCTTTTGATGATCCGGAGTGGTTGTATGAAATCAAGTGGGACGGTTATCGCGCGGTTTCGTTTATCGAAGATGGCAAGGTGCGGCTAGTGTCGCGCAATCAGAATGACCTTACCGGAGAATTTCCTGAACTGCGTGATTTGTCTAAGCTGATCGAAGCCAAAAATGCAATTCTCGACGGAGAAGTTGTGGCGCTCGACGAGCAAGGCCGCGCGTCCTTCAGTTTGATGCAGCAGCGCACCGGCATTCGTAAAGGCGGGCGTCGCGTCGGTGCGAATCGCGAATTACAGGTGGTTTATTACCTATTCGATCTCATCTACCTCGACGGTTATGATCTGCGGCGCGTCGACCTGGCACAGCGCAAGCAGGCGCTCTCCCAGATAATCGTCGCCAGCGATCTGGCCCGCTATTCCGAACATTTTCCTCAAGGCTTGAAGCTCTTTGAGGCCGCGAAAAAACAAGGTCTCGAAGGCATTCTCGCGAAGAAGCGGCGAAGTTGTTATGAAGAACGCCGCAGCCGCGATTGGCTCAAAATTAAGGTTACGCAGACGGTTGACTGCGTGATTGGCGGGTATACCGATCCCGAAGGCAGCCGGCAATATTTCGGATCGATCGTGCTGGGCCTTTACGATAAGCAAGGACGCCTTATTCACGTGGGGCAGGCGGGAACCGGATTCAACCAGGCGATGCTTAAAGAAATATGGCAACTGCTTAAGGAACTGGAAACCGATCGCAGTCCTTTTTACGGCAAAGTGGACGCGGCGCACGTGAACTGGTTGAAACCGGAGCGAGTGGCGGAAATCAAATTTTCTGAGTGGACGCATGAAACTCTGGATAGCGGAATGAAGTTGCGCGCCCCGGTGTTTATCGGGCTGCGCGAGGATAAAGACCCGAAGGAGTGCACCTTTGCGGAGCAAACCTGAATCGATCCTGATCGGTGATGCCGCGCTTTCAAGGAGTCCCATGACTGATTAGTCATTTTGTGGGCTGCAAAGGCGGGTGGGGGCGGTGAGGTTCTGACGGAACCATTGCGGTCCTCAATGAGTGCTATGGCCTGGTTTCGTAAACTATCGAGACGAGCTACGGAGGCGTCCGAGTATCTCTCCTTTTCTCCTCCTGTTTGGCAGGGGCAGGACTGTCCCCAGAGGTGGGCGCGGAATCAGCCCCTCGCTTTTTTCTATACCCATTCTTCAGAGACGGGACCGGCCTGAACTTTGCAAAACCTTTGGGCGGCAGTTTTTCAACCAACGCGATTTTACGACGATAGTCCGTTTCAACCGAGATAGCGGACGCTTTCGACGGCGCGAATGCCGTGGAATCGTCCATCGCCCAATAAAGCCAGCAAACATTTGGGCCCGGCTCCTGGGCTTATTTCTTCCAACTGATCTCGTGGTTTTCAAAGTCGAAGCCGATCTCTTCCAGGTGCGCGCCGCGTATGCTCAACAGGCCATCGAAGTCGCGTCCATCGTCTCTCTGGTCTGCCACCACGAAACCTGCCTGTGGGCCAAGCTCTTCTTTCCCCAAGCGCATGCCCGGGATCAGCACTGCCTGACGTTGAAAATCTCCGCCAACGTTCGTCGCCTTTGCTAGCCTTCCCGATGGCAGGAAAATCGGGTTTTCAAGGCGACTTTGGAAGAGCATCAGGGAGGAAGCTCCCGTGTCGACTAGCAAGCGCACTGGCTGGTCGTGCAATCGTACTTGCACGGTGATAAAAGGTGGGCCGGTCTCGAACGAGACTGTGGAGCGGGTTGGTTCCATCGGGCCGAACCGCAGTCGTTTGGTTTTGTAATTGATACTGAAACTAGTCTTGCCTAGCACATCCAGACCAACGATGGCGTCAATTCTCCTCCCCAGTGTTTTCTCGAACGAGGAAAGGTCCTGCACTAAGACTGGAATGCTTTCAGCACGGGCGGGACCAACCGCAACGACCGACAGGGTGGCAAGCTTGGTCGGAACATTCCGGTTGACCAGGCCTACCTTGCCGTTTCTCTCGCTGAGACCAAGAGTTGTTGAAATTCTCTGATCAATCATGCTTGGGTAGGCCCCAGTGTCAATGATGAAGGCCAACTTCTCCAGTGTACCGATCGACCCTTCCACGACCACGAGGTAGTCCCTGTAGAGCTGAATAGAAAGCTCAATGGAATTATGGAAAACAGGCTTCGTCTCTACCGGTACGGGGACCGAATTGGATTGGGCTAGTAAGGGGTTACAAAACAAACCTAGGACCGCTAGTGAAGCGATCGAAAGCAGGATTGGTTTCATTCGTCACCTCCGCAATGGCGTGTGGTGACGCGGACCTTGAGGCCTCTAGGTCAGGACCTCAAGACACCTGGAAATGCTTTCTACGTGGAAGGTTGGTCTGGCGGTTGTTCCCCGGTTACTCTCGTTGCGACAGCAACTTACATGCATTGTTCCTGGAAGGTTCCGGTGGCAGTTGGACGGCACAACCAAGAGTGCTAGACTCGCGCTAATCATTCCGGGTTGAGCTTCCTATGGAAGGGCACACTCCGCTAGCGCCGTCCGTTCGTTTTGGACCCTTCGAACTTGACGTCCGCTCGGCCGAACTGCAATACAACGGGCGCAGAATACCCATTCACGAACAGCCCTTTCAGGTTTTGCTCGCGCTGCTTGAACGTCCCGGTGAGTTAGTTACCCGCGAGGAACTTGTCCGGCGGCTATGGCCGGATGGGACGTTTGTAGATTACGAACGCGGCCTCAACAAGGCGGTCAACAAGTTGCGGGACGTTCTGCGGGATTCCGCAGACGCGCCGCGCTACATCGAGACGCTCCCGCGACGGGGATACCGCTTCATCGCACCGTTGGAAGGTGGAAGCGCGTTAATAACGGCATCGGGCGACCCCGTAGTGCCCGAAGCGGGGAGGCAACACATAATCTGGGCTACCCTTCTGAAAATCGTGGTTGCCGGGGTTGGGGCAGGCGCCGCGGCGTTTTTGATTTTGCACTTGGCCACTCGCACGAAAGACCCACACGGCACTTTCGAACGGATGGGGATACGGCAAATTAGCAAAACCGGAGATATCCGAGAGGCAGCGATCTCACCGGATGGGAAATACATCGCCTACGTAAGTGAATCCGCTGGGCAGCAGAGCATCTGGATGAGACAAGTGACCACAACGAGTGCGGTTCAGATTGTTGCTCCTGGCCAAGAGCCCTCCTATACGGATTTAACCTTTTCTCCGGACGGGAGCTATCTCCTCTATCGTCATGTGCTGCGCTCGGTGGGGACGGGAGAACTGGAAGAGGTTCCCGCACTCGGGGGTAATCCCAAGAGATTGGTTTCTGAGGTTGACGGTGGAGGGACATTTTCACCCGACGGAACTCGATTGGCGTTTGTCCGCAATGATCCGCCGAAAGCCGAAAGCTTGCTGGTCGTGGTAAATACCGACGGTACAAATGAGCGGATTTTGGCGCAGCATTCCCTCGCGGATTTGTTCTGGGCACCGGCTTGGTCGCCGGACGGCAAGTTGATCGCCGTCGGCTCCGGTGGCTTCATGCCGCAATCGCTGCTTAGGCTGTCGTTGATTTCGGTAGGAAACGGCAAGGAGGAATTTCTCACCGCACAAGAATGGGCCTCTCTCGGCGGGTTGTCCTGGTTGGCTGACGGCAGCGGGTTGGTCTTGACTGGCCAGATACAGGGCCGGTCGAACGACGCTGGACAAGTGTGGTATTTGCCCTATCCCAGTGGCGAGGCACACCAGATTACCAATGACCTGAGCAACTATGTTGGTGTCACTGTGACGCACGATTCACAGAACCTGCTTACGGTGCGAAAGGAGCGAACTTCGGCGATTTGGCTCGTTGCCAAGGTTCCTTCGGGGGGTGCGCTGCCGATAACGTTTGCGGAGAGCCGGGCTGATGGCCTGTTCGGGTTGTGCTGGACGCCAGACGGGAAGATTGTCTATTCTTCGCGGGCGGACGGCACGTCTGAGTTGTGGTTGATGAAGGCCGACGGCAGCCAGCAACAGCAATTGACCGCTAACGGGGCGTTCAATGCCGATCCAGTCGCCCTGCCTGACGGTCGCTCGGTCATCTTCACTTCTTCTCGTGCAGGAGGGAACCACCTGCTGTGGCGTATCGACATCGACGGCAGCAATTCCCGACAGCTTACCCACGGCCGAGATGAATTCCAACCGGATGTGTCGCCCGACGGAACGTGGATGGTGTTTACCTCGACGGAGTCAGGCAAGACGACGATTTGGAAATCGCCCCTCGAGAATGGGCACCCTGTGCAACTTGAAAAGCAGCTATCCTGGTTTCCCGCCGTTTCTCCCGATGGCAGGTGGATCGCGTACATCTCCTTCGATGAAGGAAAGTATAAATTCCAAATTAGCATCGTTCCAAACGGAGACGGTCCCCCGGCTCGAGCAATCGATGTGCCCCCGGCCGCGGGGTCGTTGGGCCTACTACGATGGACACCGGATGGGCGGTCGCTTGCCATGGTAGAAACCCACGATGGAGTGGACAACATCTGGAGCAATCCACTTGATCGCAGATCGCACGAGCAACTAACCAATTTTTCTTCGGGCCAGATCTTTGCGTTTGACTGGTCGCCTGACGGGAACCGGTTGGCGGTCGCCCGTGGCTCGCTATCCAGCGATATTATTCTCATCAACAATTTCCGCTGATATTCAGCACCGTCTCAAGTGCAACGGATCTCTCGGCGTCTGCGGATACAGCACGCAGATGACTCGGCAGCCATCTAAAAGCCACCAAACAGTGCCGTGAGGGTGCCTGACCTCGGCGAACCGAGGGATTTGTCAACTGTTGTTAAATCGCGATTACACTCATCGACCGGGTTCCTGAGCACAATACCGACATGTGACGCAGCAACTCGCTTCGCTCGGCTGCCGGACGAGGCGTCCGGGCCTACGCGTGCGTCCGTGGAACTGCTATTTGATGTCTTTCATGGGCAACAGCGAGCCGTAGTCGCGGCCGCTCGGCTCCACGGCGCGGGCCACGATGCCATCGAAGGCGTCGCGGAGTTCGGGATACTTTGCTACCAGTGCTTTCATCACCGCGGTATTGTCCTGGAAGGTTTGCGTGGTGTTCGAAACATCGGGAGATTGATATTTCACCACCAGATCGAGATCCTGTTTTACCACTACTGGAAACATTGCGATGAGGTGATAAGTTTTACCTCCCGCAGCGAGGTCTACGGTTTTGCCGCCGCCGGGAAGATCCGCCGGCTTCACGCTTTCCGCCTCGTCTCCTAGCTTGTCGGTGACCTGCGTATACATAAACGATACGGGCACCAGTAAATCACGCGCTTCGAGATAATAGAGCCACGCGTTGTGATTCTGGTTTTTGGTTTTGAACGCGCGGGCGTGTTCGGCAAACCAGTTGCCGTCGTGGCCGGCGATTTTAGTTTCCTTCACATAGAAGCCGCCAACTTTCCAGTCCTTGCCGTCCTGTTGCAGCACGAAAGACACCGCGTAGGTTTGCTTCGCGGTGGGAACGTCCAGAGTTACGATGCCGTAGCTTCCGGGCGCCAGGTTAGGAATCTCGAATACGGCGCTGTCCGAAGTCTGCCCGACCTTGCCGAAGACGCCGCAGAGAAATTCGGCGTGGGCCATCGGCGCGGTTCCTTCGACCTTCAACAGAAATGGAGAACGCGGAGTGGCTTGCGCTCCTGATAAATTCGCCTGGTTGTCTTTGATAACTGTCTCGATGCCGTTGAAATCCGACGCTACGCTGGGAATGGAATTTTGCCGCATGCCAGCGGAATCGCCGCGCGACGCCATATCGAAATATCGCTTTGCCGTGCTGACTAGCGCGGTGCGCGTGGGCTCATCCATGTCGCTGGCGGTGAAACAGGTTTGGGCATGGGCCAAACCCGCGGCGAGAATTACAGTTATTACGCAAAGGCTTGCCGACCGACGAAGATTTGTGGTGAACGTCTTCATAGTTTTGTATTCTACGACGGCAGATTGGACGATGCGAGTGTCAAGAGTTCCAGTGTCACTTTAATTGCACGTCTTCGGTCTCTGTGGTACCGTCCCTTGATTCCCACTCGAAAGGGAAAGGAAGTACTCATGATTTGGATTGTCTTAGGCGTCCTGGTGGTCATCGCTTTCGTGCTGATTGGGATGTACAACAGCCTCGTCCAGTTGCGGGTTCGCTGCGACTCGGCCTGGGCAGACATTAATGTGCAACTCAAGCGGCGTCATGACCTGATTCCGAACCTGGTAGAGACGGTTAAAGGTTACGCGGCGCACGAAAAGGGCACGTTTGAGAACATCGCAAAATTTCGCTCGCAGGCGATGCAGGCGACGTCGCCGGCTGACAAGGCTGTCGCAGAGAATCAGCTTAGCGGGGCGCTGAAAAGCTTGTTTGCTGTGGCGGAAAATTATCCGGAGC
>Ga0073928_10003847_pt1 | contig 23044 bp, 18 predicted proteins | sample PaiPotPPA55metaG_FD_76969 | JGI IMG/M metagenome (GOLD analysis project Ga0073928, IMG submission 76969) | Iron sulfur acid spring bacterial and archeal communities from Banff, Canada, to study Microbial Dark Matter (Phase II) - Paint Pots PPA... ...
ATTCGACTGGTGCCTTCAGAATGTGGAAGGCAATGACCAGGAGGGTGTGCGCGGTGGCAATGGTGGCCTTCTTTACGCCACGGCGGGCAGCCACTCTCCTGAACTGTGCAGAAAGATAGTTGTGCTTCAAGGGCGTCCAGACCACATTCGTAAACGGGCTCAACCGCGCCAGAATAGTTCGACCTTCTTTCGCTCGCGGGTCCCCAATATATCGCTGCTCGCTCCCATTTTCATGGTCAGTTGTGGTCCTGAAAGGACCATGGCTCATTCGTAACGAAGAGCTTCGACTGGATCCAGTTTTGCAGCTTTCATCGCGGGCCAAACGCCGAAAATCAGCCCAATAGAAACGCTCACAGTTACGCCGAGAATCGCCGCCCACGCGGGCACGGTGCCCTGCCATTTTAGTGTGGCGCGAATCAGCAAAACCAGCGCATTCACGGCGATGAGCGCGATGACGCCGCCCGTCCCCGTTAGTGTCATGGCTTCCAACAGGAATTGCCAGGTAATGTCCTTGCTTTTCGCGCCGATGGCTTTGCGGATGCCGATTTCGCGCGTGCGCTCCGTGACGCTGACCAGCATGATATTCATTACGCCCACGCCACCGATCAGCAAGCCGATGCTGCTCAACACGATGGTTCCGATGTACACCATAGCCATGATGTTGTGGAACTCTTCTACTGTTTGAGCCGCAGTGCCAATCGAGAAATTGTTTTTCGCTTCGTAGGCAACGTTGCGGCGCCGCCGCAAAATTTCCGTAACTTCGTCAACCATCGGGTCCAGTAACCCCGGATACGCCTGCACGCGCATGTTCAATTCGTCCGCGGATGGATAGGTCTTCTTGAAGGTGTTGAAGGGAATCAACACACGGCGATCCTCATCGCCCATGCCGAATCCGCCTTTGGGCTTTTCGACCACGCCAATCACCTGGAAGTCGGTGCCATCAATCATGACGTCCTTGCCGATGGGATGGCCTTCGGGAAAGAGCACCGGCGCTACGTTTTCGCCTAGCATGACGACTTTTTCGCGGTGCAAATCGTCGCCCTCACTGATGAAGCGTCCGTCGAGCGTCGAAGCATTGGCATACACCTGTCCAAAATTCGGCTGCACCCCGCGAAAATCAATCGCAGTGACCTCGCCGGCTTTGGTCCGCACGGTGTGCGATTGCTTCCAGGAGGTCTGGATAAAAGCAGTGACGCTCTTTACATCTCGGCCGCCTTCCTTGATGGCCTCGGCGTCCTCGATGGTAAGCGGTTTGCGCAGCCGCTCTTCGAGCGGCGGCTCGTTGCCGCCGTGGAACCCCTGGTCCCACTTGGAAACGAAAGCGGTGTCCGCGCCAAACTGCTTGATGTTTTCCTGGATTTGATAGTCGAAGCCAGTGATCAGCGCGGCAACCAGCATGATTACGCTAACTCCCAGGACTACGCCAAACACAGTCAGCCCGCTGCGCAGCTTATGCGCGCGTAGCGTGTCCATGGCCTGCTTTAGATTTTCGCCGTGTGCCTGGGCCATACGACGCTCCTATCCGTCCGCTCTTAATGCTTCGATGGGATCCAGCTTTGCCGCGCGCATGGCAGGATAGATGCCGAAGAACAATCCAACCGCGGTAGACACAACCAAAGAAAGAATTACGGCGCCCAAAGGCATTTGCATGGGAATGGAAGTCAAAGTTCGGCCCAAAGTGACCAGCGCATAGGCAGCGATAAGTCCCATGACTCCGCCCACCGCGGCCAGCACACCGGATTCGGTCATAAACTGCAGCATGATATGAATCTTCCTGGCACCCAGGGACCGGCGCACGCCGATTTCGTGGGTACGTTCAGTGACACTGGCCAGCATGATGTTCATGATCACGATGCCGCCGACCACCAGAAAGACGCTGACCAGACCAACCGCTACGGTCGCAAGCGTGCCTGTCAATTGATGCCACAGCGCCATGATCGAATCGGAACCAAGAATTGCAAAATTATCTGGCGCGTCGTACGCCAGGTGACGGCGCGCGCGCATCAGCATGCGCGCTTCGTCTTTTGAGGGGTCCATCATCTCGGAGCTCGGTGACTGAACAAAAATTCCCACCCAGTCACTCTGTTTGTGGAACTCTCGCTGGTAGGTGTGGATGGGCATGATGACGAAATTGTCTTGCGATTGGCCAAAGGCGCTGCCGATGGGAGTCGCGACTCCAATCACTTGATACTCATGGGTTTCCGCACGCAGCGTTTTGCCGATGGGATCCACGTTCGGGAACAACTTCGCCGCTACGTCCGCGCCGATGAATACAATTTGTGAGCGATGTTCGTCGTCGGCCTCGGTGATCATGCGGCCCTGCGCAATACCAATATTGCGAACGTCGGTGTAATTGGCGGTAACGCCCATGACGTCGGTCCGCTCGAGCCGCTCGTTACCGGCTTTCAAGTCCATGTTGCGGTCATCCAAAGCCGCGACGGCATTCGCGGTCTTCATGTTGTCGCGCAAATACTCGAATTCATCCATGGTCAGCAGCGGCCGCTTTTGCGCCTTTACCCACTGGTCGTTACTGGTGATGATGCCAAAGCGGTCCACGATAAAAACATTGGCGCCGAGATTGGCGATGCGGTCGGCAACGTAAAAATTCATACCCGCAACGACGCTCATCACCACCACAAGAGTCGTGACGGCCAAAATGACGCCCAGCAGCGTCAGAAAGCTGCGTAGTTTGTGCGCGCGCAGGGAATCCAACGCCAGACGAAAAGTCTCAAATAGGGCCACCAGCGAACGCCGGATTCGGGCCATCCGCGTAGCGCGATCGGCAGCTCCTACAGCGACACTTACTTGGCTGAATCTTTCGAGTGGCGTGACACCCAACTTGATCTCCCGGGTCGGCGGCGGCGGAAAGGTCCGTGTCTTTAATACGCGCGAGAACACCCTTTCGTTCCTTATTAGACGTTAAAAACTCATGATGGCTTTCCGCGAGGCCCATAACATTATCGCTGATAAGAGGCTGGGTGAGGCGCACTGGGTACGCAAAAGTTCTATACTCGCCCCGTAAGCTCAGCATTCTATGTAGGTTAGACGACGGCATGATTGCCGCGGGTCGATTTGCAGGGAATAGCGCTCCTTGACAGATGCAACACCATACAGTCGGAGAGAATCCAAAAAGTGTCACCAAGTTGGGTAGAGTCTGTCTTGGGAGCACCGCTTTGTTCTATTCGTCAAAAGTTCTGTTGGCCGTGACGGCCCTAGCCATGCTCGTGGGGCCCTCTACGCAAGATGCTTTTACCAAGGCGGGAGATTCAAGTGCAGCTTCTGCTGCTCCTACGCGCGAAGTAATGAGCCACGTCATCGACGGCTTGAAAGAGGCCGAGCACGCGCAATACCTTTACGAACGAATCGAACGAGTGGAATCGCGCAAGCAGGCCGGAGATGCCGATCCACAAAGTGTGCGAATTTTCCGGGTGATACCGGCCGGAACTGGCATGGCAAAAATTCCCCTGGGGCTGGACGGCAAGCCCGCGGACGCCGACGCCTATCGCGCAGAACTCGACAAGCTGCTGAAGTCGCTTGCCTGGGCGGTCGAAACGGGGCAAACGCAGCGCGAAGCCTACCAGAAAATTCAGAAAAAACAAAAAGACCGCGACGACCTGATCGATGCCACACGCAATGCTTTTCTTCTGACCTACGTCGGCCAGGAGGCCCATGGCGACCGCCGGCTTTCTAAATATCGCATGATACCGAATCCCGCCTTCAAGCCGAGCAATCGCGCCACTTCAGTCTATATGAAGGTCAAAGGCTTTTTGTGGGTGGATGACTCCGCGCAGCAGTTGGCGCAGGTGCAAGGCGAAGTGACCGACGACATCTCATTGGGAGTATTTCTGGCAAAAATCTACAAGGGCAGCCGATTTATGCAGGACCGTTACGAAATGACGCCAGGAATTTGGTTACCGTCTTTCACGCAATACGATTTTGACGGGCGAAAATTTTTCTCGAACATTTCGGTGCACGAAAAAACATTTTATAGCGCCTACAAACGCATCGGGCCGCCGGCCGAGGCCATTCCGCAGATACAGTCGGAACTGGCGCGTCTGGACGAAATGAAAGCGAAACCTGCCAATGAGCATAGAAACTGATTGAGATTTCTTCGGGGCATTGGGGTTTAATCGAGAAAGAGGTGCGCCCTGTGATCCCCGAACCTTCGGCCCGGATGTGTTTGTCTCGTCTTTCTTCGCGGATAGTTTTTTCCGCGTGGCTGTTCCTCAGTGGCGCCGCAATCGTTTCTGGGCAGCAACCTAGCGACACTTCCTCAAGCACCGCCAATGCAAAACCGAAAAGAGTTTGGACGAATGACGACGTCGCGCCGGCAAGCGCCAGCGTCACCGTGGCGGGAAAGGCTGCAACCTCGCCCGCGCCTGCGGCGCCTGGCGCGAACGCACAACTCGCCAGCCAGCTGCGCGGCAAACTGGAAAAGTTGGTAGCCCAGTGGAAGGTCGTGGACACACAACTCGATGAGCTGAAGCGCTTTCAGGCTGGCGAATTAAGCGGCGACGCTGGAAGGCAGTTGCATAAGCGTTACAGCTCCGCGCCCATCCCGGAACAAATCGCCAAGCTCGGGGAAAAAAGAAACAGTCTGCAAGACCAGATCGAAGCGATTTATGAAGAAGCACGCAAAAAGGGCATCCTGCCCGGTCAATTGCGAGAGCCCTGATTTTTAGCGCGACTGAAACTTTGTTTTAAAAACAAATCACGTCTACAATCCATCGTCGCTGCCTGCTTCTCGGAATCTTCATTCCGTTTCGACGATCGGAGAACCCAAATCCACTTCCTCGGCATTGACGTTGGCACCGGCGGCACACGCGCGTTGTTGATGGACGTCTCCGGCGCGGTCGTGGCGTCGGGCACTGAAGAACATCAACCTTTTGCTTCGCCGCACCCCGGCTGGGCGGAACAAGATCCGCGCGATTGGTGGCGCGCCTGCGGCGCCGCGGTAAAAAAGGCCCTGCAGAAATCAACGATTCACTGCGAAGAAATCGCCTGCGTCGGCTTCTCCGGCCAGATGCACGGAGCGGTTCTGCTGGACTGCGCCGGTGAAGTGGTGCGCCCCGCGCTGATCTGGTGCGATCAGCGCACTGAAAAGCAATCGCGCGACCTTTCGGAAAAATTTGGCACCGACCGCCTGATTCAGCTCACCTGCAATCCGCCGTTGACGAATTTCACTCTGACCAAAATTCTGTGGGTACGCGAAAACGAGCCGCATCTCTGGGCGCGCGTTCGCCACATCATGCTGCCCAAGGATTACGTTCGCTTCCGCCTCACCGGCGACCGCGCCATTGACCTGGCCGATGCCAGCGGCACGCTGCTGCTTGATGTCGCAAAGCGCGCATGGTCGGCGGAAGTGCTTTCCGGCACCGGCGTGGACAAAAGTGTTCTTCCCGCGCTTTACGAGTCGCCCGAAGTTTGCGGCAAGCTCAATCGAGAAGGCGCTGCCGCGACCGGTTTGAAAATAGGCACTCCGGTGGTTGCCGGTGCCGGCGATCAAGCGGCCGGCGCGGTTGGAATGGGGATCGTTCGCGCAGGCGTAGTCAGCGCGACCATCGGAACTTCCGGCGTGGTCTTCGCTGCCACCGATCGTCCGGCACTTGATCCTCGCGGCCGGCTGCACACGTTTTGCCACGCTGTTCCCGGACGCTGGCACGTTATGGGTGTTACGCAAGCCGCGGGACTTTCGCTGCGCTGGTTTCGCGACACCTTTGGCCTTTCGATGGCGGCCCTAAATAATCCGCATCGCGACCCTTACGAGCTTCTTTCCGAAGAGGCCGCCACCGCGCCAACTGGTGCGGACGGACTGCTTTGGGCACCCTACTTGATGGGCGAACGCACACCGCATCTGGATCCCAATGCACACGGCGCGCTGGTCGGCATCACTCCGTCGCATCGCCGCGCTCACATTGTGCGCGCCATTCTCGAGGGCGTCGCCTTCAGCCTGCAAGATTCCTTTGCAATTTTTGCGGAGATGAAAGTTCCAGTAACAAAAATACGCCTCGGCGGAGGTGGTGCGCGCTCACCGCTCTGGCGGCAGATTCAAGCCGACGTGTACAACCACGAAGTCGAACTCCTCGCCGCCGAAGAGGGCGCAGCCTACGGTGCGGCCATACTCGCCGCCGTCGGCGCGCGCTGCTTCGCCTCCGTAGACGAAGCCTGCGACGCCGTCGTCCACGTCGCTTCCCGCGTCAAACCCAATCCTGCCTCCTCCGCCCTCTTGCAAAAAAACTACGGCAAATTCCGCCGCCTCTATCCCGCTCTCCACTCCGTCTGAATCGCGATCACGGTCTCGTGCTTTCTTAAGGTTCACTGTGTACCACATGTGGCCGCCAAAGCGTTTGGCAAGCGAGTACTCTTTCGCGTCGCTGACGCGAAAACCAGGCGCGCCTAATTTTTCGTAGTCTTCGAGCAGTCGCTACGCGCCACTATTGTAAGCGGCTTTTGCGGCGGACGACTCAACTGCTACCGGGCTGGTAAACAAAACGGCGTTCGGGATGAGCACTCGCCTGCCGTCTTTAGTGCTTACGATCGTTGCGCGTGACTGAATGTCATGGACGGTTCCTTCGATGCCGGTGACACTAATGAAGTCCCCCAACTGAAACGGCTCCTGCAACAGGAGCAGAATCCCGGCGAGAAAGTTTTGCAGGATATTCTGAAAAGCAAAACCAATTGCCACTGTGCCAACCCCGAGCAATTTGATCAGATCGCCGGCTTTGAACGACGGAGCAACAACCGAGAGTGCGATCAGGAAACCCAGGATCAATATGCTGGTCTGAACCAGTCGGGCCATCAGCAAAGCGATTCCCTGATGTTTCCGCTGGCGTTGTAGCCAACGTCGCGCGAGAGACTTGCCGGCTGCCCCAAGTAACAGAAACGCAAAGAAAATAAGAAGAGCCAGTAGAATGTTGGGCACAAGCGAGATTGTTTGGTTGATGATCTTGACGCCGGTATTCCAGGCGTTAGAAAAGTCGATGGGCATGAAGCCCTCCTGTAACAATGCTCTTGAGGGCTGCTGCAACTACAGGATAATCATTCCCGCGTACCTACGCTAGTACCTAACTTTCATTGTGAAATGCAAATGATCGGGAGCAAGGGGCAAGGGCCGGCTGAAACTGATCAACTCTATGCTTTTTTGCGTCCCGGCCGAAACGTGCCGCAATACACGCCGCCCAGCACAATCAACAGCCCTCCCCACCACACCGGTGCATGCAGATTCGCGAGCACGGTATCAGGCGGATGCAACCACTCTGCCAGGCCGCTGGCAAAAATCAGGATGCCGTATACCAGGAACAGCACGCCGACAAAAAACCAAACTGGAATGATTTCGTTTTTTTCGCTCATGAGCTCACCAGAAAATAATTTGCAGAACAACCAGAAGCGCCATCGCGACGCCGCCCCAGAAGATCGGCCGATGCAATAATCCAGCGCGATCCTCGTGAGCCACTTCCGTCCGGCTATAGACCAGGCCTTTCAGCTCGGCGTCAGGACGCGGTTTCGTCACCATGGTCACCAGCAAAGTTACTAGCACACACGTGACACAAGACCACAGCGACTGGTACATATCCTGCGCCAGTCCCTTGGCGTCCGGAGATAGAGCAAAGACGGCGATCCATCGCGGAGCGAATTTCATCGCCGAAAATATTCCGATGGAAGTGAGTGTGCCGGCGAGCAATCCCCAGAATCCGGCGGCCTTGGTAACGCGCTTCCACATCATTCCCAGCAGCACGGTGCCAAACAGCGGCTCAATAAAAAATCCGAACAGGGCCTGTACGTAGTCCATGATGCTGGCAAAGCCCATGGCCAGATACGCTGTGCCAATGCTAATGAACACGCCAATCAGCGTGCACCAACGGCCCATCGAAACATAATGCTGGTCGGGCGCATGCTTGCGGATGAATGGGCGATACAGATCGCAAGTCCAGACCGTGGCGAAAGCGCTGACGTTGCCAGCCATACCCGCCATGAATCCGGCGACTAATGCCGTAATGCCAAGCCCGAGCAGTCCCGGCCCGCAATAACGGGCGAGCATCAGCGGCAGCACTTCGTTATAGCTGAATTGCCCCGCTTGCAGATTGCTCGCCGGATACAGATGCATCGGGAGCAGCGCCAGACCCAGCAGTCCGGGTAGAATAACGATTAGAGGAACCGCCATCTTGAAAAAAGAGCCGATGACGGGAGCAAGTTTGGCGGAGCGAATATCTTTCGCGGAAAGCACGCGTTGCACCACCAGGAAATCTGTCGTCCAGTAACCCATGGCCTGCACCATGCCGAGGCCGAAAACGATGCCGGTCCAGTGCATGCCCATCGGATTATCTTTGAAGTGTCCGAGATTGCTCCACATGTGCGTGAAGTCCTGACCGGGAAAATTGTGCTGAATGCGCGCAACCATTCCTTTCCATCCGCCGGTTTCGATCAAACCGAGAATTGGAATCAGCAGCGCACCGAACCAGATAAGAAAGAATTGCAGCACCTCGTTGAAGATGGCGGAAAAAAGTCCGCCCGCGGCAACATAGATGGCCACGGTGATCGAGGAAACGAAAATGCTGAAGTTCAAATCCCAACCCAGAACAACTTTCATCACCACGGCCATCGCGTACATATTCACGCCGGACATCAGTATGGTCATGATGGCGAAGGTGACCGCGCTCAATCCGCTGGCTGCGGTGCCGTAGCGCAATTGCAGGTAACCCGGCACGGAATGTGTTTTCGAAATGTAATAAAACGGCATCATCACCAGGCCGAGAAAAAGCATGGCGGGTATCGCGCCGACCCAATACCAGTGCGCGGCGAGAATTCCATACTGATAGGCCGAGCCAGCCCAACCGAGAAGTTCCAGTGAACCGAGATTCGCGGAAACAAACGCTAGTCCGGCGACCCAGGCGGTCATCTCGCGGCCAGCCATGAAAAAGTCTTCGCCTGTTTTGGCAAATCTCTTCAGGTAAAAACCAATGCCCAGCACCAGCGCGAAATAAAAAACAACGATCGCAAGATCCACCGGCGCGAGGCGAACCAGCCGCTCCACCGCCAGCATTCCGAGAATTGCCGTCATCGTCGCCTTTCCACTTATGAATTCCCCGCGCGCGAACCGTTCTTAGTTTTGTGCCTTCGCCTGCTGGTACTGCTGGAAGGTCTATTTGTTCGAAAATTTGTAGATGGTTTCGGATTGGTAGTCGTTGCCGGGACGCACCACGGTGGATGGAAAATTCGGATGATTCGGCGAGTCCGGAAAGTGCTGCGTTTCCAGGCACAGCGCGCCGAATTTTTGATACGCGCCGCCGATCCCCTGGATGGAGCCATTGAGTCCGATGGCCATATAGATCTGCACGCCGGGTTCGGTGGTCCACAATTCCATTTGCCGGCCGGAAATTGGGTCGTAAAGTTCTCCGGATTTGCGCAGCGTGCCCGCTTCGCCGTTCAAAACGAAATTGTGGTCATAGCCGCCGGTACCGGGAACTTGCGCGTAGCGAGCAGCAATTGCCGTCGGCTTGAGAAAATCAAATGGCGTGCCTTCGACTGATTTCAGCTCGCCGGTCGGAATCAACGTGCTGTCCACGGGAGTGTAGCGATCGGCATCCAGCTGCAATACGTCTTTTAGAATGTCGCCGCTACCCGCTCCGGCCAAATTGAAATAGCTGTGATTGGTGAGATTAACCACGGTGGGCTTGTCGGTGGAAGCGGAGTAAGTAATCTTCAAGGCATTCTCGTCGCTGAGTTCGTAGGTCACATGCACGGTCAGGGTACCGGGATAGCCTTCTTCGCCATCCTCGCTCACATAAGTGAATTTGACGGCGGCGCCGTGAGCCAACCCGACGGGTTCCGCTTTCCATACTTTGCGATTGAAGCCAACTTTGCCGCCGTGCAAGGAGTTCGGGCCATTGTTGATGAACAGCGAGTATTGCCGACCGTCGATTGCAAATTGTCCTTTGGCGATGCGGTTGGCGTAACGACCGACGGTCGCGCCAAAATAGGGATGGTCGGTAAGATAGCCGGATAGATTGTCAAAACCCAGGACGATGTCGGCATTTTTTCCGGATTTGTCCGGCACCCAAAGTTCGGTGAGCGTCGCGCCGTACGTAATGACTTTGCCGACGGCACCTTTGCTGTTACGCAATGTGAATTGTTGGATCTCGGTCCCGTCAGGCAATTTGCCGAACGTATTTTTCTTGACGCGCTCGACTTTGCCGGAGTCGCCGCCGGCTGCGTGCAATTTGCTTGGTAGCAGCAGCATCGCCAAAAATGGCAGAAACATCGCACAGCGCAATACCATAGAGCCGTTCATTCGATTGGTCCTCCTGAATTGTGCGTGGAGAGATTACTACGCATCAGTTGAGATTGCCGAGCGTATTGCACGCGCGTCGGAGGTTCGACAGCAGACGCGAGACGTTCTGTCAAATTCCATTTAATTTCAACCGGCCTGCCATCATAGATCACGGTCGAATCGGGCGTTCGAGTCTGTTCGACTTCCGTACCGTGATCTTTTTGGACGAACACAATGTTGAAGGTAAGGCTGCGCGGCATGCCGGGGTACGTGCCTTCGCGCTGGGCGATCGTCAACACGTGATTCCAATCGTTCCAGCGAAACAGAATCGTCGCGTATGCACCCTTTTCGTAGTTGTAAGTGTCGCCCTGGTCTTCATAAAGAGTGAATTCGCCGTCGGCGCCCGGATACGCGCGAAGCTCTATGGGATCGTTGGCTTGCTGCGCAAACTGGATGGCCGGACCCAGCGGTAAAATAGTTCCGGCGCGGACGAAGATAGGGATCTGCTCCAGTGGCGCGGAAACATTAATCGCGTTGCCGCCCTCCAGCGTTTCGCCGGTCCAAAAGTTGTACCACTTTGCTTTCGGCAGATAGAGGTGGCGCGAAGTAGCTCCGGGCTCGGTAACGGGACTGATCAGAAGCGCAGGTCCAAAAAGAAATTGATCGCCGATATTCCATACCCATGGATCGTCGCGGAAGTCCAGGACCAGCGCACGCATCGGAGTGTAGTTTTCGTGTGTCGTCTTCCAGGCGATGGAATAGATGTAAGGCAGCAGGCGATAACGCAGCCGGTCATAGCGGGTCAAGATGGTTAGCATTTCCGAGCCATACGACCAGATTTCATTTTGATTTGTGGTGCGCGTGCCGTGAGCGCGAAAAATCGGACTGAAGGCGCCGAATTCGAACCAGCGCGCGTACAGTTCGCGATAGCCGGGATCGTCCGGATTAGCAACAACGAAGCCGCCGATGTCGGTCGTCCAGTAAGGATTTCCTGAGAGCGAATAGTTCAAGCCGGCGGGAATCTGGCGGCGAAAAGTTTCCCAATTGGGATCCACATCGCCGGACCACACGGCCGCGGCGTTGCGCTGTGAGCCTGCAAATCCTGAACGCGATAATATGAACGCGCGCTTCTGATCGCTTGCGGCGCGCTGGCCTTGATACACGGCGGAAGTCGTCATCAGCGGGAACAGGTTGGCGTAACGCGCTCCGCTGCCAATGCCGATCTTGCTGTGCAGAAGAATGGATTCTTCGCCTCCTTCGGTTTCGGGTTCAGTGCTGTCCAGCCACCAGGCGTCCACGCCGATTTTGAAAAGCGCACTATCCATCAGGTTCCAATAATATTTGCGCGCCTCGGGATTGAAGGCATCGTATAGCGCCATGCCCGCGGGATGAAAGCCGGCAGCTTTGGTTTTGCCGATGAAGTAGCCCTTCTTATCCATGTCATCGTAAACAGGAGAGCCGGGACGAAAAAATGGCCACACCGAAACCATCAAGTGAACATTTTCTTTATGTAGTTCGGCGATCATGCCTTGCGGGTCGGGATAGTTTTTATTCCAGACCGGTTCGCCCATGGTGTTCCACCAGAACCAGTCCTGCACAATGTTGTCGAGCGGGATGTGTTCGGTGCGGTAGCGCCTGGCAATGGATAAAATTTCTGCCTGCGAATCGTAGCGGTTCTTACATTGCCAGTAGCCATAAGCCCATTTGCCAAACAACGGTGCAGCGCCAGTCAATTCGCGATAAGCGGAAATGATGCGGTCGAAGTCTGGCCCGTAGATAAAGTAATAATCCATCTGGTCGGCAACTTCGGAGGTGATGAAGAAGGCATGCACAAAGCGATTGTTAAAGCGGCTACGCGAAGGATTGTTCCAGAAAATGCCGTAGCCGCTGCTGGAAAGAAAAAAGGGGATGGAAATGTTGGTGTTGTCCTGGCTGATATCCACGGATTCGCCGCGCCAGTTAAACACACCGCCTTGATGCTGGCCCAGCCCATAAAAAGCTTCCTGGGTGTCCCACATATTAGTGAAACGTTCGAGGTGGTAGGTTTTTTCGCCGTTCACTTCGACAGGCGTAAGGCTGCGGCCGTTTTCCTGCGTGAGCTTTTTCCCGAAGGGGTCGTAGAAGACAATGACGCTTTCTTTTTTTGTCACGACCAGTTGCAATTTTGCGGTGGTCAGGGTAATTTCGGCGGCGTTCTCGGCAACCTCAAATGGCGACGAAGGCCAGTCGGACTTGATGACCACGTAGTCGGCAACCTGGGGAAATTCGTGGCCGGGCGCATAAAGCACGCGAATCATGGAGTCGCTGCAAACCTGAAAACGCAGCGCGCCTTTTTCCAGGAAGATGGTCAAGCCGGAGGCGTCTTTCTGTGAAGATCGGACGGGGTTGAGGGGATTCCATTGGGCAGAAGAAGACGGAGAAAACGCCGTTAACGCTGGCAGGAAGAGTGTGAGCAATCGCAGGGAACGCGGCAGGGTACCCCGCAAAAAAGCGCAAAAACGGTGATAGTGAACGTTAACGGTAATGGCCGCACCAGGTCGCGGGGAACTTTGGCACCTGCGCTTGCCGTTGTCAACTCACTTCTCGTTCGAGTCTGCGCTGGCGCTTGGATCGAAGAGAGATCCCTCGCTGCACTCGGGATGACGGACGTGAGAAGTACGTCCTGTTCTCGGAGCACGGGACACGGCAGCGGGGCGGCGGCAGGGACTCAATCATTTGGCGGGTAACCGGTAGGATGCGCTTTGCGCCAGTTCCACGCGCTGCCTACGATGCTCTCAAGATCTGTATATTCCGGTTTCCAGCCCAATTCGCGCTTGATTTTTTCGGAACTTGCCACGAGTACGGCCGCGTCGCCGGGGCGACGCGGCGATTCTTGCGCGGGAATCGCATGGCCGGTAACTTTGCGAACCGTGTCGATCACTTCACGCACACTGAAGCCTCGCCCATTTCCCAGGTTGTAGATGAGCTGTTTTTTTTCCTTCAGCGCTTCGAGCACCAACAGGTGGGCGGCCGCCAGATCGCTCACATGAACATAATCGCGCACGCAGGTGCCATCCGGCGTCGGATAATCGGCGCCAAAAATCGCGACATCTTTGCGCGCCCCCAATGCAACCTGCAGCGCAATGGGAATCAGATGCGATTCCGGCCGGTGGTCTTCACCCTGGTCGCCGGCCGCGCCGGCGGCATTGAAATAGCGCAAACATGCGTAGCGCAGGCCATGAACGCTATGCAACCAAGTGAGCATCTGTTCGACCAGCAGTTTAGATTCACCGTAGGCGTTGCTGGGCTGCAGCGGAGTGCTTTCTTCAATAGGGGTTTTTTCCGGAGTGCCATACAGCGCGGCAGTCGAAGAGAATACGAATCGCTGCAGGCCATGCGCAAGAAGTGTTTCGAGCAGCGTGAGCGCATTCGCGGTGTTGTTGCGAAAATACTTTTCCGGGCGCTGCATGGATTCGCCGGCTTCAATGAATGCCGCAAAGTGCATAACGGCTTGCGGCTGGAATTCGGTAAAAATACGGTCGAGCAACGCGCGGTCTGCGATATCGCCGACGATTAATCTGGCCGACGCGGGAAGCGCCGCGCGATGTCCACGCGATAAATCATCGAAGACGATTGCCTCGTAACCTCGTTCGAGCAATTGAGCGACAACCACACTTCCGATATAGCCGGCACCGCCGGTTACGAGTATTCTCTCTGCCATGCGCGAGCGGCCCCGTTTCGATGAAAATCAGATTGCTTATCGTGATGAATTTGATGCGCGAGCCGGCCGCGGTAAAATGCCGGCGCGTGCGCTCGTTGTGCGCATCATTGTAATATGCGGCGGTAACATGCGCCGCGAACCATTTCAGCGAAGCAATTTGTGGCGGGACAGTGGCCGGGAGAAGCCACCGAAGCTGGCGGCTAAAATGAGAAGGGAGGCGGGCCAGGTCTTCCCGCCTCCCTTTTTCCCCATGCGGGGAAGCCGGCTGACTTGACGGAGGGTGGTCAGCCGGTCGTGTGTTGGCTACCTATTAAACCGACGAAAGACGTAAATGGTTTCGTTCCCGACGCGAAAAGATTAGGATCTTTATGAAATCTTTATGAGATTGACACTCGCAGGGCTGAAAAGAATCCGATGAACCGAGGCTCGCCGCTTAGCGTTGATAACATCCTGCGTTTTCTAGAACTTAGAGGAGATCCAGCCTCTCTGTCAGAGCTCCAGCGTGGCCTAAAGCTGCGTAAGTCTGAGCAACGCCCGCTCCTCAAAATGCTCGGCAACTTAAAGAAAAGAAAGGTGATAGTCGAGTTGACCGACGGGCGGTTCGCGCTCTCGTCCCGCCGTCAGGAACGCCAGACACCAGGCCGTGACGATGATGACTCCCGCCCCTCGCAGCCCTCTTCTGCAACTTCTTATGGGCGCAATTCGCTTTCCGGCCGCCTGATTCTCCATCAGGACGGCTACGGTTTTGTGGTTCCAGATAAGCCTATGCCGCAACTCGATCGCGACGTCTTTATTCCTCGCGATGCCGTAGGCGACGCCATGCATGGCGATCACGTACTTATCAATCTGGGCCGGGTCTCGCCCGGCCCAGCAGGTCAGCGAGCGGAAGGCCGGATCGTGCGAGTTCTCGATCGGGCGCATCCGACGGTGGTTGGATTGTTTCGCTACGGGCCGCGCGGCAACTTTGTGCTTCCCTATGACACTCGGATTCAGCATCAAGTGGAAATTCCGCCCGGCGACGAGCTCAGCGCGTCGCTTCGAGAAAAGTTTGCCGTCGGCGATTCGAAGGGATCCGGGCACACGCGCCGCGTCGGCCGAATCGAAGAACTTGACGGCGCAGTCGTCAACGTGGAGTTGCTGCGTTTCCCGAAGGGCGGCATCGCGCCTGTTGGACGGGTGATCGAAATTCTGGGCAAACCCGGCGACTTGGGCGTCGACACGGAAATCATTATTCGCAAACATCATCTGCCGCACGAGTTTTCCGCAAATGTGTTGAACGAAGCGGAGCGGCGCGCGCAACCGGTTCATGCGTCGGATTTAGCAGGGCGCGAGGATTTTCGCAAGCTTCCGATCGTCACCATAGACGGAGAAACCGCGCGCGATTTTGATGACGCCGTGTATGTGGAACGGCGAGCCGATGGCGGGTGGCACTTGCAAGTGCACATCGCGGACGTCGCGCATTACGTTCGGACGGCGACGACGCTCGACAACGAAGCGCGGCTTCGCGGCACCTCTGTCTATTTCATCGATCGCGCAGTTCCGATGCTGCCGGAATCGCTTTCCAACGGTATTTGCTCGCTGAAGCCGCACCAGGACCGCCTGGTGATGAGCTGCCTGATGGAGTTCGATGCCAGCGGGGGTATGCGCGAGTCCAGAATGACGCCCGGTGTGATTCGGTCCGCGGAACGCATGACCTACACCAACGTCAACCAAGTGATTGAGGGCGATGCGGAAGCTAGCGTGCGATACGCTGCGCTGGTGCACCATTTTCAGGACATGAAAACGCTGGCTCTGCTGCTGAATGCGCGGCGCAATCAACACGGCTCCATCGATTTCGATTTGCCGGAGCCGGTGATCGAATTCGACGCCGACCAAAAGATGACCAACATCACCCGCAGCGAACGCAACATCGCGCACCGCCTGATCGAGGAATTCATGCTATCCGCCAATCGCGCTGTTGCCGGATATTTGCTTCGCCGCGGGCTGGCAACGCTACATCGCGTACACGAAAAACCCGATGCGCGGAAAGTTTTGGAGTTCGAAGAGATGGCCAGGGCTTTCGGTTATACGCTCGGCGTCGAGGATTTGCATCGCCGGGAAATTCCCGTGAAACACGGGCGTGTTCCCGCCCCGGCACGGGCTGGCCGGGCGGATTCTTTCGACCACCGGCGCGAACGAGGAATGAAAATCACGCTGCCGGGAACGCAAGAATTGAGCATCACGCCGCAGCACTATCAGCGATTGTTGAAGAAGCTTGCCGGCAAGCCGGAAGAGCGCATCGTTTCCTACCTGATGCTGCGTTCGCTGAAGCAAGCGCGCTATGCCGCGGACGCGCTGGGCCACTTCGCGCTGGGCTTCGATGAATATGCGCATTTCACTTCGCCGATTCGCCGCTATCCCGATTTAGTTGTGCACCGCACGCTGAAGTGGGCGCTGGCGCATCCCCAACAAAATCCGCCGCTGCATCCACATCCGGAACCACAAGCCGAAGCGATCGTTTATAGCAACAAGCAACTGGAAGAACTGGCCACGGAGACTTCCGACGCCGAGCGGCGCGCTACCTCCGCTGAGCGCGAACTGCGCGATTGGAAAACCGCGCAGTTCATGGAACAACATCTCGGCGATGAATACCAGGGCTTGATTATCTCGGTACAAAAGTACGGCTGCTTCGTGGAATTGTTCGAGATATTTGTCGAAGGACTATTGCCGATTAATGCGTTCGAGGATGCCGTGGGAACCCGCTGTATGTATCGCGAGCACGATCACGCAATTGTCGCGGTCGGCGGCTCGGAACGTTCGCGCAGCGGACGCGGCGCGGCAAAATCGAAACAGCGCCAGTGGGGACTGGGCGACCGCGTCAAAGTTCGCGCAGAGCGCATCGATCCCATGCGGCATCGAGTGGAATTCGCGTTACTGAATTGAGCTGGTCCGGACAAAGTGCGCGTCACTATCCGAACAGTTTCTCGAAGATTTCTGCGTTGTTGTGTTTTGGGCGATCAGCAAACTCATTAACATAAAACATGAGTGGCGAGAAGCGTTGAGCAGCTCTCCGTTCAAGCGGGCTGATTGAGAAATCTCAAAGGCGCGGCCACAGCGCTCCGCCGGCCACCACTTGCTGTTTTGCATCATCGAAGGTAACTCGCTCGCCGGATTGAATCGCTGCAATCGTCATGCACAGCGCGACGGAATGGCTGTAGCCGGCTTCGATATGCGCATTGGGCATCTTGCGGCTGCGCACGCACTCCATCCAGTTACGGACGTTGCCGCTGGTCGCTTCGTCCACTCCGGCATGTGCGCCGCTGTCGACTCCGCCTGATTTTTCCAGCAATGCGCGTGAACGCAGCTGATTCGCTTTCATGCCCATCGCTTTGCCGTAGGATTCTTCCAGCCCGCCTTCGCCGGTGATCAGGTTCTTGTCGAGGTCCAGCGTTCCGCCATTCGAATGGTAGAGTTCTTTCACATCGCCGGCTGAATTCGTCTGTCGCGAGGAATAAACCACTTGAAATCCCTTCGTCGCATCGTTCAAGGGGCCATAGTCGAATACTGCGGTCATGGTGTCCCAGTTTTTTCGTCCGTCGCGCCAAAGATAAATGCCGCCGTTCGCGGTTACACTGCGTGGATGCGGCAATCCGGTGAACCAGTGCACGGTGTCAATCTGGTGGACCATCCACTGATCCGGAATTCCCGAGGAGTACGGCCAGAACAAGCGATATTCGATGTACTTGCGTGGATCGAACGCTTCGAACGGCAAATTGCCCAGAAATAATTTCCAGTCGGTGTCTTCTTCGCGCAATTTTTCAACCAGCGCCGGACGCCGCCACCGCCCGGGCTGATTCACGTTCCAGGTCATTTCCACGCTAACGATGTCGCCGAATTCCCCCGATGCGATAAAATCTTTCGCGCGTTGATAATTCGCGGCACTGCGCCGTTGCGTGCCAACCTGCACAACTTTCCCGGTTTCCAGCACCGCGCGGCGGATGTTCTGAGCATCGGACATGGTATGTGCGAGCGGCTTCTCGATGTACGCGTCTTTTCCCGCGCGCACCGCGGCAACGCCGTGTTGCGCGTGCTGAAAATCCGCGGTGGCGATTATCACAACGTCGATGTCCTGGCGGCCAAGAAGTTCGGCGTTGTTGCGCGCGCAGTCACGTCTTTCCCAGTCACTTTTTTCAAATGCGTCAGACCGTCTTCTCGGCGCAGCTTCCAGATATCGCTGAGACCGGCAAATTCAAAATTCATTGCGCCGGCGTGTTGCTGGAAAGCAGGCAGCAGGGCATCGCGAAAACGCTCTGAAAATCCAATCACGCCAACGCGCACGCGATCGTTCGCTCCCAGAATTCGCGCATAGCTGGCCGCCGTGCAGTGCAGCACAATTCCCGCGCCGGCAACTTTCAGGAACGATCGCCGTGAACTTTTCCCCGCAATTAGTTCGTTGTCATTCATTTCAATGCTCCCGCCTTGCGAAGTAACGCTTTTGTGCCTGCCATGCTTTGCCGCGAAGATTCTTCCATGTTTCCGGCGCCATTCCAGTGCGTTTCCAGGCTCATCGTGCCGCGATAGCCGTCGCGCATCACGGCCCGGAATTGCGCTTCGTAATCAATGATGCCGCGGCCCATGCATTCCCAATCGTAAGTTCCATCCGCATTTCGTTTCACGTCTTTCAGATGCATGTGGCCGATGCGGTTTTTCGGCAGCAGCGCGTATCCTTCCGAGAAAACTTTGTCGCCGCGCTTGGCAGCATTGCCGGGATCCCAATTCAGAAAAAAATTCTTTGCCGTGACGTGGGACAGAGTGCGCGCCGCCTCCGCAGCCGTCGCAGTATTACACTCGTATTCGTTTTCCAGGAGCAGGACGATGTCTTTTTTTGCGGCTTTTTCCGCAGCATCGCGCAACTTCGCGTCCATCGCGTCACGGTACGGTCGGTCATCGTCCAACCGCCAGAAATCGAACAGCCGCACCTTCTTCGTTGCAAACGCGTTGGCCATGGCAATCGCGCGCTCCAATACCTCATCCTGCTGCGGGAAGGAATAATTCGCTCCGTAGGAGGAGCCTTTCGGGCTGTGTTGCGATTTTGGAGCGCCCGGCCAATCCACTTTAAATAGCGGGCTGGCGATATCCGTAACCTTCAATTCGTACTGCGCGAGCAGTTTGCGCGCCTCGGCGACCTCTTTTTCGTCGAGTGCCACAATATTCTTGTTCCACACTCCGCGCAGCTCAACATAGCCAAGCCCGAATTCCTTCGACGCCACTTCCAGTGCATGTGCAAAGTCCTGCGCGATCTCGTCCGTGATCACCGACAGCTCAAACACGCAATCCAATTTCGTCTCTGGCCAGTAGGTTTTCTTGGTGTAAGGAGCGGCGATGGCCCGCAGCGCAGCGGCTCCGCTATTCTGCAGCCATTCCCGTCACTTCACGGCGTTCGCTTCTCCCGGTGCGATTTTACTCCTGCTTTTACCAACCGTCAGTGCAATGCTTTGGCCGCGACCGCGCAGCACCGTGATATTCTGGAGTGCTCCCGAAATGCGTGCATCCGGGCCGGGCGACGTCGCCAAATCGTCACAGAGAGGAATTCCAGATCGTGTCTTCATCCACAGCTTCCGCAACCGCCGTAAATCGTGTTTTCAACTTCAATGCCGGGCCCAGCGCTCTGCCGCTGTCGGTGCTCGAGCGCATTCGCGAAGAATTGCTGGATTGGCGCGGCTCCGGCATGTCGGTGATGGAAATGAGCCATCGCTCGCCGGAATTTGAAAGCATCAACGCCGCTGCGGAAGCGGGCCTGCGCAAGCACCTGGCAATTCCCGACGACTACGCGGTAATTTTTGTGCAGGGAGGCGGCAGCACGCAATTCACCATGGTGCCGATGAATCTCGGCTTGCCCGGAAAGCTCGTTGATTTGCTGCACACCGGCACATGGACTGCGAAAGCCCTGACCGAATTGCAGAAAGGCATCGCGCATCGCGTAGCCGCAACTACCGAATCGGTGAAATTTACGCGTGTGCCGCGCAAAGAAGAGATCTCGTTCTCGCCCGACGCTTCCTACGTTCACCTCTGCACCAACAACACCATCGAAGGCACGCAATATCATGCCTTGCCGGACACCGGCGAAGTTCCGATCGTCGCCGATATGTCCTCGGACATCGCCTCACGCCCCATTGACGTAAAGAAATTCGGTTTGATTTTTGCCGGCGCACAGAAAAATCTCGGTCCCTCTGGCGCAACCATCGTGATCGTGCGTAAAGATTTGGCCGAACGCGCCGACAAGAATCTGCCGACCATTTTTCAATACCGCACGCACATCAAAGAAAAATCCCTGTATCACACGCCGCCCACGTTCGCGATTTACATCGTGGGACTGATGATGGAATGGATCGAGTCGCAAGGCGGGCTAACGGGAATCCAGAAACGCAACAATAGCAAAGCCACGTTGCTCTACGACGCGATTGCTTCGAGCAACGGCTTTTATCACTGCCCGGTCGAAAAAGATTCCCGTTCGCTGATGAATGTGGTCTTCCGCGTTGCCGGCGCGAACGGAAAATCTGCCGCGACCGATCCCGACGAAGCGGTCGAGAAAGAATTCGGCAAGCAGGCTGCTGCTGCCGGATTGGCTGGAACGCCCGGCCATCGCTCCGTTGGCGGCATGCGCATTTCACTGTACAACGCCGTCGAGCCTGAGGCAGTCGAAGCGCTCACCAGTTTCATGCGCGAATTCCAGCGCCAGCGCGGCTGAAGCCGGCGACCAGGCGTTACGACGCCACCGTAACGCGTGAAATTTTCCCTGTACGTCGCGCGTATTTATTAGCTGGCCCGCTACATTTCTGCTTCGAGGTGCTACGTGACCGTTTTCTCGGTGGTACTTTTTCTTCATCTTCTGGGCGCGGTAGCTTTGTTCATCGGCTACGGAATTGAGTGGACTGCTTCCTCGCTTTTTCGAAACGCTTCTTCCGCCGAACAAGTTCGCTCCTGGCTGCGCGTCTTCAAAGTTTCTCCGCCGCTCACCGGCGTAGGCCTCGGTGTCGTGCTGCTTTCCGGCGGATACCTGGCTTCGCTTTCCGGCGCGATGAAGCAAGGCTGGATCCCGGCCACCCTGATCGCCATTTTTTTCGCTCTGGTGCTGGGCTTCGGGTTCATTCTGCCGCGCATGAAGCGCATCCGCGCGGCCCTGCCTTCCGGCGATGATCCGCTCTCTGCTCAACTGCGCGAGCGTCTCTGCGATGCGGTTCTTCTCACTGCGATTCGCGTTCGAGTACTACTCGTAACAGGCATTGTTTTTCTCATGGCCGCGAAAATTTCCTTCCTTCCCAGTCTTGTCGCGCTCACAATTGCCGTTGTCCTGGGCGTAATTTTCTCGATACCAACGTGGAGCCGGACAGCAACGGCGGCCGCCAAGGCATGAGCGAACTAAGTTCAGTTCCTCGGGCGCTATTGCCGCACGGATCCTAAATCGCATTGTTTGAAATCGGCTTTTTTCCCTTTTTCCGAAAGAAAATTCAAGCCAGATCAAACAGCAACACTTCCGCCTCTTTTACGCCAGTAAGCTCCAGCGTCTTCTCCGCGGAAATTTCCGCGCCATCGCCCGTTTGCAAAGTTTTGCCGTTCAAGGTGACACTGCCCTTCGCAACTTGCACGTAAGCATGCCGTTCGGGCTTCAGTTGGTGTTTCACCCGATCGCCAGCAGCAAGAATAGTCGCATACAGTTCGTTGTCTTGCCGGACTCTCACCGAGCCTTCACGGCCATCCGGCGAAAGCACCAAGCGCAGCTTGCCACGCTTCTCTTCGTCTGAAAAATTCTTCTGGTCATAAGCAGGCGTGTGCCCCTGCTTGTCCGGGAACATCCAGATTTGATACAGGTGCACGGTTTCGGTTTTCGAAGCGTTGAACTCCGAGTGCGCCACGCCCGTCCCCGCGCCCATGTACTGCACATCGCCGGGCTTAATCACCGACCCATTTCCCATGCTGTCTTTATGCGCCAGCGCGCCTTCCAGAACGTAGGTGACGATTTCCATATCGCGGTGGGGGTGCGTGGGGAATCCTCCGCCGCCTGCGACGCGGTCGTCGTTCATCACGCGCAGCGTGCGAAACTCCACGTGTTTCGGATCGTAATAATCTGCGAACGAAAAAGTAAAATGCGTGTCCAGCCAGCCATGGTTGGCATGGCCGCGGTCAGCGCTCTTGCGAATATTGATCATGATGGCCTCCTGAAAGCTTGCCGATAATACTCGTTATAACGACTATTGTCAAGAGGTACATCACTAGCCCGTTGCCAACGACATGCCCATTAAAATTGCATACTTACAGAATCTGCCGCGTGAGACTGCGCGCTGCGCCTAATGGCTTCGGGCTGCGATGGGAAGGGGTGGCGAAGCACCTGCGAAACCGTCAAGCCTGGTTCAAAGTGGCATCAGTGGTTTCAAACCGCAGATGCTCGTCGCAAACACCGGATACCGTTTCCGGTAACTAATCAGGCGGTGACCACATACTTGGAGCTAATTCGAAAAACCTTCTTCCTCTGATTGGGAGTCCGAATCGAGGACGCTCGGGGCTGGTCGCGACATCGACGCCAAAAGTTCAGCGGCCCCGCAGTCACTCTGCGGAGCCGCCGGTAGTCTGTTTGGGATTGGCTGAAGGCGCGAAGGCCTTTTGCGAATCCGAACTTCGCCAGGACTTAATAGCTCACGCCTTAAGCCTCAGCCACCTCACGTTTGTCACTACCATCAGAATTTTTCATGTTTTATGGATCGCCCTCCTTTCCCGTGTATGCCCATACTAATTTCAAGTAGCAGCAAATTCAATATGGACCTGGGGTCTGCTCAGCAACGGCATCAGGGTCTTTTCCACCAGCACAGCTCCGACGTAAGCGATCGCGTTCGCCACCGTACTAGTCGTTGAGGTTCAACGTCACCTTTGCGTTCTCCACCACCTTGCTCCACCTAGGGTCGACCGGGGCGTCGGCGGCGTATTCGTCGTGCCAGTTCCACCACTTGTACGGTGCAGTCTGGGGGTAGCCCTCTGGCGAGTCCTCCCACTGCTCCTGTCGCCCGAGCGCTGTCATGTCAAGGTAGCTCCAGGTGCTCCCCATC
>Ga0073928_10003848_pt1 | contig 23043 bp, 21 predicted proteins | sample PaiPotPPA55metaG_FD_76969 | JGI IMG/M metagenome (GOLD analysis project Ga0073928, IMG submission 76969) | Iron sulfur acid spring bacterial and archeal communities from Banff, Canada, to study Microbial Dark Matter (Phase II) - Paint Pots PPA... ...
AGTTTGAAAAAGTAATCATGGTCGCCGTACGAGACCGAATAGATGGGTGGTGGAACTCTTCGCGGTTTCACCGAGTGATTCGAGCACGAGCCTTGGTCGCCAAGAAAAGAATTCTGATCAGTGCAGAGCAAAGAGGCACATCGAAAGAAAACGCTATAAGTGTCTCTTGACAGAGCCGACGTCGTCATAGACGGAATGACAACAAGAGAGCCGTCACAACAAAAAGGGCGACCCGTTTTCGAGTCGCCCTGTAAAGCATTGAGCGAGCGTCACTGTATTCGATCAATTCTGGGAATGGGGGTGCGATGAGCAGGATTCGCGTACCATCTTGATCGAGGTAACTGTCAAATGGCCGTGCTCTTTGTCCTCTTTCGTGGCGCCAGTGTCTTTAGCCGTTTCTTTCGCGTCTTCTTTGAGGTTGTGTAGCTTGGAATGCGATACCACACCGGTGGCGGTCACGGTGTGACCCACATGGTCGGAAAACGATACCTGGCTATTGCTACTGTCTTTGCTGTGGACTTCCCAGGTGCTTCCGTTTTTTCCGGTGAGGAGATACTCGTCCCCGCCTTTGGCCTTCGATAGACAACCAGTGATTGTTCTCACTTTTGACTTAGGCTTATCCTGGGCGAATGCGGAGCTGGCGAAACCACTCAGCAGAAGTACCCCCGCCAAAAATACGATAGATTTAGTCATGCTTCCTCCTTGCCAAACCTACCTGACTCGCTGGAAGGATAAATCGTAAATAAGTGAAAGCCAGGATTCTGTCCAATACATGACACTTTTGAGGACAACGAAAATATCGGAGGAATCGCCATGGATTAGGGTTTCCCTGTAGGGGCTTTGCCGGATTTACGGGGCCGTTACGATTTGCTAGCACGTGAGCATGGACCGGTGCTCGCAATGGTATATCCAGAAACGGACCCGCTTGTTGTTCTTTTGGGTGGGCGGGAATTTGTTGCTCATCGCTGTGGCTTTCTACATTAGCGTGAAATTCGGTATTGGCTGGACTGTAGTGGCAACATTGGGATTTATTGTTGCGGAAAAGCTGCTGCTCCGCCGGGTTGACCAGGCTGCTCCACGATAGGGAATGTATTTTCTGGTTCTGAGACGATTGCCGGTATTGTTGCGGCTTCGCTGCGGCGCGCCTGCCTGGATATTCCATGTAATCCAAAGAATTCACAAGAAAAAGGGCGACCCGTTTCGAGTCGCCCTGCGAAACATTTTCGATGCTGCTTCGGTTTTGTTGCTTACGCGGTTGCTTTCTTTGTGGACTGGCCTTCGTCGTGGATTGCGGCGCGGGCTTTGGTCCGTGTCTAACGTGCAGGATCGAGCACGACAGGGAGTCAGCGGGGCGAGAGGAGGGTGAGGCGGCGTTCGAGTTTGGCGAAGTCGGGGTCGCTGGTGGCGAGGGAGGCTTTGCGAGCGGCGGCTAGGGCGGCGGCAAAGCAGTCGGCGTAGGGGAGTTTGTGGTCGGCGTGGAGTTCGGCGGCGAGTTTGGTGAGTTCGTAGCCGGCGTCGACCAGTTCGATGGGCAATTGCGCGATGTCGGTGGCGATTTTGCGGGCCGTGCCGGGACCTTTGGCGCGCCAGACGGAATAATAGACCTCGCCCCAGTTGACTACGCTCATCAGGAGCTGGCATTTGCCTTCGGCGGCGTTCGTGATTAGCGCTTCGACCTTGGCGGCGCCCGGGCGGCCGTCGAAGAAGGTCATGAGGGCGCTGGCGTCTAGGACGATGCGCTTCATGACGGGCGCTCAGGGGTTAGTGCGGCGGGTGCCCCATGCTTGCGTTTTTTGCAAGGGTGGGTCTTGTCCTCGTCATGCAGGACGATGCATCGCGGGGCTCGCGTCATAGTTCGCGGTCACGCTTGCGTTCTTCGAGCAGGATTTTCGATGCAGAGGCCTCGCCCTTGAGCGAGCCGCGCAGGCTCCGAATGAAATCCGGGGTGAGCGGCTGGAGAATTAGGCGGTTTTCTTCCTCTACGAAGGCTACTTGCGTGCCTTTGCGGATGGCGTATTTGCGGCGCAGTTTTGCGGGGATGACCAGTTGGCCCTTGGTGGTTACGGTGGAGACTTCGGCTTTCATGGAACCTCGTTTTGGCGGGAAGCGAGAAAGAAAGTATACCTCTGCGAATTAAGTAAGTCAAAGATTAGGTTGGCTTACTGTGGAGAGGATGTTGTACTGCCGGAACGCGTGGGCGAAAGACGTGACAGTATACTTACGTTGACTTGGGTTGGCTCGTGGCCTAGTATCCGCGGCAGCGTGTGGTGGCTCGTGCTAGGAATGGGCTGATGAGCGATTGGGTTCACATACAGGCTACTTCTGGGGAGCGGTTGATGCAGTTGCATCACTTCTCGATTGTGAAGCAGCAGGCTGGCGGCGACATGACGTTTGCGATTACGGTGAAGGAGTTTGCGGTACCGCCTCCGGGGCAGCGGCTGCGTTTTTATGCGGAGGCGGACAAAGCGGTGAATCAGAAGACGGCGTCGTTTGTGCCGTGCGGGTGGGGACCATCGCTATTTTCGGCGCTGGGAGATTGCGTGCGGCTGATCCGGCAGTTTCCGTACGAGGGTGAAAAGGGGGGCGAGCAGGGGGGCGAGGAGCGCGCGGCGTCCCAGTCCACGGGACAATCGAAATGATGCGGGCAACAAAATGATACCGGCAAGAAAATGATTCTGGAATTCACAAAGCGAACGATGCAGCCAGGCGTGACGGCGCTGGTGATGCGCGGGAGCATCCACTGCGGGCCGGAATGTGCGCGGCTGGAGCGAGAAGTCGACGCGATGATTGCGGCGCTCGACACGCGAGTGATCTTTGACATGGCGGGCGTGACGCATGCGGACAGCGCGGCGATTGGAGCGATTGTGCGGTGCTTCGCGAAGCTGAAGATCGCGGGCGGCGGGCTGCGGATCGCGGCGGCGCAGTCGATGGTGGACCATAGCTTGCGATTGACGAAGGTGCATAAGGTGATCGAGATTTTCTCCACGGTGGAGCAGGCGGCGCAGGGATTTTCCGGGCCGGAGGCGACGGCGGGTCAGCCGGCGTGACGCTTGCGAGCGGTTTCGGAAATAAAAGTAGGGTGCCCGGCGTGAGATTTGGAGGCACAGGCTGGGCACCCGTGGATCAGCGAGGAATGGTTGGCCTCGCTTCACCATGCTGATGGAGAAAAGCTAGCATTTGAAAAGTGAGCGAAGCTGTCTCGAACGAGACATTGTTTAAGGGTTTTAATCCGGTGGCAAAAAAAGGGCTGGCGAAATCGCCAGCCCCTTCTTATTCGTGTTTGGTGCGGATCTCTTAGCGGGCGCCTGGGGCGGCGGCTAGAGACCTTTGTTGCTGTCCAGCTTGTTGCTGTCCAGCTTGATTCACGGGCGATGTTCCGCCATTGACGCTGACCTTGATCTGCTTCGGCTTGGCTTCCTCGCGCTTGGGGAGGCTTAGCGTCAGCACGCCATTGTGGTAATCGGCTTGGATCGACTCCGACTTGACGGAGTTGGCCAGCGAGAAGCTGCGGCTGAAGGAACCATACGCGCGTTCGATGCGCAGATAGTTGTCTTCGTGGGCCTTGCTGTCGAACTTGCGCTCGCCGCGGATGGTGAGGATGTTGTTCTCGACGCGGATGTCGAGGTCCTGAGGATTGACGTCGGGCAGGTCGGCCTTGACGACTAGTTCATTTTCGGTCTCGTAGATGTCGACGGCCGGGGCCCAAGGGGTCAGGTTCGACTCCTCGCCGTTGTGTGTTAGTCCGTTGCCGAACATGTGATTGAATTGTTCCTGCAAGGTCGTAGCCCCGCGGAATGGTTGATCCAAACGATTCATAGTTCTCATATAAGCCTCCATCGAAAGATTAAAGCTGTCTGAAGGCAATTTCAGATAACTCAAGTCAACTCAGATTGCGTTTCTGCCTCTGTGGTATGCAGGCAGCGTGCGCTACTTAACTTGTGCGGTCAAGTGTTATTTAGGCATTCTTCGTGACTTAATTGATGGCAGTTAAGTAAGTGCGCGCAGTGAGTCTGTGGCGTGGCGCGGGACGCTTTAACGCACGCTGGCACGCAAGACTGCACTTACCAGTTCGCGAGGATGGGTACGGCGGAGGCTCAACGGCAGAGAGAAGTGTTCGACAGGCTACGCAGAAAAATTGTAATTTTTGGCTGGAATTAACGTATTTCGCTTGACTGTGCGACATTGTTGGGCGTAACTTCCGCGTTAACGCATCCTCCCATGTAATTCTTCGATTGGATTTTGGTATGTGGAATGGCTTCGATATTCTCAGAAAATTACCGGATGGCGGAATTGTGTGGGTCGAGACGGCACACGATCTGGAAGCGGCACGAGAGCGCATTAAATTGTTCGGCAGTTATAAACCGGGCGAGTACGTCGTGTTTTGCCAGGAAACTCAGGCGGTGATCGAGTTGCCTTGGGTATCGTATTCACGGGAAGCACCTGAGGCGACGGGCCGCCGCGGGACGGCGAAAACGATGGCAACCAAAAGGGTTCCGGAGAAATCGTCGTCCAAACCCAATACCCCGCCGTCAAAACCGAATACTAAGCAGATTGTGGCTGAGATTGTCGCAGACATAGCGCGAGCGGCTGCGGGCAACAAGAGATAGGTTAGATAAGCGAGCGCCCCGTTACGCGGCTCGCGGACTCGCGGTTCGCCAAGGGCCGCCGCTACCTGGGCCGTGTATTGCTTTTGCCGTAGCGTGGGAATATACTCTAAATTCACTCTGAGGCGGTCGCACGGATGAGTGGGCGCAAGCCCGCTTTTTTGTTGATGCCGGTTGGGGTGCAGTTGATACCGGCAATGGCTGGGGAGTCTCCGCGTGAATTTGGAGAGCATTCGCGCAGCCGCCGAGCGGGTGGCACGCTCGGAAGGGCTGGAAGTAGTCGACGTGGAATGGAAAGTGGGGAAGCAGAGGTTTCTGCGGGTCTATATTGATCGCGTACCTCAGCCTAACCCGGCACTGAATGGCACGATTGCCGCGGAAACGGCGGGCGCCAACATTCCTTTGAGCGACCCGGACCCGAAGATCAGTCATGCGGACTGCGAGCGGGTGAGCCAGCAACTGAGCGTGATTTTGGATGTGGAAGAGCTAATTGATGGGCCGGCGGGGTACATCCTGGAGGTCAGCTCACCGGGGCTGGACCGAGCGCTGAAAAAGCCGGGAGATTTTGAGCGATTTACCGGGCGGTTGGCGAAGATATCGACTAGCGAGCCGGTTGGGGATGCGAAATTTTTTGAAGGGCGGCTGGCGGGGTTCGCGGATGGGAAAGTACGGATGGAGTTGAAGGGAAAAGAGCCGCGGAGGGTGGAGATACCGCTGGAGGGGATTCGGAAGGCGAACTTGGTGGTGGAGTTCTAGCAGAGAAGGAAAAGACTTAACACAGAGCGCACAAAGTTATGAACACAGAGCGCACAGAGAACGACTGATCGAGAGAAGAGTTTAGGAACGAGCAATGGCGAACTTGCTTTATCAACAAATTGAGATGCTGAGCCGCGAGAAGCACATCGAGCCGGAGATCGTGGTGTCTGCGATTGAAGACGCGATGGTGGTGGCGGCGCGGAAGTATTACAAGACGGAAGAGAACCTGCGCGGGAAATTCAACGCGGAATCTGGTCAGGTAGATGTGTTTTCTGTGTTGACCGTCGTTGAGGAAGTGGCTGATCCGAAGATGGAGATCAGCGTGGCGGATGCGAAGAAGAAAAATCCGGCGGCGGAAGTCGGGACGGAGATTCTTACCGCGAAGCCTACTGATGTGCTGGGACGCATTGCGGCGCAGACGGCAAAGCAAGTTATTTTGCAAAAGGTGCGCGAGGCCGAGCGCGACACGATTTACAACGAGTATCACACGCGCGTGGGCGAGTTGGTGACGGTGATTGTGAAGCGCGCGGAAGGGCCGGACCTAATCGTCGATATGGGGCGGACGGAAGCGCGGCTGCCGAAGCGCGAACAATCGAAGCTGGAGACGTACAACATTGGGGAGCGTCTGCGCGTGGTAATCAAAATGGTGGACCGCGCGGCGAAGGGGCCGCAGGTAATAGTTTCGCGCGGAGACGCGGGCCTGGTGCAGAGATTATTCGAGATGGAAGTGCCGGAAATTTACGACGGCACGGTGCAGATCCGGTTTGCGGCGCGCGAAGCGGGCGAGCGGACGAAAGTGGCGGTGATGAGCCGCGACAAAGACGTCGACCCAGTGGGCGCTTGCGTGGGGATGAAGGGAATGCGCGTGCAGTCGATTATTCGCGAGCTGCGCGGCGAAAAGATCGACATTATTCCGTACAGCGAAGAGACCGTGGCGTTCGCGCAGAAGGCGCTGAGCCCGGCGAAAGTCACGCGCGTGCAGATTATCGACCCGGAAACCAGGAAGCTGGAAGTAATCGTGGAAGATTCGCAGCTTTCGCTGGCGATTGGGAAGAAGGGGCAGAACGTCCGGCTGGCGAGCAAACTGATTGGCTGGGACATCGATATCAAGAGCGAAGAAGAAAAGCGGCGCGAGATTGAAGAGCAAATGACGGCTCTGACCGCGCCAACCACGCCGCTGACCGCGTTGGCGGGAGTGGGGGCGAAGACGATCGAGAAGATCGAGGCGGCGGGAATCACCAACGTGGAGAAGCTCGCGGGGATGACGCCGGAGCAGTTGATGGAGATCCCGGGCATCGGCGAGAAGATGGTGGACAAGATTTATCAGGCGGTGAACCGCTTCTATGAAGGCGGGGAAGCGCCGGCGGGTGAAGCGGTCGAGAATACCGATGCGCTTGCGGAAGATGCCACGGGCGAAGGCACTGCCGGAGAGGCTGCGACAGCGGAAGAAGCGAGTGCCGCGTCTTCGGAAGCGGGCGTCGTGGAAGCCCCCGAAGCTACTCCTGAAGGGGAGCAGGCGGCTAAGGAAGATTCCCCGGCGAAAAACGAAAATGATGAAGAGGTTGAATCCGCGGAAGACAAGAACGCTGCGGAGCGGCCGGAAGAGGCAAAGTCTTAAGAAGCATGTCAGACGCAAATCAAGTTCGAATCAATGAGCTGGCCCGCGAGTTGGAGGTCAAGGCGAAGGCGATTATTGACCTGCTCGCGGGGTACGGCGTCACGGAAAAGAAGACGCACTCGAGTTCCATTCCCGCGGATGTCGCGGAGAAGGTGCGGAAACATATTCAGGGAGTAGCGGACGCGGAAGCAGCGGAAGAGGCCAAGGCCAAGGCGGATAAAGACGCCAAGGATGCGGTGGCGAAGGCCGCGCGTATGCGTCCGGCCGCAGCACCGGCGGCGACAGTTCCCGCGCCTGCGGCACCTGCTGTTGCACCACCGAAGCCTGCGGCTCCCGCGGCGGCACCTGTAACGGGCACGGCAGCTCCTGCTCCTGCTGCGCCGAAACCGGCTGCGCCAGTTGCTGCGCCGACATCGGCTGCACCTGCGGTTGCGGCTCCTGCCCCAACTACAGCGGCTCCCGCGACGACTGCACCTGCGGCAAGTGCTCCTGGGGCTCCTAGCGCGGCGAAACCTGCACCGAGTGCACCTCCGGCGAGCGCGCCTGCTCCGACTCCAATTCGGCCTTCTGCGCCGGCTGCTCGACCCTCGGGTCCATCTCCTGCGCGACCTTCGGGTCCATCAGCGCCAGCATCGACACCAAGTGGAGCCCAACGGCCCGCTGCTGGGAGTCCTCCACCGCGGCCGGGGCAAGGCACGGGCACACAACCATCCGCGGCGGCGCGTCCATCTGCGGGTGCTGGCACGGCAACACGGCCTTCCGCGCCCGCGCGTCCACCTATGCCGACGGGCGGGAACCGCGGACCACTTCCAAATACCGGCCCGGGAGGGCAGCGTCAGGGTGGCCCGCGTCCAGGACAGCCGATGCGTCCGATGCCTGCTGGCCAAGGCGGACGTCCGTATCCTTCGCGGTCTGGTGGCTCAGGCGGACCAAGTGGCGGACCCGCGGGTCAGCCAAGACCTTTTGAGCAGCGGCGCGGCACGGTACCTGGTGGCACGCGTCCGGGACCGCGCATGCCGGGACGTCCCGGAATGTTGCCGCCATTGCCGCCAGACAAGGCGCCTCCGAAGGCTGAGCCAGGCAAGCCGCTCTATACGCGGAAGCCGACACAGCGGCAGCGTCCGGTGTCGGACAAGCGAGAGATTGAGGGCGAGCGTAAGCTGCACCCGACGCGGCAGCGTCCAGGAGCTGGGCGATCTGTAGCGGCGGTGATTGCGCCGCCAGAGCCGCGGCCTCCGCGGGAGGTTACGATTACGGAAGGCATTACGATTCGCGAACTGGCGGAAAAGCTGGACGTGCGCGCAAAAGAATTGCTGAAGACGCTGCTAGATCGCGGTGTGTTTGCCAGTATCAACCAGGCGCTGGATGTGCCGACGGCAACGACACTGGCGGAAGCGTTCAGCGGCGTGGTGAGCGTGGTCTCCTTTGAAGAGGAGATGGTGCTTGAGGTTGCGAAGGAAGAGACCAAGGAAAATTTGAAGCCGCGGCCGCCGGTGGTGACGGTGATGGGACACGTCGACCACGGGAAGACGAGCTTGCTGGATGCGATCCGCAGCGAAGACGTGGCCGGAGGCGAGGCGGGCGGCATTACGCAACACATCGGCGCTTACAAAGTGCAGGTGAACAATCGCAGCGTGGTGTTCATTGATACGCCGGGCCATGAGGCGTTCACGCGGATGCGTGCGCGCGGCGCCAAGGTGACGGACATTGTGGTGCTGGTCGTGGCGGCGGATGACGGCGTTATGCCACAGACGAAAGAAGCCATTGATCACGCTAAAGCGGCGAACGTGGCGATCGTGGTAGCGATCAACAAGATTGATAAGCCGGAAGCGCAACTGGAGCGCGTGAAGCGGCAGCTTGCGGATAACGGATTGCTGCCCGCGGAATGGGGTGGCGACACGGAATTTGTAGAAGTCTCGGCCAAGCAAAAAACGGGAATCGATAAGTTGCTGGAAACGCTCCTGCTGGTTGCGGACCTGCGCGAGTTGAAGGCTAATCCGGACGCGCCGGCGACGGGCACGGTGCTGGAATCGCGTGTGGATAAAGGGCGCGGGCCGGTGGCGACTATCCTTGTGCAGAACGGAACTTTGAAGCCGAGCGATTTTTTCATTTGCGGTGCGGTGTTCGGCAAAGTGCGCGCGATGTTCGACGATCATGGGCGCACGGTGACGGACGCGCCGCCGTCTACACCAGTGGAAGTGTTGGGTTTGCAGGGAGTGCCCGAAGCGGGCGACAACTTCCAGGTTACGGACGAAGCAAAAGCGCGGCACATTGTCGAATACCGGCAAGGCAAGCAACGCGATGCGGCAATGGCACGCACTTCCGGTGCGCGCATCACGCTGGATCAACTGCACGAACAGTTGAAGTCCGGCGACGTGAAGGAATTGGGAATTGTTATCAAGGCCGACGTGCAAGGTTCGGTGGAAGTGCTCAGCGAAATGCTGCCGAAGCTTTCGACGGATCAGGTAAAGCTGAAGATTATCGGCTCGGGCGTGGGTGCGGTGACGGAAAACGATATCCTCCTGGCGTCGGCATCGGGCGCGATCGTGATTGCGTTTGGTGTGCGTCCGGACCGCAAAGCCTTGGAATTGGCGCAGCAAGAGCACGTGGACATTCGCACGCATACCATCATTTACGAAGTTTCCGACGAGCTTAAGAAGGCCATGGAAGGCCTGCTGGAGCCGGTGCTTCAGGAGACATACGTAGGGCGCGCGGAAGTGCGCAATACATTCCGCGTGAAGGGTGCCGGCACGGTGGCGGGCTGCTACGTAGTGGATGGCGTGCTCAAGCGCGACGCGCAGATCCGCGTGGTGCGAGACGGCGCGATCATCTACACCTCCAAGCTAAGCTCGCTGAAACGCTTCAAGGACGACGCCAGCGAAGTACGCACAGGCTTTGAGTGCGGCGCGGGCATTGCGAATTTCAATGACGTGAAAGTGGGCGATATACTGGAATGCTTCCAGGTGACGAAGCTGAGCGCCGCGGAAGCCGCAGCGCAGAGCAGCGCGCCCGCGTCTCGTAGATAAACTGTTTCCGTCCCCGCGGAGCCGCTCATGCCGGTCGGCCTACTTACCCTTGAGTTGCACATCCCGCATGCACATTCGCTGAAGGACAAGCGGCAGATCGTACGCAGCTTGAAAGACCGGCTGCGGCGGCATTTCAACGTTGCCGTGGCGGAGATGGAATATCAGGAAGTGTGGCAGCGGTCGATCATCGGCGTGGTGACATTGTCTACCGCCGAACAGCACGTGGAGGAATCGCTGCAATTGGTGTTGAAGGAAGCGGACCGGTTGCTAGGTCCGGTCCTGATCAATCACGTGGTGGAAATGATTTAAAAGGTTTGCGATGAGTCCGACAAATCACCGTCATGAACGCGTGGGCGAGGAAATTGCCCATGAAATCAACGCCATGCTGGCCGGCGAGCTGAAGGATCCGCGGCTCGAGGGCATGGTGGTGGTCAGCGAAGTACGCGTCCAGCCGGACATGAAGCATGCGCGTGTGTTCGTGAGCATGCGGGGCACCAGCAAAGAGCAGACGGACGCGATTAAAGCGCTGGAACACGCGTCGGGATACATTCGCAGCGAGCTCATCGAACGGCTGCAATTGCGACGCTTGCCGGAGCTGCACTTCACCCTGGATCTTTCGCAAGAGCACGTGGAACGCATCGAGCAACTGCTGAACGACATGAAGAAGGATAAGCCTTCTTCTACGCCCTGAAAGTCCGGTTACACCTTCTTTCATGCCAAAACAGCCGCAACCGGCGCCCTTCGACGGCGCACTGGTAATCGATAAGCCAAAAGGAAAGACATCGCATGACGTCGTGGATGCGGTGCGGCACCTTGCCGGTTTTCGACAGATCGGGCATCTCGGAACGCTCGATCCGCTGGCCACCGGTGTCCTGGTGCTGCTGCTGGGACGCGCCACGCGGCTGGTGCAGTTCTACTCTGGGCGCCGGAAGCGATATACCGCGCGGTTTCGTTTCGGTTTTGCTACGGACACCTACGATTCGGATGGCGAGGCACAAGGACCGGACACGGCGCCCGCTCTCGATCCTTCAGTGCTGGAGAGATTAGCCGGCGAACGAGTCGGGCGCTTTCAGCAGATGCCGCCAGCTTTCTCAGCGAAAAAAGTAAAAGGGCGCCCAGCGTATGAACTGGCACGGAAGAAACAACCGGTCGAGCTAAAGCCGGTAGATGTTGAGCTATTCGAATTCAAATTGAAGGAAGTTGAGGGGAGCATCGCCCGTTTCGTGATCGAGTGCTCTTCGGGTACATATATCCGTTCGCTGGCGCACGAGATGGGAGAGAATCTCGGATGCGGGGCGCACCTGGCGGAGATTGAGCGAACGGCGGTTGGCGAATTTTCGCTGGAGCAAGCGATAAAGTTGGAAGAGCTGGCCGAAGGGGCGAAGGCCGGTAAGTTCGCCGAGTACGTCATTCGGCTGGAGAATCTGCTGCCGAACTTCCCGAAAGTGAATGTGCTGCCGATTATCGAGCGGCGCGTGCGGCATGGGACCAAGTTCAACGTGACCTTGGCACAGGTGCAGCCCGGACGCGTGGAGCCCGTGCCTGGAGCGACGACCGAGCTCGATGGCGGCGACCCGCGACCACCGCGGCTGCGCGTATTCAGCCAGCAAAACAGCCTTATTGCGATCGCGGAAGCCGTTGTGCCTCGGACCTATCAGCCGATTGTAGTCTTTGAACCGCTGCCTTAGCACACCTCAAGGTTGCGGCTGCTCTGGAACTTGTTGGGGATTGCCTCGTATGGCGGCGCGGCCAGTCGTGGGCTCCCCACGTCCAGCGTAGATGCTGCGGGCATTGCGGATGGGATCACGCAGCCTGCGCGGCGTGATGAGAATCATGAATTCCGTATTCTTCAGCGAATTGTTCCTGTTGCCAAAAGCGTAGCCGAGTCCCGGAATTCTCGCCAAACCAGGCAGACCAACCAGCGAGCGTGTTTCTTCGTTGTCCAGTAACCCACCAATGAGCGTTGTTTCGTCGTCCTTGACGCGGACGGTTTGCGTCAGCGTGCGGTTGGTGATGACGGGAATGCCGTTGATATTGGTCCCCGCTAACGCGCGAATTTCAAATTCGAGCTGAAGTGTAACCTCGTGGTGCGGGTGCAGCGTCGGCGTGGCCTTGACCTTCACGCCGAGGTCAATATATTCCGAGCCCGGGTAAGGAGTTTGCGTCGTGCTCGCGCCCGTGGCGAAGGACGACGAGTCCTGTATGACGGTGACCACGCCTTGGTTAGCCGTGGCGCCCAGTGCCGTCAGGGCGACGTCCGGCAGCGCCGTCGAGGTCAAGATGGCGGTGAGGATTCCACTAGGACTGGCGGGTGTGCCAATCTCGATGCGATTTGAAAATGTGCCCGCGCCAAGACCGACGTAGATGCCCAATGTTCCCGCACCTTTGTTGGTAACCGCCAGAGAAGGAAAGTTGCCGCCGGTAAAATTTGCAATGACGATGCCTGCGGGCGTCGCGGCGGTGGGCAGTGGAGATCCGGTCGCGGCGGTGAAGGTGGCATTGAGATTGTTGCTGCCAAGCAAGATGGAAACGGTATTGTCGCCCTGATTGACGATAGCGAGATCGGGAACCGTGTCCGAATTCAGGTCGCCAACGGCGATGGCTACGGGCGAGTTGCCAACGGCAATGGGGGAATTCGTGGCCTCGGTGAAAGCGATATTGGAATTAGCGTCGACGGAGCTCAGCAAGATGGCGACATTGTTGGAAGTTTGATTGACCACCGCGAGGTCCACTTCCTGGCTGTTGTTCGTTGTATTGGTGGCGAGGCGGAAATTGCCTGCCACCATGGCGACTGGTCCTTTTTCGGAAACAGTGGAGGTGTTGGTCAGAGCGAAAGGCGAGCCCGGAAATTGCGTGAAGCCGCCTTGGCCATTGCCTTTAAACACGGAGATAGTGTTGTCGTCCTTATTGGCGACGGCGAAGTCGGGATTGCCGTCACCGTTGAAATCCGCCATGACCACGGAACTGGGGTTTTTTCCAACGGCGTACGGCGAGCCGGCAGCTTCCCGGAAGGTGCCATCACCGTTCCCGAGCAGGACGGTTACGTTGTTGGAAGTAGAATTGGCGATGATCAGGTCGGCGGCCTGAGCCGTCACGCCGGTGGCGGCAGTGAATGTGTTTCCGAGCGTGCCGGAGACAATGGCCGAAGGACCAGTCTCTGTTTTCGCCAGGGCGATCGGTGAATTGGTGGCGGCCACGAAGTTTCCATTATCTTGATTCAGCAAAATGCTAACGCTGTTATCGCCCTGATTGGCCACGGCGAGGTCTGGGAGGTTGTCGTTGTTGAAATCACTGGATGCCAGCGCGACAGGATTGCTCCCGACGGCAAACGAAGTTTCGGGAAAGCTTGTGGGGGTTGGCACGCCAAGAAGCGAAGAGGTATTGCTCGCCGCATTGGTGGCGGTGCCGAGACTCCCCGACAAAAGAGAGAGTGTGACCGGGAAGTGATCGCCCACGAAGAAGGTCGCGGGCTTACCGTCTTGCGCGCGCAGCAAAACCTGGCGGCCGCTTTGCACCAGGCTGAGCGCGTCAGAGAAATTGGCGGCCACGCCGGGCAACGTAAGCAAAAAAGTGGTGTAGCCGCCGCCAATCAGGGTGAAACCCGGAATGCTGGAAAGTCCTTTTGCGCTGAGAAGCTGCCCCAGAATCGTGAGCGCATTATTTAAGTCCGTGGCCTTCTGCAAGGCGCGCACATCGCTGGGGTTGATCAAGAACGCCTGCGCCGAGGAAGGCGGAGTTATGCCAAGCTGCTGCGCTTTGTTGCGGTCGACCTCGAGCAGTTCGATGTCGAGCATGAGCTCGCCGCGCGCGCGATCGACTTCGTGGATCAACTCGGCGGCCAGCGCCAGCCGTGCGGGAGCGTCGCGCATGGTGATGGTGTGGCTGCTGGTGCTCAGGTCGATGCGCGCTGTGCCGGTGATCTCACGCAGCATGCGCAGAAGTTCCGTCATTTCCTCCGGACTCGCCGATGAGGGTAGCGGAAAAGTTTGCTCCGCCTGCAAGCCGAACTGGCGTCGTTTTTCCAGGGTGTCCGGGGCCACAAACATTTGGCTGGCGTTCACCGGCGTCCAAAAAGTTCCCGTCGTCGAGCCCAGGAGAGAGAGGGCGGTGTTGAAATCCACGTTGTCGAGGTGCATGTGCACTTGACGCGATACCACGTCGGGATCGAAGAGAACCTTTACGCCAAAGGCCTGCGCAACTTGCTCGTAGGCGCTGTGCGTATCGCCGTGAAGGTCGAAGCTGTGTCTTCCCGGCTGCGGCTTTAGTTGCGGCATCCCGGAAATTTCGGTGGCGGGCAGGGCCGGCTCGTCGTCTCGCATGGACTCCATTTGGGCGTAGCGCTCGGCGACGATTTTGTTGGAGGGATCGATGCGCATGGCTACGGTGAGCTCTTCTTTGGCTTGCGGGAGCTTGCCGGCCAGAGCTAATTGCTCGGCCTTGTCGACGTGTTCGCGGATGAGCCTGGAACGCAGCCCCGCGCCACGGCTGGCGAGCGCGAGATTCTGCGGTGCGAGGCGAGCAGCTTCGTCGTAGGCCAGCAGGGCTTCGTCATTGCGGCCATCGGCTTCGGCTTTCTCCCCGCGTTCGACTAGCTTTTCAGCGCGTTTCGGATCAGGTCGAACGATCGCGTTGGGAGCCGTCGAAGAGAGCTGCGGCTGCTGCGCGGGAGCTGAGGCGCACAGTAGCGCGGACAACACTAGCGACGCGGCTTGGCGAAGACGGACTGGGCTCATGAATGGCTGGCTCGAGGCACCATCATTCTACGCGAGGAAGTGCGCGGGGAGTGCGGCTTGACGCTGGCCGGGCGTGGCGCGTAAACTTGGATTTGTAGTTGCAACTCATTTTCAACTGGAGTGTTCTTGCTCGCTGCCTTTCTCATTGCCCTCCGTGAAGGTGTGGAAGCTGCCCTGGTTGTCGGCATCATCCTGGTTTATTTGTCGCGTACAGGACGCTCGCATCTCTCGCGCTTTGCCTGGTACGGCGTGGCCGCTGCTGCGGCGCTGAGCCTGGCGGTTGCTATGGCTTTGCAGCGCTGGCAGATCAGCGAAGACGGTTTTGAAGGCCTGATGCTGCTCCTCGCCGCCTTCTTTGTGATTACGATGATCGTTTGGATGAACCGCGTTGCGCGGCATCTGAAAAAAGATATCGAGCAAAAAGTGGAGTCGTATGCTATGCGCGCGGGGCGTGCCGCGGGCCTGGGAATATTTCTTTTTGTGTTTTTGATGGTCGTGCGCGAGGGTGCGGAGCTGGCGCTGATCTTGCGCGCGGTGGAAATGTCCACCGAAGGCTTGCAGACGTGGATTGGCACGATTCTGGGCATCGCCGCAGCGGTGGCGGTTGGCGTTTTCTTCTTTAAGGGCACACTACGCGTGCCTTTGCACCGGTTTTTTGCGGTGACCAGCGCGATCTTGATGCTGGTGGCGTTTCAATTGGCTTTGACCGGGTTGCACGAGCTTAGCGAGGCCCGGTGGCTGCCTTCGAGCAAGCAGGAAATGGCGCTGATTGGCCCCATCGTGCGGAATGAGTTGTTTTTCTTCGTCTTTGTTTTTGGGGCGGCGGCACTGCTGATTTTTCGGGAATGGCAATCCGCTACGCACGCCAAATCGGCGAAAGAAGCCATGGGCGATGCCGAACGGCGGCTCGTGGAATCGCAGAATCGAAGGGCGCAGCGCTGGATGATGGCGGGGTCGGTCGGGTGCCTGACGGTCATATTGGTGCTCACCGCGGATTTTATCTATACGCGGGCGAATTCGGCGCCGCCGGCGTCTCGGCCGATTGCCGCGGTTGGCAATGAAGTGCGCGTTCCGTTGAGCGAGGTTCAGGATTCGAACATGCATTTGTTCACCGTGAATATTGACGGTCAATCGCTGCGCTTCATGGTCATCAAGAAGCCGAATGGCTACGGCACGGCGCTGGACGCCTGCCGGATATGCGGCGCGGAAGGCTACCGGCAAGATGGGCAGAACGTGGTCTGCCGGCACTGCGGCTCGGCGATATATGTGCCATCCATCGGCGAAGCTGGCGGCTGCAATCCCGTTGGTGTGCCCGCACGTATTGAGGGCGGCGACTTGGTGATGGATGTGAGTGCGCTGAAGCAGGCGGAAAAAGAGGTTCCGCAGTAGCGCGGATACTTTCGTCTGTAACTGCTTAGGCTGGTGAAATGCCTGCGCACTCATCATTGGCTCAGCCACTCGTTCTTCCAAATTGGAAATTCCATGTTCCTAAGACTCGTTGCCGATTCCTTCAGCCGCCGACCGCGCCACAAGCTCCTCACCGGGGCTGCTCTCGCATTAGGAATGGCCGTTGCTACTGCGGCAATTAGCGTTTCGCTGGATGTTGGTGATCGGTTGGCGCGGGAGTTTCGCAGCTTGGGCGCAAATCTGGTCGTTACGCCACAAGCGGATTCATTGCCGTTGGAAATTGGCGGCGTCGACTATCGGCCAGTGAACGCAGGCGCGTACCTACCGGAATCCGACCTGGGCAAGCTCAAGACGATTTTTTGGCGCAACAACATCGTGGGCTTCGCGCCAGTTCTTCAGACATCCGTTACGATCGAGGTTCTACCCAAGGCCCCCGTGTCCGATATCACCTCGGTAAAGATTTCCACTCCTGTTCCGTCGCTTATACGAGTGGGCTTACTGGGAACATGGGTGCAACAAGAAGTCGCTGTTCCGGATGGCACGGTCTATAGGACCGGAATTGAAAAAACAAATCCGTGGTGGCACGTCGAAGGACGATGGTTCGCTGATGACAAGCCCGAATGCGTTCTAGGTTCGAGATTGGCGAAACGTCTTGGGTTATCGATCGGAAGCGAATTAACAACGCTGGAACAGCGAGACGGATCCGACGTTCCGTCTTCCCGTCAGCTATTGATCGTAGGGTTGTTGGAAAATGGTGGTCCTGAGGAAGAGCAAGTCGTAGCGCCGCTTTCCATTGCACAGGCACTTTCAGATAAACGCGGACAGTATCGTCAACTCTACGTCAGCGCGCTGACCAAGCCGGAGGATGAGTTTGGGCGGCGCGATCCAAGCACGCTCGCGCAGGCGGATTATGACCGCTGGTACTGCACGCCATATATTTCGTCGATTGCACTGCAAATCAGGCAGGTGTTGCCGGGCGCGGACGTGCGCGTGATTCGCCGTGTTGCAGACGGCGAGGGAGCCATTCTCACGCGTGTGCGTACTTTGCTGTGGCTGGTGACATTCGCTTCCCTATTTTCCGCCGCGCTCGCAGTCGGAGCATCATCTGCCGCTTCCGTCATTGAGCGGCGGACAGAAATTGGGTTGATGAAGGCCCTAGGCGCCGGCTCTGGCACTGTCGGATTTTTGTTGGCGGCAGAGCAGCTTTTGCTGGCGCTACTCGGAGGCGGGCTGGGTTATTCGCTGGGCATTCTGCTCGCTCGCTTGGTGGGGCAGAAAATCTTTGGCGTTGCGCCGGAATTTTCCCTTCTTGTGCTCAGCGTGATTATCGGACTCGCCGCAGTGGTCACGCTTCTTGGCAGCGCGATTCCTCTCCGCCGCGCTTCGCGCTATGAGCCTGCGCCGATTCTGCGGGGCGAATGATGCCGGACCGCAAAATGTTCTGGCGCATCATTCGGCGAATGTTTGCTTCCAATCGCGCTCGTTTGCTCGTCATTTTGCTGGCCCTCGGTGCCGGCGCAGCCGTCACCGCCGCGCTGTTGAACCTTCAAATCGACGCGAAGCGCCGCCTTACCACGGAATTCCGTGCGTTCGGGCCGAATGCACTCATTACTCCACGTGTCCAAGACGGCTCAGCTAGCCAAACCCGGACGATGCCCGAGTCTTATATTCGACAGGTTCCTTTGGTGAACGAAGGCAATCAAGTCGTAAGCATCGGCTGGCTGTACCTGATAGCAAACGCAGCCCCGCACACCTCGAAGCCTGGTGCATCAAGCAAGACTGTTCCCGTCGTAGTGGGTGGGTACACGGGCGGCATCCTGAATGAGATGAATTCGAAACCCAACTTCCGACTGCTAACCGGCGGGTTGCCGTATTGCACTCTTGGAGTGAAGGTCGCTTCGGTATTAAATGTTCATGAACGTGACACGCTGACGCTGCGAAATGGGCCGGTCCAAGAAGATTGTTCGGTCTGGCACGTATTCTCGTACGGTGGGCAGCACGACAATCAAATTTCCGTACCCCTCGAAACCGCACAGACACTCGCGCAACTGCCCGGACAAATCGGTTTGATTGAGGTCGTCGTTCCGGGCAGCCCTCAGTCTATCGAGCACTTTATCGCTGACCTACAGCAGCGTTTTGCTGGCGACGTTCGTCCAATCCGGCAATTCACCGAGGGCGAAGCAAAAATTTACAACCGGATCAGCGGCATTCTTTCGGCTACCGTCGCGCTCGTGCTCGTGCTCACCGCCCTTTGCGTGATGGCGGCAATGACGAACGTAGCGATGGAGCGCCGCAACGATGTCGGCTTGATGAAAGCTATCGGTGGAGCGACACGCCGCGTGCTGCGACTATTTCTAGCGGAGGCCGCGCTTCTGGGCTTGACTGGCGGCGTTCTCGGCGCGGCGATTGGCATTTTGCTTTCGATGTGGCTGGGCAAAGCTGTATTCGGCATTGCGGCGCGCCCGAGGTTGATTGTGTATCCTGTAACTGTGGCACTGACCATTATCGTTGCAATCGCAGGTGCGTATCCGCTGCGCCGGCTGGCCAATATTCGTCCCGCATCGGTTTTTCGGGGTGAAGCGTGACTGCCTCCGCTCAGGTTGCAATCGAATCGCTCACCAAAAAATACGGTTCACTGTGCGCGGTCGATGGCCTGAGTTTTAGCATTGCGCCCGGCGAATGGGTCGCGCTGATGGGACCCTCCGGCTCCGGCAAGACCACGCTCATCAATATTCTAGGCGGCTTGGATACGCTCACCTCCGGACGCGTGATCGTTGATGGTGTCGACCTCGCGAAGCTCAGCGAAAGCGAGTTGGTTAGGTATCGCGCCGAAAAGGTCGGCTTCGTCTTCCAGCAGTTTCATCTCGTGCCGTACCTCACGGCGCTCGAGAACGTGATGCTAGCGCAGTACTTTCACAGCGTCACAGACGAGCAGCAGGCCACCGATGCGTTGCAACGCGTCGGCCTCGGCGACCGCCGCACGCATCTCCCCGCGCAACTCTCCGGCGGCGAGCAGCAGCGCGTGGCCATCGCTCGCGCGCTCATCAATGCGCCCCAGCTGATTCTCGCGGATGAGCCTACGGGCAATCTCGACGAAGTCAACGAAGCCATCGTGCTGCAAATTTTTCGCGAGCTGCACAACGCCGGCCATACCATCCTGATGGTGACACACGACCCGGATATCGCGCGCCAAGCCGACCGACGCATAGAGCTCGCGCACGGGCGCCTCCATTTCGATACCTTGCAGCACGGTCCGGGCCACCCGCTCGCTTGCCCGCTCGTCAACACGGCCGATTGCTGCAGCAATATCTCCACGGACGACGAGATTCGCTTCGACTATCTGCTCGAGCAAATTTGGATCTGTGCCGAAGAAGGCAAGCCGGCGCTAGTTGAGGTTCTTCGCGCCACTGGACCGGCTGGGAATCTCCCAGTGCTGCCGGATGAGCCCGCCTCACGCGCGCTCGGCCGCATGTCAGAATTACAGCTAGTCGAATTGCGAAATGGCGAAGTGCAGTTGACCCCCGGCGGCAGCCAACGCGCCCGCAATGTAGTGCGGCGTCATCGGCTTGCCGAGCGGCTCTTTAAGGACACATTTGCGATCGACGAATCCGAAGTGCATAACCAAGCTTGCAAATTCGAGCACATCATCAGCCCGGAGCTCGACCAGCGCATCTGCACCTTTCTCGGCCATCCAAAAACGTGTCCGCACGGCAATCCCATCCCGCCCGGCGACTGCTGCAACGGCAAGAACAAGATTTGACGGGCGTTAGAACTCAATGCCGATCCCAATTGATTCCCGCAAAAAGCCGGCCACGGTAAAAGTGCATGTAACTAGCGGTGCCGGCGTGGACATTACGTGGTCCGACGGTCACGCCAGTCACTACGATTTCGCGTATCTTCGCGACGAATGCCCCTGTGCCACGTGCAATGACGAGCGAATCAGGAAAAGCGCCTTCGCCGGTGCGGGTCCCGCTTCCGCCGCTGCGCTGCCCATGTTCAAGCCCAAGGCGCGCGCGCAAGCCGCCACGACAGTTGGCAACTACGCTATCCAGATCACCTTCACCGACGGCCACGCCACCGGAATATTCAGCTACGATCACCTTCGCAGCATCTGCCCGTGCCCGGACTGCGCCAAAGCCTTCCGCGCCGCATCCATGTGAGAGAAGCCAAATTTGAAAAACGCGGAAAAGTCCTTGACAGCATATTACCATCTGTTATGCTTCGCTTGGGTATTCCCGCGCAGACGAGACTGCTGCCGTTTAACTCCTGTAGAATCCGCACTTATGAGCAAACACCGTGTTTCGTCGGTTTTTAGCCGAAATCGACGGCGCGTAACTCCTTTGTATTCCGCACTTACGACAGGGTGGCTCCGCAAGTACCTTTAGAATGCGCACTTACAAAAAACCCGGGGGGGAGGGGGTCCTCAGGCGTAAAGCGAAACGCTCCAGTCTCCGCTAAGTTGGCCGCCGGTCCGAAAACGTCTCAGTCGCTGGATCCCAATACTGCTTCTTGCCGGACCAGTAAGACTCCGCCGCCATCATGTTTGCCACAGAATGCGCAAGTCCATCCTGCACGGTGCAATGGGGCTGCTGCCGCGAGCGCATGCATTCAAACCAGTTAGCCATATGCTCCGTCGTGCGATCGTCAATCCCCATGGGTGGCAGCCCCGTCTGGCCGGGCAGCAAAACGTATTTCGACTTCCGCTGCTTATCGATGTCCGGATCGTCCTCGTGCGTTCCTTTTTCTTCAATCAGTTGGTATCGCGGGCTCCCTTCGCCGCCAATATTTTCTAGCGTGGCTTTCTTGCCCATATAGCGAGTGAAGCTCGGCGAATCGTTGCCAAAGCTAGTCGAGTAGCTGACCAGAAATCCCTTGGGGTATTCGAGCAGAGCGTGGAAGGTGTCGGCGTTCTCGCGCCCATCGTGCCAGGCAAAAATGCCTCCGTGCGCCGTCACCGAGCGTGGAAAGCTGTCGTTCATGAACCAGTGCACCATATCGATGGCGTGGCTCATCCACTGATCGGGTATGCCGCTCGAGAATTCCTTGTACAAGCGGAATTCGCAATAGACTCTCGGTTCAAATGGGCGATAGGGCTTGGTCAGCAGCCATTTCCGCCAATCCGTATCTTCCTCGCGGATCAATTTCGTTTCCTCACGTCCGCGCCATCGCGGGCCATGGTAGTTCCAAACCACTTCCACTTTGCTGACTTCGCCTAAGACTCCGGTCTGCACCAGTTCCCGAGCTGCTCTGGGATAAGGTTCGCTGCGATGTTGTGTGCCCACTTGCACGATCCGGTGGTGCTTGAGGACGGCGTCTCTCGCTGCCTTCGCTTCGGCCAGGACATTGCCCATAGGCTTTTCAACGTAGGCATCCTTACCGGCTTCCACGGCCATTTTCAGAATTGGCGAGTGCGAGTGCTCTGGCGTGGAGATAATCACCGCGTCTATATCTTTCAGCGCGAGGACATCCTCGAAGTATTGAAACGCGCGCGGCGGCCGCCCGTAGTACTTCGCATTCGTCGCGACGGCTTTCTCTCGATTCAGGCGCCACAAGTCGCACACCGCGTTCATCTCCACATTGTGCGATGCGGTCAGTTTCGAGATGATCCAATCCAGGTCCTCGCCTCTGCTTCCATTTCCAATGTGGCATAAGGAAATTCGATCGTTCGCGCCGGCGATTCTGCTGTAGGAAAGAGCGGTGCTCGCAAGGGCGGCACCTCCGACAGTTAACGCCGCGGATTTGCCCAGGAATGTTCTTCGATCGATTGCTCGCTCCGAATCGTTCATGCTTCCCTCCCGCTTGGGGATAAAACCAACCGCGGTCACATTGATTTTCACGGTGATTAAACCAAGAACGCCGGAAGTTGGCTATCGAAAGTTGGCGCCTTCCTTCTGATTGAACAAGCATAGAAGTCTGCTCACGGAGAGGCGTGTGCTATTCTTTCGCGCATGATTTTGCCCGGAAGAATCGTCTCGCTCCGAATAATCTCAGCCCTGCTTTGCGTAATCTGGGTCGGTGCCTCACTCAATGCCAAAGTCGTTCGCGTCGAGGTCACCTCGCGCAGCGACGTGCTCAACGGCCAAGCCTTCGGCCGCGCGGGAGCCTACGAACGCATTGTTGGCCGCGTCTATTTTTCCGTCCCGGTCGCCAATCCTCACAACCGGCGCATCGTGGATCTCGATAAGGCCGTGAATCTCAAAGACGGCGAAGTGGAATTTTCTTCGGATTTTATTGCCGTGCGTCCGAAGGACCCGAGCAAGGGCAACGGCTCGCTGCTGTTGGAGGTTCCGAACCGTGGGCGGGCGCGCATTATCGGCCTTGTTGATGGCGGTAGCTGGGACTTGTCGAAGGACGCGGGAGACGCGTGGCTGCTGCGCAACGGCTATACGATTGTCAGCGTCGGGTGGCAGTGGGATGCCGCGGGAGAGAACGCGCTGCGTTTTTACGCGCCCATCGCGAAAGAAAACGGGAACACTATCACGGGCCTGCTGCGCGGCGATTTGGTGCCCTGGAAAGTAATGGACGAAATTCCGCTGGGGCATCTCATCACCGGGGATATCGGGGGAACGGAGTATCCGGTTGCCGCGCCAGACGATCCGCGCAATGTGCTCACGGTTCGCGCATCACGCAATGCGGCGCGCTCAGTAATTCGCCGCTCCGAGTGGCAGTTCGCGCACAGCGTCGATGGGAAGCTGACCGCCAGTGACCGGCACATTCATCTCAATGGAGGCTTCCAGCCGGGAAAAATTTACGAATACGTTTACGTCGTTGCCGATCCGGTGATTGCCGGGTTGGGATTTGCAGCCGTGCGTGACTTCGCTTCCTACGCGAAGCATGGCAGCGACGCCATCGCTCCGGCCGCGCGTGTCTATGGCGAAGGCATTTCGCAGAACGGCCGC
>Ga0073928_10003849_pt1 | contig 23042 bp, 25 predicted proteins | sample PaiPotPPA55metaG_FD_76969 | JGI IMG/M metagenome (GOLD analysis project Ga0073928, IMG submission 76969) | Iron sulfur acid spring bacterial and archeal communities from Banff, Canada, to study Microbial Dark Matter (Phase II) - Paint Pots PPA... ...
ACGAATCCCACAAACGTCGTCCAGAACGAAAGCATGTTCAGGACGGGAAACGCCATATCCGGCGCGCCGATCTGAATTGGCAGAAAATAATTTCCGAATCCGCCCTGCGGCGCGGTGGTCAGCACGAAGAACACCATGATGGTGCCGTGCATGGTCAGCAGACTGAGGTACGTTTCCGGCTTGATCTCGCCGACGAACGGCAGGACCGCCGCCGGCCAGACCAGGTGAATTCGCATCAACAGCGACAAAAACATTCCGACAAACACCGCGGTGAGCGCCAGGAAAAAATACTGAATGCCGATGACTTTGTGATCCAGGCTGAAAATATATTTTCGAATGAAACCCTGAGGAGCGTGTGCGTGAACCGAAGCCGGGGTCGCCATTTTATTGTTTCTCCGCCTCCCGTGCCGCCAGCCACTTGTCAAAATCTTCCTGGCTGACAACGTGGACCATGCCGTGCATCTTGTAATGCCCAAGCCCGCAAAGTTCGGCGCAGGCAATCTCGTACTCACCGATCGCAGTAGGTTTGAAGTGCATATGAATATTCAGACCGGGAACCGCGTCCTGCTTGAAGCGCAGCGAAGGCACAAAGAAACTGTGAATGACGTCGACTGCCCGCAGACTTACGTCCACCTCGCGGTCAACCGGCAGATACATGGTTCCGGTCACCACATCATCCTTCGCGGCAGAATCAGAGGTATTCAGCCCGACCGCGGCTTCGCCGCCCGCCGACGGATCCATCAGCTTCGGGCTCGTCGCGCCGTATTTTCCATCCGGTCCCGGATAGCGGAAATACCAGGCAAACTGCATCCCCGTAACTTCCACCTGCACCGCCCCGGCCTCGGCCGCATCGAAGCGCTGGCTGGCCCACACACTGCTGCCCATCAGATTCAGCCCGATGAATAGAATCGCGGTGAGCACTGTCCAAACAACTTCCAGCGTTGTGTTTCCGTGGGAGTAGGAAGCTGGGGCGGCCGTGGGACTCTCGCGGTATCTCCACACGATGTATCCCAGCCCCAATTGCGCCGCCAGGAAAACAATCCCCATGATGATGAAGGTAAGGGCGAACTGGCTGTCGATCCAGTGTGCCGCGGCAGAGGCGCCCACCGGCAGCCACCAGGTCTTGGCGACGAAGAAATAAGTACTGGCCAAAGTGATCAGCCAGATTAAGAGCAGTAACGCGAGGCCCATTCCCAACCCTCCTGAACCTTAAGGACGATACGAAAAAGGACGATACGAAAAAATTTCCCCAAGGCTGCCGCCCCGCCACTCGGCGCAAGCACCAGTCGGCGGCGAGTGTACCACAGCGACCTGAGGATAATGCAATCGAGCGTTCACGAAAAAACAATCTGTGAACCAGTCAATCAACACCCATGCGCTGAATGATCCAGCGACTGAAACGCACCTCACCCAGACAGCAGATCCGAAAACACAAACTGATCGCGGACCACCGTTTCGCCCACCGAAATCGCCAGCGCAGAATCGAATATTGGCCCCGCATATACGAAAGAATGAAACTCGCCACGTTCGCCGCAGGGATCCACTTCCTCAGGCAGATCGGCCAGCAAGCTATCGTCGAATTCGCGCCCCACGAATGACCGATCCAATTTCTCTGTATCAACGCACGTCAACTTGGCTCGCGTGCCGCCTGCAATCATCTCCTTCGCCAGAGTGCGGGTCGGCAGCCCCCATAGCGGAAATATGGGTTCCAGCCCCGAATCTTTCATCTGTTTGATCCGGTAGGCGCGCACATCCTCGAGAAACAGATCGCCGAAGGCAACGGCTTCAATGCCCTCACTGATCGGCTTCGCACAAGTCTGAGCCATCCGCGATTCATACTCGTCATTGGAACAAGGCCACGGCAACGGAACCGCCCAGAGCGGAAGCCCAGCAGCCGCAGCCTGACGCTCAACCAACTCGCGCCGCACCGCATGCATAGCCACGCGATCCGCTACTTCATTGAAGGTGGTGAGTAAGCCGACCACTTCGTACTCGCCCCGCTGACGCAAGACATGCAGACTCCAGGCACTGTCTTTCCCGCTGCTCCACGACAAAAGAATGCGCTTCATGGTCGAATCCAAAATCGCCTCGTCATCTTTCTCATGCAGTTGTCTATCCGTGACAGTCCGCGCAAATCCGGGGCAAATATTTCTATTTCTCACTCCACTCCGGCACTCGCCCCGGAGTCCAAGGCGCTCCCGCCGCCTCCATGTCTTTCTCCAGCTTCGTCAGATCAACCTCTACCAGCGTATGCAGTTTGCCAAGCTGCTCCCCAAATTCTGCCGCAGCAATATTGTAAGAATCAATATGCGACTGCGTCGGCTTCGCCAGCGAAAACCGCTCCCCCTCCATCACCGAGTTCACCCGCTGGTCGATCGACGAAGGCACATTCTCGCTACGCTTGGCGATTTCCACATCGCCGCGCAACGACCGCCGAATCTCGCGCTCCCGCTGCTCGATCCCATCGGCGACGGACTCCAGTTGCTTCTCAACCGCCGGCGTCTCCCGCAACGCCTCGCGAACGGCCTTCAACCGCGATTCCACTTCGTCGGAAGTATGCAGCGCCCCGGAAACCGCCCGATACAGCCGCGTCACCTTGCGCAAGAACTCTTCCTGCGCGGTGCGATCCGACGCGCTCATTCCCGCCGCTCCCTCGGTCGCAACTTTGAATGTCTGCGGCCCCCCGAGTTCTGTCACTACACTGCCAACTTTGTCGAACATCCGCACAGAATAATTGCCCGCCAGCACCAGCGGCCCTTGATCCGCGGCATCTGGAAAATCCTCTTCGCCCTCCTCGGAATGCTTCTTCACCTGCGCCGCCGGATATCGGAGATCCCACGCCACCCGCTGAAACCCCGCGTCCGTGCTGCTATCCACGCGCCGGATCGCCGCCCCACTTTCGTCATACACTACAAAATAAACTTCCGGCTTTGCTTCCTGCGCCTCGGCGCGCAACTCGTCACTTGTTGGATAGGGAAGCGCCTGATTTTTCTTCGCCGCATCCTTCTCCGCCTCCTGCCGTTTTTCTTTCTTCGTCTTGATCTTTTCTTTCATGTACGCCGTAAATACCGCTCCGTACGGCGGATTGTCCGCCGTATAAAACGAGTCTCCCTGAAATCCTTTCTTCGGCCCGCCCAGCGGATGCCGCTCCACATAGAGCAGCGCATCCTTCACCGGAAACATCGCCGCAGCCTGCTCAGTCGATTCCGCCTTCACCTGCCGCAGCGGCGTGATGTCATCCAGCACATAGAATCCCCGCCCAAACGTCGCGATCACCAGATCTCCCTCGCGCGCCTGAATCACCATATCGCGCACCGCAATCGTCGGCAGCCCGCCCTTCAGCCGCACCCAGTGCTGCCCCCCATCAATCGAAAAGAACGCCCCAAACTCCGTCCCTGCAAACAAAAGATTCGGATTCACCGTGTCTTCCACAAACGCCAGCACCGGCCCATTCTCCGGCAGATCGCCTGCAATCGAAGTCCAGGTCTTTCCGCTGTTGCTGGATTTCAGCAGATAAGGTTTGAAGTCTTCATTCTTATGATTGTCAAACGCCGCGTACACCGTACTCGCGTCATGATTCGAAGCCGCCAGCCGGCTCACATAAGTCATGTCGGGAACGCCCGCAAACTTCTCGTACTTCGACCAACTTGCGCCGCCGTCGCCAGTCACCTGAATCAGCCCGTCATCGGTGCCCACATAAATCAGTCCTTCCTTCTTCGGTGATTCCGCCAGCGCCACAATATTTCCGTAAAACGAAGTCGACTGATTCTTCGCCACCGCATCCGGCCCCCACACTTTTCCCATCACCGGCAGTTTGTTACGATCGATCTGCCGCGTCAGATCCCCGCTGATTGCCTTCCACGTATCTCCGCGATCGTCGCTGCGAAACAATTTATTGGCCGCAAAATAAAGCCGTGTGTGCGAATGCGGACTAACGATGATCGGCGAGTCCCAATTCCACCTCAGCGGCGGCTCGCCCTTGCCCTCCAAAGGCTGCAAGACGAGTTCCTGCCCAGTCGGCTTGTCGTGCCGAACCAGCACCCCATACTGCGACTCGGCATAAATTGTGTTCGGATCGACCGGATCCACCTGCGACCGGAACCCGTCGCCGCCGGTGGTCACAAACCATTCGGAATTCACGATGCCATTCAGATTGCGCGTTCGCGCCGGCCCGCACCACGAAAAGTTATCCTGTGTTCCACCGCACACGTTGTAAAACGGCGCAGCATTGTCCACCGCCACGTCATAAAACTGCACCGTCGGCAAATTGGCCTTGAACTCCCAGCTCTTCGCGTCGTCGAAAGTCTCGTATATCCCGCCATCCGACCCGAACACCCAGTGCTTGGTGTCATCCGGATCGATCCACATGGCGTGATTGTCCCCGTGATGATTCACCTCGTTCACTTTGTGGAAAGTCTTGCCGCCATCCAGAGACTCGCGCAGCGAAACATTCATCACAAAAATACGATCCACATTTTTCGGATCGGCCATCACCCGCGCGTAATACATCGCTCCCTGATCAAATTCGTTGCGCCGCTCCCAGGTCGCGCCCTTGTCACTCGACCGAAAGACCCCGCCCTTCCCATCCGCCGCTTCAATCGTGGCATAAACCACATTCGAATCCGCCGGCGAAACGGCCAGCCCAATCCTCCCCATATCCACGGCAGGCAATCCCGAATTCAACTTCTTCCATGTAGCTCCGGCGTCAGTCGATTTATAAATCGCGCTCTCCGGCCCGCCATCGATCAAAGTGAACACGTGCCGCCGCCGTTGATAGGCCGCCGCATACACAATGTCCGGATTCGCTGGATCCAATTGCACATCGACCACCCCAGTGTTTTCACTGATAGTCAGCACCGCCTTCCAGGTCTTCCCTCCGTCCGCCGACTTGTACAGCCCGCGATCTCCGCCCGGTCCCCAAAGCGGCCCCTCCGCCGCAACGTACACAACTTTCGAATCTCGCGGATCGATCACCACTCGCCCAACATGCTCCGACTTCTTCAGCCCCAGATTCTGCCAACTCTTGCCTCCATCTTCCGACCGGTAAATTCCATCGCCATATCCCACGCTGCGCTGCGAATTGCTCTCGCCCGTCCCGACCCACACCACCGAGGAATCATTTGGATCGAGCGCCACCCACCCAATCGAGTACGATCCCTCGCCATCGAACAGCGGAGTCCAGGTCGTCCCATCATTCACCGTCTTCCAAACTCCGCCCGAAGCCACGCCCACGTAATACTCATTCTTATTCTTCGGATTCACCGCAATCGACATCACCCGCCCCGAAGCCACCGCCGGCCCAATCAACCGAAACTTCAGCCCCGCAAACGTGTCCGCGGTCATCCCGCCCTTCTTCTCCTCTTTTTTGGGCTTTTCTTTCTGCTCTTCTTTCTTTTGATCCTTCTTCGGACTTCTCGCCGCCGCCGGATTTTTCTTGTCCGCGTCTTTATCGGTAGAAACCGGAGCGGCAGTCTGCGCCACAAGTGAAAGTTGGAACATCAAAAGCGCAGCCAAAGAAATGCTGAGAAGTAATTTCAAGCGACACTCCATTCCAGTCCTGTCCTCGGCGGCAAAGATTTACGAAACCGATATGTATACAGGATTCCGATCCCCCAGAGAAGCCTTTGTTATTCGCAGATTTTCTCAGCGTCCTCCGCGGCCTCTTCTCAGCGAACTCTGCGGTCAAAAGCTTTCTCACCAGTCACGCAGGTTAAAATCCCTCCATGCCCCGAAAGCCCCAACTCCACGGCCACGACACCCGCTACGTCCAACTGCAAAAGAATAACTGCTTCGCCTGTGGCCAAAATAATCCCGACGGCATGCGCCTGAAATTCACCCTCGACGAATCTCGCCAAACCTTCGTCTGCAAATTCCGCCTCAGCAAGCGCTACACCGGCCCGCCCGGCCATTGCCATGGCGGCATCATCGCCACCATCCTCGACGACGCCATGGGCAAGGTAAACAAGCTCCGCCACGTAATCGCCCTGACCAAAGAAATGACCGTCGAATACCTGAAGCCCGTCCCCCTGCATAAGCCGTTGCACGTCGAGGGCAGGGAAGTCAGCGTCCAGGGCCGCATCCACATCAACTCCGCCGAAATCCGAAACGAGAAGAACGAAGTCCTGGCACGAAGCAAAGGCACCTTCATCGCCATTGACCCAGCAAAAATGTTCGGAAAATTCGTGGACCGCTGAACGCAAGCTGTCAGCTATCAGCTCTCAGCTTTCAGACTGGGCAGTGTTCGAATGAATCGCGCTCTGAAAAGGCAGGAAAGTATGGATCGCCAGGCACTAGCCGCGGAGCGGCGACAGATGATAGCCCAGGACGTAAGTCCTGGGTAAGGCGAGAAGAAGGGAACCGATTGTCCCCAAAGGGGACGGCAACTGACGACACCGCCACTACTTCCGCATCCTCGAGCACATGCTCCTTCAGAACAAAGCTCAGGACCCTCCGCTAAGTGCGGGCCTTGCGGGTAATCTTGGCTTTCTCGGTCTTGCCATCGGGCCGCGTGACAATCAGATTTTTGCCGTCTACGGATGCTTCTATCGGATCGCCGACGATGAAGTCGGTGGCTTGGCACCCGCGCTTGGCCCGAAAGTTGGCACTATAGGCTAAGGCCGTTTAGCGCAACGGTAAGGGTGAACATCCCCCAACTGCCTTGGGTCACTATCGGGTTTGGGTATCCCGGGACAACGGTAACCTGGGGGGCGCCATGCTCGGAGTACGGGGACACGTCCACTATCTTCCCGGCTTCAGCTTTCGCTAGCCCCAACAGTAGTAGAACTGCAAGGATTGTTTTCATTTTGTTCTCCAACGTAAGTCACTCGGGCGGGCGAGCTCGTGTAACCGGAAAAGTGCGGCGTTGACGTAGTTCGTATACTGCGCCTTCCAGCGCTCTCCCCTTGCCCTCGTTGTCACGAGAGAGAAGGCGGGCCTGAAACGCCGCACTCGCGCGAGATCGTATCATCATGATCCAACAAATGTGGTGACGAGGATCACACATCGCACAAATTCCCCTCTTGCATGTGCGGATTTGGGAATCTTTTCTAAGCGAAGCCGATCTCGATTAATTTATCCGCCAAAGGTTTCGGAGGGATATTCACTTGCGTGCCTTAGGGTTCCGCAAATATCCCCGTGGGGTTAGAATTAACTCTAGGCGTAACCCTCCGACACCTAAAAGGGTTTGCTGATAGTGACAGCCGAAACCTGATCGCTGCCTTCAGAAAAGAGTCCACCCATGGCAAACAATAACGGTAACCCCACCAGCCTCCGCCTCAAAACCGGCCTCGCCGAAATGCTCAAAGGCGGCGTCATCATGGACGTCACCAACGCCGACCAGGCCACCATTGCCGAAAACGCCGGAGCGGTCGCCGTCATGGCGCTCGAACGCGTCCCCGCCCAAATCCGCGCCGAGGGCGGTGTGGCCCGCATGGCCTCGCCCAAAAAGATTCGGGAGATCATGGCCGCCGTCTCCATTCCGGTCATGGCCAAGTGCCGCATCGGGCATTTTGCCGAAGCCCAAATCTTGCAAGAACTCGGCGTCGACTATATCGACGAATCCGAAGTCCTCACCCCCGCCGACGAAGCCCACCACGTCGACAAACACGCCTTCAAGGTCCCCTTCGTCTGCGGCGCCCGCAATCTGGGAGAAGCCCTGCGCCGCATCGCCGAAGGCGCCGCCATGATCCGCACCAAAGGCGAAGCCGGCACCGGCGACGTAGTCCACGCCGTCAAACACATCCGCCAGATCGTGCAGGAGATGAAAATCCTCACCGTCCTCGGCGAAGAAGAACTCTACGCCAAAGCCAAAGAGCACGGCGCTCCCTACGAACTGATCAAGATGGTCGCCAAAGCCGGCAAGCTCCCCGTCCCAAATTTCTCTGCCGGAGGAATCGCGACTCCAGCCGATGCGAGCCTTGTGATGCAGCTCGGCGCCGAAGCTGTCTTCGTCGGCAGCGGCATCTTCATGAAAGACAGCACCACCTTCGCCGACCCCGCAGAAGCCGAAAAGCGCGCCCGAGCCATCGTGAAAGCGGCGACGCACTCCAACGACCCTAAAGTATTACTTGAAGTCAGCGAAGACCTGGTGGGAGCGATGAAAGGCCTGGCCGTCGCGGGCCTGGATGAAGCTCATATGCTGCAAACGCGAGGTTGGTAGACTGCCTCTACTGTATGCCAGACGAGCAAAAGGAGACGGTCAAGGCGGGAACTCTCTCGGCAGGTAAGTCTTTCGACGATTTCTTGATCGCGACGCCTCCCGATGTTGTGGAGGAGATTTCGGACCTCGGGAGGTATTACTCCCCGCAGCGGCGCGATCTCATTTATCTGACGACTCCCGACTTGTTACTGCACTGCGATTCGGAGGAGTGCCAGGGAGTGCGCTTCTTCCGTTGCACAAAGGGCACGAGTGTAAACATCTCATCCAATAATTGGGAATTCGATTTCATTCATTACACGTGCCGGAACTGCCAGAAGAAAAACAAAATATTTTCCATCGCGGTGCGGCGGGGCCAAGACCTTTCCGGTTCTGCAATGAAGCTTGGAGAGATACCTCCGTTCGGGCCGCATACGCCGGCTCGGGTTATTACGCTGATTGGCCCGGACCGGGATCTTTTCCTCCAAGGACGTAGGGCCGAGAACCGCGGCATGGGAATTGGTGCCTTCTCTTACTACCGTCGTGTCGTAGAGAATCAGAAGGGCCGGATTATAGCGGAGATCGCCAGAGTCGCACAGAGATTGGGTACTAAGCCTAATGTTCTCGAAGCATTTAAATTGGCCGAGAAGGAGACGCAGTTCAGCAAGGCCATTGACGAAATTAAGGACGGAATTCCCGACGTCTTGAGGATTGGATCGCATAACCCCCTCACTCTCCTTCACACGGCGCTCAGTGAAGGGTTGCACGAACATACCGACAAGGAGTGCCTCGAGATTGCACAGGAAATCAGGGTAGTGCTCACAGAGTTGGCGGAGCGGCTCTCTCAGGCACTTAAGGAAGAGGCGGAACTGCAGACGGCGGTGTCCAGGTTACTCAGCCGCAGGTCGAGCAATTGACGGTACGGGGCTCGGCCAATAGCGAAGGCGGGGACAACTAGAAGCTTCACTCGGGGAGAGAACACAGAGATAACCTCCCCAAGTAACTTGACTGCGCGCTCTGCCAGACTAATACTGAGGCTGGATAGAGTGCCTGCACCACAGTATTCGTCGATGGCTCCGGACACCCGGAGCCATTCGCGTCTTTTCCGCGCCCTCAAAGGTCGCAGACGAAGCCGTCACCTGCGCAACAGTTTCCTGCCTAACGCCCGCGCCATCGTGACGGGATGAGTCGCCACAGTGCAAACTTGGCCCAGCACACTCTGCGGGTCGTGGAAAACGCCCAGCTGTCCCAACACGGTCGCGCGGTCGTAATAGATTTTCTCTCCCGCCAGCCGATCCTCCGAGTCAAACGTGTACACCCCGCAAAGCGGGATCTCTATTCGCTTTCCGGTTGCCGGGAGCCCCCGCCACTCCCCAAGCTGCGTGCCGCGAATCATCACCTCAAGCAAAACGGAATCGTCGGTGACGTGCCGGCGCACTATCTCGATCTCCAAATCCGGCAGCGCCTTCATCAGCTGCTCATAAAACTGGCGGACCCCGTCTCCGCCCTCATAATGTTCGCCCCACGCCTCATCGTCGTAGCGCGCGGTACTGCCAAAAGTCTGAAGAACGCCTTCAAGGTCATGCGCGTTCTCCAATCGAACGTGTTGCTCGACGAGGGCGATACGCGCCGCCCGCATGTCTTCTTTGTTTTTGTTGATTGGAACCGATGCGCTAGCCACAGGCACCTCCTTTGCGGCCACGGAGTATGTAAAGTTGGCGCACAGATATTACCATTGGCAACTGCAGAAATAACATTCGCCAGAGGCCCTCCGGCGAATCAAAAGTTCGATAAGATCATCACACTTCTAGCCTGGGCACCAGGCGGAACGGCGGGTAAATTATGAAGATGCCTCGATTCGCTCTGGGTCTATCACTGACATCAGCGGTTGTATTTTGCTGCTTGATATTTTCGAACGTGGCGCTCTCTCGCGGCGCTCGCGGTCCGCAGACTGGCAGCACGACAGATCCAGATAAGTCCGCGCACGCGAGTCCGGTCCTCATCGAACTCTTTACCTCCGAAGGCTGCTCCAGCTGTCCGCCCGCCGACATCTTTCTGCAGAAGCTGGATACCACCCAACCCGTTCCCGGCGCCCAACTAATCGTCCTCAGCGAGCACGTGACGTATTGGGATCAGGACGGCTGGAAAGATCCCAACTCGTCGCCTTCGCTGACCGACCGCCAGAGTTCCTACGAAGGTGCTCTGGGCGAGAAGACTGTTTTCACCCCGCAAATGATCGTGGATGGAACGCAGGAAATACAGCTGGCGAACAATCCGCAACAGATTAAGCAACTCCTGCAGAAAGCCGCGGCCACTTCCAAGGTTCCCATTCGAATCGGCGAAGTGACCATCGACGCCGCAAATCCAACCACGCTTCGAGCGCACATCGAAACCGACGCCAATTTCGAAAAACACAACGCCGACGTTTACGTGGCGATCGCGCTCGATCACGTAGAGTCGCAAGTCTTGCGCGGAGAAAATGGCGGCCGGCATCTGGTGCACGTTGCGGTCGTCCAGGAACTCACCAAGGTAGGAAAACTACAAAAGGGAAAGACCTTCACCCAGGACATCCAGCTGAAACTCAAGCCCGGCACCGACCCGAAGAATGTCAGGCTCGTCGCCCTGGTCCAGGAATCCGGCCCCGGCAAAGTAGTGGGCGCAGCCCTGCGAAAGCCCGCAATCTGAAATGATCTGTCATGCTGAACGCAGAATGGGACCGCAAAGCGTCACATTCGGAGTCGAAGCATCCCTGCCGCGAAAGTCAGATTCGCTCCCACGTCAGCATCGCGCTATACTCCCGCACGGGATCAGCCACCTCCCAACTCACGCCGTGGATCGAAAAGGAGCAACCCATGCCCGTAAAACAAGGCGACCTCGGCCTTCTAAAACATCCCGCCTCGCTGGAACTTCTGCAATCAAAAATTCCCGCCCGCCTGGCCTACATCGCAACCGACGGCACGCCCCGGGTCATTCCCATCTGGTTTCACTGGAATGGCAGCGACTTCGTGATGGGCACGCCACCGAAGGCGCCGAAGCTCAAGGCTCTAGCTAAAAATCCCCGAGTCTCGCTCACCATCGACGACAACACTTTCCCGCACAAAGTATTGTTGATTCGCGGTAACGCACGCCTGGAACCGGTGAATGGAATCGTGCCCGAATACGCCACCGCCGCCGAGCGCTACTTCGGACCCGACCAGGGGAAGGCCTGGGTCGCGCAGCTGGGAAAAATGGTCTCGTCGATGGTTCGCGTCACCATCACACCGGACTGGGTCGGCCTGCTGGATTTCCAGACACGTTTTCCCAGTGCTCTTCCTCTCTAGCTAAATTACGGCAGGGGTGTCTTCGGCCGAGTTCCGACTCGAGCAGTGATCGCGGGCATCATGCCGCGCGAATACTGGGATCGGCCCCGGCTTCCCAAGTCCAAGCATTCCCTTTCCTCTCGACGAGCCCTATACCGGGAAAAGGAAAGTGATAGGCCAGGACGCTAATTTTCTCGGCAGCGGCTCGGTCAAGCAGTTCGCGTCGCGTATTCGCGGCACTCTCGGAATCCAGGTCGAAAACGCTGCGCCAATCCGGATTTTCCATGTGCAACGGATTCAGCACGGAATCCGATATGTGTAACAGCTGAGCATTGGCGGAAGAAATCAATAAAGCTATATGTCCAGGCGTGTGTCCGGGAGCGGGAATGGCGTGAATTCCCGGCACGATTTCCTTTTCGCCATCGAACAGCTCCATGCGTTCTTCGAGTGGCGGAAGGTTTTTCTTCGCGCAGCCGACCAGCAACTGCTTCATGTGATCGTCCATGGCAGCGTCATGCAAGGCGGAAGGGTCGTTCCAAAAATCCCATTCCGTTCTTGACATTACGTATCGCGCACTGGGAAACGCAAGTTGTCCACTCGCGTCGAGCACTCCGCCAATGTGATCGGGATGGCCATGGGTCAACACCACGTCCGTGATTTCTTTGGGTGAAATGCCTTCGGTCTCCAGATTTCCCAGCAGATTTCCCGTCGTCGGCGCCAGTCCATCGGCTCCCGTATCAACGAGCACGCTACGGTTTCCGCTTTTCACCAGAAGACAGGTATAAGGACTCTCGACATGAGTGGTCGGCAATTTTCGCTCGCGCAAACTGCTCTCCACTTGTTCCGGCGGAACATTCGAAAAAAGCCACCCGATTGGGTATGAGAACGTTCCGTCGCTTACCGCCACACATTCGATATCACCGACCTTGAACCGCTTGCTGTCTGATGTCATAAACACCGTCCAGTCTGGGCTGAAATGAATCCCGCGCATCTTACAACAACTGGACTATGCCGGCTCGCATCCTAGTCCCACATGCGTAAGGTAACTCTCATCCTCCCGCTTTTGCTGTTCGCAACTTCTTTCTCGTTCGCCCAGAAAGTCGAAGCCGGCGTCTTCCTCGACTACCTCAGCGTCTCCCAAACCAGGACCAACAATTTCGGACTCGGCGCACGCTTCGGCTACCGCATCCATCGCGACGTTATGCTGGAAGGCGAACTGGCCTACGATTACGGCATCAACTTCGACGAAGCCTACGTCAACATTGCCAACGGAAATATCGCCGCGATCGAGCGCACATCGATTGGCGTCACGCACGGTCTGTTCGGCCCTAAACTCCAGCCCTCCGGCGGCGGATTCCGTCCCTTCGCAACTCTCAAAGCCGGTTTTGTAGATTTCCGCCTAAGCCCAAGTCTGCTCCCCTACAGTGACGTAGCCAGCGCCGTCTTCGGCCTCCGCACCTCCAGCCTGAACGCCGCAATCTACCCCGCGGCAGGAGTCGAAGCGACGTTGGGACCGGTGGGCCTGCGACTCGAAGCCGGTGACGAAATCTATTTCAACCGCGGCGCCCACAACAACCTCCGCATCACCTTCGGCCCAATCCTCAGATTCTGAGTTCCCCAGAACCGGGACCCTGCGGTTCCAATCACGTTTTGAAAGTGCACGACTTCCAGTCGCGCCGCAAGGTCAAGAGCACAGCGGCTTATCCCCTCCGGCAGTCGTTCGCCGATGCACGCATCCGATAAAATCAAATCAGCATGAGAATCGGAGTCCTAGCGCTGCAGGGCGATTTCGACGCCCACCGCCGCCGCCTCGAAGAGTTGGGCGCCGAGGTCCTGCTCGTCAAAAAGCCCGAACAACTCGACGACATCGACGGCCTAGTCATCCCCGGTGGCGAGTCCGGTACATTCCTGAAGTTATTAGGAGAAGAAGGTTTCGAGAAGCTAAAGCAATTCGTCCGCTTGAAGCCCACATTCGGCACCTGCGCCGGCGCCATCCTGCTGGCTACCGAAGTGGAGAATCCCAGGCAGGCCGGCCTGGGCGCGCTCGACATCCGCATCCGCCGCAACGCCTACGGACGACAAATCGACAGCTCCATCCGCGAAGGCCAATTCCTCCAGGGAAAGTTGGGAAGGTCTCCGCTGGAAATGGTCTTCATCCGCGCTCCCAAAATCGAGCACATCGGCCCCGGGGTCGAAGTTATCGCCACCGAAGGCCAAGACAACGATCCGGTCGCCGTCCGGCAGGGAAGCGCCATGGCCGCCACCTTCCATCCCGAACTCTCCGACGACACCCGCGTCCACCAAGCCTTCCTCGACCTGGTGCGCGGCGCAGACTCTCCTGTCTGACGGCCTTGAACCTTGCGTTTGGTTTTGTTCGCGAGGACGTATTGCGATAGTAGCGAAGCTTTAGCCTTCCGCCACATAAATGAAATGCTAATGCTAAAGAGCAGCAGTACTATCTCACCGGCAGGAACTCTATCCTCACATCGCGGCTTGCAGGCTTGAAATCAAAATCTGCCGTAACGAAAACACGCTCACTGGCCGAAGCTGCAAGTTCCAGCCCGAAAGCGTCGACGTATGGCACGCCTCTCTTCAGTTTGATGAGGGCAGCGCCCACGGCGCGGTTCGCATCCGCCGCCACCACTTGAAATCCAAACGCACTCAAGCGCGAGAGCACGAGCTCCATCGCCTGCCTCCCGTGAAGCTTGCATGTGATCCCGGCAACCTCACCCCAGTGCGGCGCGGAAATGACCACCTCACACCTTCCCGCCAGGTGACCCTTGATAATCTCCGTGACCCGTATCGCCCCCGCCTCATCGTCCAGATAACGCAGCAGCGCGCTCGAGTCGAGGACGTAGGTTACCATTTATCCTTCCGCCGCCGCTGCCTCTTCAACTCCTCCGAAAGGGAAGGTTTGCCGGAGAAGAGTCCCCTCGTCTTGTCTACCAGTTCTTCCGATACCGGTTCAAGAACGATGCGCGATCCCTCTTGAGTCACAGCGATGCGAGTCCCCGGCCGAATTCCCAGAGAAGTTCGCATCTCGGAAGGAATCACAAATTGCCCCTTCGTGCTTACTGATGTAATCTGTCGGATCATACTTACATTGTACACATAAGTAAGACTAAGAGCGCTCAAAACTTTATGCTTGACACCCCACTCGCGTAACTGTAAGGTTACGCATTATGCGGAACCGATCGGTTACATATACGTCTTCCCGAACCGCGAAAGCCGCCTTCCAGGCCCTGGCCGATCCCACGCGCCGCGCCGTCCTCGATCTCCTCCGTCGAGGCAGTCAGCCTGCGGGCCAGATCGCGGAAGCTTTCCCCGTCTCGCGCCCGGCCATTTCCAAGCACCTACGACTTCTGCGTCGCGCCCATCTGGTGCGGGAACATCGCGAAGGCCGCAACCGCATCTACGACCTTAATCCCGAGCCACTCCGTGCCGTCGACTCCTGGATCGAGCAATACCGCACCTTCTGGATGAGTAGTCTGTCCAACCTGAAAACTTTCGTAGAAGCCGAGCATGCCCGGGAGACGCAAACCTCCCGCAAACCAAAATGAACCGCACTCAATAGACCTCGAAAACTTTGAACTATGCAGAAAGTCCAGAACTTAGGAGCAGCAACATCATGGCCACCGCCACCGTCACTCCCAATCAAGACGCTGTAATCGCCGAAGTCTTCATCGCCGCGCCGCCCGAGCGCGTCTTCGAAACCATCACCGATCCAACTCAACTCTCGAAGTGGTGGGGCGAGCCCAGCCTCTACCGCATCACCGAACGCTCCTCCGACGTTCGCCCCGGCGGTAAATGGTTCAGCGCGGGCGTGGGTGCCGACGGCACGAAGTTCAGTGTTGAAGGCGAATATCTCGAAGTCGATCCTCCGCGCCGCCTCGTTCACACCTGGACTTCCAGTTACATGCCGCCGATCAAAACCATCGTCTACTGGGATCTCCAACCGCAACCCGTGCACAACCTGCATCCCAGCGGCCCGCGCAAAGCCGGCACCGGAACCCTGGTCAAACTCCGTCACGCAGGCTTCGCCAGCCTGCCTCAAGCCGCAGCCGAACACGGCGACGGCTGGAAGCGCGTCATGGGATGGCTCACGGCCTTCTTGGAAAACGGCGAAACCGTAGACATGCGCAAGTGAGTACAGAAGAAAGAAAAAAAAGAAAAAAAGGAAAAAAAGGAAGAAATGGGTGCCCTTGTCGGCAGCGCCAAAGTGACGGGTGCCCCATCGTTCGCCGCTTTTGCGAAAGGTGGGATTCCACAAATCTCAACGCTGTGCGCATCGGGAGGGGCATGACTTCAGTCGTGGGTTTAGAGAAGTGCACGACTTCAGTCGTGCCAATTGATCCGCTACGCCACGTCGGCTTTAGCCGCTGAGGTTTCGCTCGTCCAACTTGAATCCGGGATATGCCGAAGAAAGACGATAATCCCCCGCAATCGCCACCAACCCGCGCTCCATCGGATTCTGATGAATGTAATTCCGATGCCGCTCATAATCCCCCGTATCGCGAATGCGATGATCGGTAAATCCCCGCTGCCAAATTTCTTTCGGCCCAAACTCCAATCCGAACTCGCGCGAGTATCCGCCCTTGATCAGCTGAAGAACACGCTCCAGGGTCACATCTCCAAGAGTCCGGTTAGCCGAAAGCTTTCGCGCCGCCGACGATCCGGAACGGTCAAGCAACTCGGCGATCAGCTAGGGCGCTTTGTCTTTGGTGAGTAACTCCCGACGAGGAATCCATCAAGCTGCGGCTGTTGCGCCGGTTTGGCTAGAAGCTAGCAGCTAGTAGCTAGAAGCTCTCCCCGCGCTATACTTCTCCTATATGTCTGAGGTGCCACAGAACGTTCCACAGCAATCGCCGCAGAAGACTTTCTACCTCGAAACCTTCGGCTGCCAGATGAATGCGCACGATTCCGAAAAGGTCGTCGGAACGCTGGTGCAGGAAGGATATCGGCAGGTGCAGACGGTCGAGCAGGCCGACCTGGTGCTCTACAACACCTGCTCCATCCGCGATAAGGCCGAGCAGAAAGTCTTCAACCGGCTCTCCGATTACAAAAAATACAAGAAGCAAGGCAAGACCTTCGGAGTTCTCGGCTGCGTCGCGCAGCAGGAAGGCGAAAAGATTTTCGAGCGCGCGCCCTACGTTTCTCTAGTCTGCGGATCGGCCTCCTACCGTAAACTTCCCCAACTACTGACTCAGATAGAAAACGCCCAGCAGGCAGCGCACTCCGGAAGCCGGAAGCCCGAAGCCGAAAACCCGATTCGCGTGACCGGACTCGACGACCGCGAGACCGACGAGTGTTTCGAGACCGAATTTACCGCTCGCACCAATTCCCATCGCGGATACATCACCATCATCGAAGGCTGCGACAAATTCTGCGCCTATTGCGTCGTGCCCTACACGCGCGGCAAGGAGCGCAGCCGGACTTCGGAGTCTGTGCTCGCCGAGGCGCGCCAGATGGCCGATCTCGGCTACACGGAAATTCAGTTGCTCGGGCAGAACGTGAATTCCTATAAAGATCCGGAAGGGAAGTCCGGTGTCAAGAAAACTTTCGCCGAACTGCTGGCCGCGGTAGGAGAAGTTCCAGGCATCCGCCGCGTGCGCTTCACCACCTCGCACCCCCGCGACTTCGGACGCGACATCGTCGACGCCATCGATGCCGTCCCCACACTCTGCGACCATGTCCACCTGCCCGTGCAAAGCGGATCGACCCGCGTCCTCGACGCCATGCAGCGCCTCTACAATCGCGATCAGTACCTCGAACGCATCGCCTGGATGAAATCCGCGAAGCGCGAAATCAGCATCACCACCGATGTGATCGTTGGTTTCCCCGGAGAAACCGAATCCGACTTCGCCGCAACGCTCGATCTCCTGGACGAAGTCGGCTATGACGCCGTCTTCGCCTTCAAATATTCTCCACGGCCAAACACACCGTCGCTTAGCATGGAAGACGCCATCCCCGACACAGAAAAAGCCCGCCGCCTGGAAGTCCTAATGTCCAAGCAGCGCGACATCCAAACCACACGCTACAAGAAATATATCGGAATAACCTGTGAAGTAATGGTTGAGGCCAAAAACGAAGCCCGCTCCCAATGGATCGGCCGCACCACCCACAACAAAACCCTGAACTTTACAGCTCCACACCCGCTCCAACCCGGAACCTACGCCCCAGTAAAAGTAACCGCCAGTTTTCCCAACAGCCTCCTGGGCGAATTGGTGATATAAGAGGCAAATATCAGGAGTCTCCTCATGGAAGTAGAAATGACAATCCGTGGCCTACTCATGGACCCAGTAAGTAACATGCCGATCGTGGTGTTGAAGGATGTGGGTGGGGATACGGTGCTGCCGATCTGGGTGGGGGTTTATGAGGCGAATGCGATTGCGCTGGAGATGGAGAAGGTCAGTCCGCCGCGGCCGATGACGCATGATTTGATCAAAAACGTGCTGACTGGGCTGGAGACGCAGGTGCACAAGGTTGTGGTTACAGAGTTGCGCGAGGATACGTTTTATGCGGTCATCTGGCTGGAACGCGGTGGCGAGGTGATCAGCATTGATTCGCGGCCCTCCGATGCGCTGGCGCTGGCTCTGCGCGTGGATTGTCCGATTTTTGTCGAGGATGTGGTGCTGAAGACATCGAAGCTGGCCTCGAATATGACCGACCGCGTGACCAGCGAGGAGTTGCGGAAATATCTCGAGGGGCTGAACGACGACGATTTGGGGAAGTACAAGATGTAGGGGGGTGTGCGCTCGAGCATTTGTTTTACATAATACCTGTTATCGGACATTGCATATATCTCCTGTGTCACCGAGCGTAAAGGTCGCCTTTGTTTCAGGCGTCCTTCCGGGAAACGCGGTTCCCTTTGACCCGATCCTACCCGCCAGTAAAACCGGCGGGCTATTTTCAGAAGTCCCTTCGGGACTGTGTTTAAGAGGAACCAACCTTTCCCTCACCGTGTAGGGCCCAGGGTGTATTTCACCAGGCACCAGAGGGCGCGTACGCCGTCTTTCCAGCTGATCTTTTTTCCTTCCTCGTAGGTGCGCCCCCAATAGCGGATTCCGACTTCGTAGACGCGGAGGCGGCGTTTGGCGATCTTCACGGTGATCTCGGGTTCGAAGCCGAAGCGATCGTCTTCGAGTGGAATGGATTGCAAGATTTCGCGGCGGAAGACTTTGTAGCAGGTTTCCATGTCGGTCATGTTCATGTTGGTCAGAACGTTCGAGATCAGGGTCAGGACCGAGTTGCCGACGGAATGCCAGAAATAGAGGACGCGGTGCGGGCCGGGGCCAAGGAAACGGGATCCGTAGACGACGTCGGCTTTGTCCTCGAGCAGAGGCACGAGCAAGGCGGGATAGTCCCTGGGATCGTATTCGAGGTCGGCATCCTGGATGAGAATAAAGTCACCGGTGCACTGCTGGATGCCGCGACGGAGTGCGGCGCCCTTGCCCATGTTCTTCGGCTGGAGCAGGACTTGGATTTGGGGATGGCTGGCCTGGAGTTCGGTCAGGATTTCCTGGGATCCGTCGGTTGAGCAGTCGTCGACGCAAATCAGTTCAATCTCCAGGGGAACGGAGAGCACACGCGAAACGGCTTCGCGCACAGTTCCCTGCTCGTTGTAGACAGGCATGACTACGGAAAGTTTCCACGGCTGCGCGGTTGTCACAGTAGATAGCCGTCACAGTAACGGGACGCGCGGAATGCGTCAAGAAACTCCGAGAACTGTTGCCGGATTGCCGATGAGCATACTTTGTCGGAAAGTGGTCGCTTCTGACCATACACCTCTAGGGATACCGCGTATCGTCATGGTGTAGGCACGTTTACAGACTTTGAATTGAAGATTGGACGGGCCGCTCCGAATCGCAAACTCGCCACCGTCCAGTCGCATCTTCGATCACGACTTATCACACTTCCTGGAGGAAGTAGAAAAATGGCCACTCAGCTATGCCAGAAGTGCCAACAAGCGCACCCTGGTCGCGTCTGCGATTACGACGAAAAAGGCGACTGCCCCGAGACGGTGAGTGCCAATCAATTTGCCCCAGCATTCAAGGAGCCCGCAAAAGAAGAGGAAGATTGAAGTTCACTTTGACATCCAGCGAAATCAGCCCTCTTTGACAACTGCTTGCCGAAAATCGGACGCAGTTTCCAGGCAGTGCGCAGCACCTTGGGAGAATCAAAAAGACGCATTGGCACCACTTCCGGGTGTTGTGAAAGTGACGACGGGCGTGGAAGCCAGAACCAGCGTCTTCGAGAATACCCGCCGTCATTCCCGCGTAGAGATCCACATCGTTACCAGATATTCACTTTAGGTCGCTGTTTTCTGACTTCTGAGGAGACCATGAACGAAAAACCAAGTGCCAGCATACCAGGGACGGTTGACAAAATCATCAAGTCCCGATTACCGCACGAACCAGACAAAGCGCAGATCACCGTAGTCGGGGCGGATCATCTATATCGGGAGATACGCATCGACAACGCGCTGACAAATGAGAACGGCGAGGAGGTAAGCCTCAAACGGGGTGACCACGTAGAAGTCATCGTTGAAGCCGAGGGAAAGTCCACAATTCCCGACGAAAACTGCCGATCAGTCATCGCCAATCTTGAGAGATCGCGGCTATGACCGGGTAATCAAAGGTCCAATACCCAAACTGCAGTTCATCGCTATTACGAACGCGCGCGCGACTCTAGCTCTCTTTGACTTTCTGGGCTAGCTCGCAAAACTCCTTGGCTTGTTTGTGACTCGCTTTCGCTTGTAGTTGTGCGAGCTGTCGCGATTTCTCACTCGGCATGAGCGAAACCAAGGCTTCCAGTTCAGTTGCCGCGTCATGCGCGTGGTCGGCCTGTTTCAACATCAGATGTTCAAATTTCCGGACTGACTCGTCGTGATCCATATACCCTCCTTCCCGCAATGTACACGCAACGGGCCGAGAGAGAGTGAGCACTCTTGCTCAGAAGAACGAGAGGTCCGTTGTTAAGCTCGACCTCGTTGGGAAAAAAGAACTAGAGCAGGAGATATTCATGCCACTCAAGATGCAGGCTGCGGTTGTCGAGCAATTCGGAAAACCTTTATCGCTTCTGGAATGTGCGGTTCCCTCTCCTAGAGCGGGCCAAATCCTGGTGAAAACCGAAGCATGCGGAGTCTGCCACACTGATCTTCATGCCGCCCAAGGCGACTGGCCTGTGAAGCCTACACTTCCGTTTATTCCTGGCCATGAGGCCATCGGTCTGGTAGACGCAATTGGAACGGGCGTGACAACTGTGAAAGAAGGAGACCGGGTCGGCGTGCCGTGGCTCTACTCGGCGTGCGGTCACTGCGAGTACTGCTTAACGGGCTGGGAAACCGTGTGCGCTCAGGCGCGGTTTGGCGGCTACACGGCGAACGGTGGTTTTGCCGAATACGTTATCGCCGATCCGAATTATGTTGCCCATATTCCTGCCGGCCTTACGGCTGCGGAAGCCGCACCGTTAATCTGCGCTGGGATCACGACCTACAAAGGGATTAAACAAACGGAAGCACGGCCCGGGGAATGGATCGCTGTCTCCGGCGCCGGCGGACTCGGTCACCTGGCCATCCAATATGCGAAGGCGATGGGACTCCTCGTCTGCGCCATCGACATCGACGACGGGAAGCTGGCGCATGCCACGCGCCTGGGCGCCGATTTCGTGATCAATGCCAAGACTGTCGACCCGGCAGCCGCGGTGAAGAAGGCGACCGGAGGCGGAGCTCATGGCGTTCTGATCACGGCACCATCGCTTATCGCATTCAAGCAAGGTGTCGGCATGACCCGCAAGCGTGGTACTTGCGTCTTGGTCGGACTGCCACATGGCGAATTTCCAGTTCCACTGTTCGATGTGGTAGCGAACTGCATAACCATCCGCGGTTCGTTCGTCGGCACGCGCCAGGATATGGCCGAAGCCCTCGCCTTCGCGGTCAGAGATAAAGTCAAAGCCGATATCGAGCTCCAACCCCTATCTTCGATCAACCAGATCTTCGAACGCCTTGAAAACGGCGATGTCCCGTCACGCGTAGTCCTCGACTTCGCGCCAGCTAAAACGAAGAACCCGCGCTTGGAAGTAGATCAGCATTTCGCTACCGCATAGACGCTGCGCAACAGTCATCTGCATATTTTTACTTGCGCCTTATAAACTCCTCTGCCGCTTGTGTCGCCAGCACGAGCTTCGGGTGAAACAGGGTGCCGGCTACCCGAGTGGCGATGGCGATCAGTTCCCTTTGGCCGCTGAAGACTTTCACCTGGCGGGCGCGGGAGAGATCGGGGAGATTGACGGTGCGGCCGCTCCGGATGCGGGCCGCGGTGGGTTCGTCGGCGGTGACGGAGGGAAGGTGCGGAAGAAGCTTGCGCGGGTGGACGAATAAATCCTCCAGAGTTTCAGGCGTCCCCCCGGGGCGCTGTTCCTTTAATTCGGGCGTTTCCGCCAGTAGAACTGGCGGGCTATTTTCATGCGTCCCTCCGGGACTCGCCCCCCCGCGCGGTAAACGGACCTCGGCGGCTTCGGCGACTTGTTCCAGAGTGTGGGCGTCTTCGAGAGTGAACTCAGCTACTGAGATTCGGCGCAGCGATTCTAAGTGCGCGCCACAGGCCAGTTCCCTTCCCATTTCGTGAGCGACTGAGCGCATGTAGGTTCCCGAAGCGACGTGGGCGCGGAAGCGGACGCGGTCGATTTTGGCTTCGATGATTTCGAATTCCTTGATCTCGACCTGAATTGCCTTGAGCACAACCTCCTGATGTTTGCGGGCCAGCTTATAGGCCGGCACTCCCTTAATTTTCTTGGCGGAGAATGGAGGCGGAGTCTGCTCGATGATTCCGCGGAAGCGTGTGGCCAGGGCTTCCACTTCTTCCGGGCGCAGGCTGACCTCTTGCACGAGCGAGGTAGGTTCGCCGTCGGCGTCGTAGGTATCGGTGGCAAAACCGAACCTGATCGTGCCTTCATAAACCTTCTCCGATTTGGTGTAGAACTGAGCCAGCCTGGTCAGGCTGCCGGTAACCAGCGGAAGAACGCCGGTGGCCATAGGGTCAAGCGTGCCGAGATGGCCGATCGAGCGTTCGTGGAGGATGCGGCGGGCGCGATTGACCACGTCATGCGAGGTCAGGCCGGCGGGTTTGTCGATGATGAGGACGCCATTCATGAGAGGATATCTAATTTGGTAATCGAGAAATTGGGAATTGGCAATTGAAAGCCGAAGAGGCATGGTGAGGCTTTCAATTTCTCAATTACGCAATTACAGAATTACTCAATTACAAATTGTTTGAAGTTGTACCTTAGCGGCCTCCTATGTTTCCGATTCGAGACGATCAACCACGATACAGCACGCCTTACATAACTTGGTTTTTGATTGCCATCAATATTCTCGTTTACCTGTTCCAGGCATCGCTCGACCCGCGAAGCTATGAGCTGTTCGCCCGCCAGTTTGGGGTAGTGCCGAGCCATCTGTCGGGGTTTCTAGCGGGGTCACCGAAGTATCCGCTCGTAGCCATTGTGGTTCCCTACTTCACCTCGATGTTCCTGCACGCTGGCTGGCTGCATGTGCTGAGCAACATGTGGTACTTGTACATTTTTGGCGACAACATTGAGGACTACCTGGGGCA
>Ga0073928_10003851_pt1 | contig 23028 bp, 22 predicted proteins | sample PaiPotPPA55metaG_FD_76969 | JGI IMG/M metagenome (GOLD analysis project Ga0073928, IMG submission 76969) | Iron sulfur acid spring bacterial and archeal communities from Banff, Canada, to study Microbial Dark Matter (Phase II) - Paint Pots PPA... ...
CGGCTGCTTTGAGCAGCACCGGCCGATCGGAAATTCCGCAAGCGGCAAGCCGCACGCCGGTGCCGCGATTGCGGATCGGCACATGCGCGACATGCGCCATGATCTCCGCGATCAGCGGATTAGCGCGGCGCACATGCGGATCAAGCTCGAGCTCGCGATGGCGGGTCATCGCCTTGATGACGATGGTGCCGCCCTCGACGGCAATACCTTTGAGTCCTTCGACATGCTGAATGTCGACCAGCATGGACGGGCTGGCGACACGGAAATTCATCGCCGGCACCAAACTCTGGCCGCCCGCCAGCACCATCGCGTCGGCGTCGCTGGCCAAAAACTTTATCGCCTCGTCGAGTGTCTTGGGTGCTCGGTACGCAAAGAGCGGTGGCTTCATCGCTTCTCTATAGATCGCCCGGTCAGGCGGAGGGAAACCGACCATAGGGGGCGCGGACAAGGGGTGTCAAATTGCCGAAAACCCTCTGGCATCGGCAAGAATTCGTGTGTTCCTCAGATCGCTCTGGCGTTGCGCGCGATAGCTTCCAGAAACAGCGCGGTGAGGGAATCCGGGTGCGACAATTGCGGCGCGTGATCGCTTTCGAGCGCGTAGGTGGCGAGGCAAGCCGTCAATTCTTGCATCTGGCGTTGCAGCGGAAGGTGCACGCTGCGGTCTTCCAGGGCCTCGATATAGACCCGCGGCACGCTGCCGAAGCGGCCTTCGGAAAGATGCAGGCGCGACCGGCGGACGCCTTCCGGTTGCGGCGTCAGCCGCCGCGCCGCTGCTTCCGCTAGTGCGGGTTCGGACTGGTGATAAAAAACCTTCATAGCGGATACCACGTCGATCGACGAGCGCAGGCGCTCTGCATCAAACGTGACCCGCGAAAAGGCGCCGCGCATCTCCGGCTTAAGATACTTGCCGTAGAATTCGAGCACTGACATCCCGCTCGGCAGCAAAAACGCGCACAAATAAATCGCCAGCGCGATCCGGTGCGGACGCGACTCGCAGGTCTGCGACGCCACCGTGCCGCCCATGCTGTGGCCGACCAGAACGACCGGCCCGCGCACTGCATCCACAATGCGCGAGACGTGGGCCGCGTAGAGGTCGAGCGTGACCTCGTGCGGCGGCGTCAGGTCGAAGCCGTTTCCCGGCAGGTCGACGGCGACCGCATCGTGCCCGGCCGCCCGCAACCGCGGCACGATCGTCTCCCACGCCCAGGCTCCCTGCCAGGCGCCGTGAATAAGAATGAACGTGTAGCGGGTCGGGCTTTGCGTCACGGCGCACGCGCGGGCGTCATATGGGCGACGAACGTACCGCTACATTAGCCCTTGTACGTCCGCTGGTACATCGCGCGCATATGATCCTCGACGGTGGTCGGAGGGTATTTCGGCGTTTCCCCCGGTGCGAGGCAGGTCGGGATGCATTCGACCTTGTGCGCGTAATTGCCGGTGTAGAAGAACGGCACCGAGTAGCGCTCGCGGCCGGAGGCGTTGACTACGCGGTGTACGGTCGAGCGATAGCGGTCGTTAGTCCAGCGCGCGATCATGTCGCCGAGATTGACCACGTAAGTGCCGGGGATCGGATCGGCATGGATCCACGCGTCCGCGGTCTGATCCCAGACTTGCAGGCCACCGACATTGTCCTGCCGCAGCAATGTCAGGCCGCCGAAATCGGTATGTGCGCCGGCGCCCTTCTGTCCCGGCCGCGCCTGTGGCGGTTGCGGCGGGTAGTGCAGCAGGCGGACGGTCGCCATCACGTCGGTGATGTAATGCTCGAAATAGTTTTCCGGCAGATCGAGCGAGAGGGCGATGCCGGTCATCATCCGCGCCGACATTTCAAGCATCACCTCCAGATAGGACATCATCACCGGCCGGAAGTTCGGCCGCTGCGCCGGCCATTGATTGGCGCCATGGTTGAACATGCCGGCGACAACCCGCGGGTGATCGGGTCCGTGCTCCGGACCGATATAGTAGCCTTCCTTGAGGTCCGGCGGCGCGCCCGGTTCAAGCGTTTGCCCCTGCAGCCGCTCGTAGCCGCGATTGGCTTTCGATTTGGCTTTGTCCACTTCGGACTTCTGCTCGACTGGCAGCGCGAAAAAGGCCGCGGCTTCGGCAAACACATCGTCGACCAGCGTCTCGGAAACGCCGTGATTTTTGATGTAGAAGAAGCCCTTGTCGAGGCACGCGGCGCGCAATTGCGCGCCGACCGCCTGCCGTTCGGCCGCGTTCTTGCTCGATAATCCCGACACGTCGATCAGGGGAAGGGAAGCCGCGGAAACTCTTGCCGCCTCAAGCGCGCTCGGCATGGGCGCTCCTTATATGTTCATCGCACAGGGGGTACCGGTCAGCATGATCGCAAACCGGATACCGCGAAAGCCCAATTTGAGTCCAGCCCTGCTCACGCCGACGGCAGGCGTTCGAAACTTCAATCGCTGCGGCGGTTTGCAGCGTGCCGCAGGCGCATCTATCCTCGCCCTCAAGTGCTCACCGTCCGCTTCGCGCGCCGCTTCCTGACGAGACCATGGACCAGGCATTCGACATCGCGATCCGCCGTGCCCGGCTTCGGGGCACTGCCGACGAGCACGCCGAGATCGGCATCAGGAACGGTCGCATCGCGGCGATTGCCTCGCGTATCGATGGAAAAGGCGCAACCGAAATCGATGCCCGTGGCAACCTGGTGACGGAATCCTACGTCAATCCGCATCTGCATCTCTGCAAGGTCTACACGCTGCCGATGATGGAAGAGGAAGCGCTGCAAGCCTACCAAGGCGACGGCATGGGCAAAGCCCTTTCCGGGATCGAGCTCGCCAGCAAGATCAAAGAGAAATACGCCGAGTCCTGGATCGTGGAGAATGCCCGCCGCGCGGTCGCGCTGGCGGCGTTGCACGGCAACCTTCACATCCGCGCCTTCGCCGACATCGACGGCAAGGCGCGGCTGGAGGGTCTCAAGGCGCTTATCCGCGTGCGCGACGAGTTCCGCGGCATCGTCGATCTGCAGGTCGTCGCCTTCGCACAAGACGGCATCGTGCGTGAACCGGGCGCGGCGGTATTGATGCATCGGGCGATGGCGCTCGGGGCCGATGTGGTCGGCGGCATTCCCTGGATCGAGCTCACCAATGCCGACGCCGCCGCTCATGTGCGGATCTGTTTCGACCTGGCACAGGAATTCGGCAAAGACGTCTCGATGCTGCTCGACGATGCCGGCGACCCGGACTTGCGCACGCTGGAAATGATGGCCGTCGAAGCCATCGCGCGCGGGTGGCACGGCCGCGCGCTCGCGCACCATTGCCGGGCCATGAGCCTTTACCCGATGCCGTACGTGCAGCGTCTGGCCCGTATTCTGCGGACGGCGGGCGTAGCGGTTGTGACCGATCCGCATACTGGTCCGCTGCACGCCCGCGTCAAGGAACTGCTCGCGGAGAATGTCCGGGTGTGCCTCGGCCAGGACGATATTTCCGACGCCTATTATCCGTTCGGCCGCAACAACATGCTGGAAGTGGCCTTTCTTGCCTCGCACCTGTTGTGGATGATGACGCGGCAAGAGGTCGCCAAGCTTTACGACATGATTACCCTTGAGGCGGCCAAGGCGATCAATCTCGACGGATTTGGCATGTCGGTCGGCGCGCCCGCGAGCCTGGTGGTGCTGGACCAACCGGATGAGGTCGAGGCGCTGCGCTATCATGGCCTGCCGGTCCATGTGATCAGCAACGGAAAATTGGTCGATGCGGCGAAGATGCAAGCGATCGTTGCTGCAGGCGCAGGAGCGGCGTGATATGGACAAAAGTCGATCACGAACAGAAAACTGCGGATAGGAGAGAGTCTGATGCGCGCTCACGCCGTCGTTATTCTTGCTGGTGCGCTCGGCCTGTGGGCGATGGGGCCGGCGTCGGCGCAGCAGACGATCAAGATCGGCGAACTCAACAGCTATAAAAGCCAGCCGGCATTCCTCGACCCCTACAAGAAGGGCTGGGAGATGGCGGTGGAAGAGATCAACGCCGCCGGCGGCGTCTTGGGGAAGAAGCTTGAAATCGTCTCCCGCGACGACGGAGCCAATCCGGGCGATGCGGTGCGGGTGGCCGAAGAGCTCACAACCGGCGGCGACCTGAATATCCTCTGCGGTACGTTCCTCTCCAATGTCGGTCTCGCCGTCACCGAGTTCGCCGGCAAGAAAAAAGTCTTCTTCCTTGCCGCCGAGCCGCTGACCGACAAAATCACCTGGGCGAACGGCAATCGTTATACTTTCCGCTTGCGGCCCTCGACCTACATGCAAGTGGCGATGCTGCTGCCCGATGCGCTGGCGGCGAAGAAAAAGCGCTGGGCTTTGGTCTATCCGAATTTCGAGTATGGCCAATCGGCCGTCGCCGCCTTCAAGGACATGATGAAGGCCAAGCAACCCGACGTCGAATTCGTCACCGAGCAGGCGTCGCCGCTCGGCAAGATCGACGCCGGTGCCGTGGCGCAGGCGATCGACGATGCCAAGCCCAATGCCATCTTCAGCGTCTTGTTCGGCGGCGACCTGACCAAATTCGTGCGCGAAGGCGGCACGCGCGGCACCTTCAAGGATCGCGTGGTGGTCGATCTGCTCGGCGGCGAGCCGGAATATCTCGACCCGCTCAAGGACGAGGCGCCGGCAGGCTGGATCGTCACCGGCTATCCCTGGAATGAGGTCGATACGCCGGGGAACAAAGCCTTCGTTGCCGCCTATCAGAAACGCTACAACGACTATCCGCGCCTCGGTTCGATCGTCGGCTATCTGACGATCAAGTCGCTTGCCGCCGGCATCGCCAAAGCCGGCTCGATCGATACCGAGAAGCTTGTCGACGCCTTCGCTGGCCTCAAAGTTGACGGCCCCTTCGGACCGTTCGTCTTTCGCGCCAGCGATCATCAGGCGACGCTCGGCGCCTTCGTCGGCAAGCTCGCGCTCAAGGACGGCCGCGGCACCATGGTCGATTTCAAATATGTCGATGGCGCCAGCGTGCTGCCGTCCGATGCCGAGGTGAAGAAGCTGCGGCCGGCGCCGGCGGATTAGAGCATGATCCGGAAAAGTGGATGCCGGTTTTCCGAAAAGATCGTGCTCAATCGAAAAAATCGCCAGCGCGATGGCGATTCAACTAAAGCCATCGCGCTCTAGCGCGCTGGAGGCGCGATGAACTGGGAAGGCCTTGCGTTCCAGGCCATTGACGGCCTGGCTTCGGCATCCGGCCTGTTCTTTGTCGCGGCCGGGCTTTCCCTGATCTTCGGCGTCACTCGCATCATCAATATCGCGCACGGCTCGCTCTACATGCTGGGCACCTACATCGCCGTCACCTTGGTGACGGCGATTGGCGGCCCGCTCGGCTTCTGGGGCGGAATCGTCTTAAGCGCGATCGTCGTCGGCGTCATCGGCGCGTTGATCGAAATTCTGCTGCTGCGCCGGATCTATTCCGCGCCCGAGCTGTTTCAGCTGCTCGCGACCTTCGCACTGCTTCTGGTCATCAACGATGCCGCGCTCTGGCTGTGGGGACCGGAGGATCTGCTCGGGCCGCGCGCGCCCGGGCTGCGCGGCGCCATCCAAGTCCTGGGGCGGCAAATGCCGAGCTACGACGCCTTTCTGATCGTCGTCGCGCCGCTGGTGCTGTGCGTGCTGCACGCCGTGTTCGCGCGCACCCGCTTCGGCCGTCTCGTTCGCGCCGCCACGGAAGATCGCGAAATGCTCGGCGCGCTCGGCGTCAATCAATCGGTGCTGTTCACTGCTGTCTTTGCTCTGGGCTCCCTGCTTGCCGGCCTCGGCGGCGCGTTACAGATCGCCCGCGAGCCGGCGAATCTCGGCATGGATCTCACCGTGATCACCGACGCCTTCGTCGTGGTGGTGATCGGCGGCATGGGCTCGATCGTCGGATCGTACGTCGCCGCTGTGCTCGTTGCCGAGGTCAAGGCGTTGTGCATCGGCATCGGGCTGGTCACGTTCGCCGGATTTTCCGTAAATTTTTCCAAGCTGACATTGGTCGCCGAGTTCCTGGTCATGGCCGTGGTGCTGATCGCCCGGCCGCAGGGCCTCCTCGGGCGTCCGCAAATCGCCGTGCGCGGCACAGGAGCGCTCGAAGCGCCGATCCGCCGGGCGTCGCGCTCGCTGGTCATTCTCAGCGCCGTCGTGTTGCTGGTGCTGCTGTCGTTGCCGCTATTGGCCCGCTCCTCGCCCTATGCGCTGGTGCTCGGCGTCGACGTGCTGATCGCGGTGCTGTTCGCCACCAGCCTGCATTTCATCATGGGGCCCGGCGGCATGCATTCGTTCGGCCACGCCGCCTATTTCGGCCTCGGCGCCTATGGCGCGGCGCTGGCGGTGAAGTGGCTGGCTGCGCCCATGGGTATCGCGCTTGCCATGGCGCCGGTCGCAGCCGCGCTCGGCGCTTTGCTGTTCGGCTGGTTCGCCGTGCGGCTTTCCGGGGTCTATCTCGCCATGCTGACGCTTGCCTTCGCGCAGATCGTCTGGTCGATCGTTTACCAATGGCAGGATTTCACCGGCGGTTCGAACGGCGTGCTCGGCGTCTGGCCGAGTTTTCCGTTCGACCGGCTGTCCGCATTCTTTCTTCTCACGCTGGCGTTCGTCGTCGTCGGTGTTCTGCTGCTGCGGCGCATCCTGTTCGCGCCGTTCGGCTATGCAATACGCGCCGGCCGCGACTCGCCGTTGCGCGCCGAGGCGATCGGCATCAACGTCAAGCGCGTGCACTGGCTTGCCTTCGCCATCGCCGGGACGATTTGCGGCGTCGCCGGCGGCATCTTCGCCTTTGCCAAGGGCTCGATCTCGCCGGAAACCATCAGCATCGGCCGCTCCATCGACGGCCTGGTCATGGTGCTGCTCGGCGGCATCCAGACGCTGGCCGGTCCGATCGTCGGCGCGTCGGTGTTTGCCATCCTGCAGGATTTCGTCATGCAGCAGACCGAATATTGGCACGCGCTGCTCGGCGGCATCATTCTCGTTCTGGTGCTGGCTTTTCCCTCTGGCCTCGTGGGCGCGTTCGTAAACCTCGCTGCTCGCTGGCGATCGGCATGACCGAGCTTGCTGTCACGTCCTTGCGCAAAAGCTTCCGCGCCGTTCGCGCGGTCGATGACGTGAGCTTTTCAGTCGGCAGCGGCGAGTTTTTGGCGCTGATCGGGCCCAACGGCGCCGGCAAATCGACTTGCTTCAACACCATCAACGGCCAGCTGGCGCCCGACGGCGGAACGATCCGCTTCGATGGCCGCGATATCGCCGGCCTGCCGCCGCGTGAGATTTGCCGCCGCGGCGTCGCCCGCACGTTTCAGATCGCCGCCACCTTCGGCTCGATGACCGTCGTCGAGAACGTGCAAATGGCGCTTATCGTCCATGCGCGCGAGACCTACAGCTTGTGGCGCCCGGCGGCGTCGTATCATCGCGCCCGCGCGCTTGAACTCCTGGCGCAGGTTGGGATGCAGGACGCGGCGGACCGGCCTTGCAGCGAGCTTGCCTATGGCGACGTGAAGCGCGTCGAGCTTGCCATCGCGCTCGCCAGCGAACCGCGCCTCCTGCTCATGGACGAGCCGACCGCCGGCATGGCGCCGCGCGAGCGCAACGAGCTCATCGCCTTGGTCAAGAAGCTTGTCGTCGAGCGCGGCGTGTCGGTGCTCTTTACCGAGCATTCCATGGATGTGGTCTTCGCTTTTGCCGATCGCATCGTGGTGATGGCGCGCGGCCGGCTGATCGCCGATGGCGACGCCAAGACGATCCGCGAGGATCCGCTGGTGCGTCAGGTGTATTTCGGCAGCGGACGAACATTTGAGCGTGCGGGCACCGCCTCATGACGCCGCCTCCTGCACTCGCGGTCGAGCATCTCAACGCCTGGTACGGCGCCGCGCAAGTTCTCTACGACGTTTCCTTCACGATCGGCCGCGGCGAGGTGGTGGCGCTGATGGGGAGGAACGGCGCCGGCAAATCGACCACCATGAAGGCGGTCATGGGCCTGATCGGGCGGCGCAGCGGAACGGTTTGCGTCAACGGCCGCGACGTTTCCGCGCGGAAGCCGTTCGAGATCGCGCGGCTGGGCGTCGGCTTTGTGCCGGAGGATCGCCGTATCTTCTCCGACCTGACCGTCGAAGAGAATCTCGATGCCGGCCGTCAGCCGCCGCGCTTTTTCGCCGAGGGCACGCCGGCGCCGGTCTGGACGCCGGAAGGGCTGTTCAAGCTCTTCCCCAACCTCGCCCAGATGCGTCATCGACCCGGCGGCCGCATGAGCGGCGGCGAGCAGCAGATGCTGACCATCGCGCGCACGCTCATGGGAAATCCGCTCGTGGTGCTGTTGGACGAACCGTCGGAAGGGATAGCGCCGCTCATCGTCGAGGAGATCGCCGACACCATAGTCGAATTGAAGAAGCGCGGTCTCTCGATCCTGCTCTCGGAGCAGAATGTCGGTTTCGCCCAGATTGTTTCGGATCGCGCCTATATGCTGGAGAAGGGTCAGATTTGTTGGCAAGGCACCATGGCCGAGCTTGCGGACAATACCGACATTCAGCGGACCTATTTGACGCTGTAGCCGTGGCACGGCAGAAGCAGGCAAGAGGCAGACGGGGAGGCGGCAATATGCTCACGCTTTATCACTGTCATGACGCGCGCTCGTTCCGTCCGCTTTGGACTCTCGAAGAGATGGGACTGCCGTATGAATTGAAGATGCTGCCGTTCCCGCCGCGGGCGCTGGCGCCGGATTATCTCGCCGTCAATCCGCTTGGCACCGTGCCGACTTTCTTGGACGGCACGATGCGCATGACCGAATCGTCGGCGATCTGCCAGTATCTGGTGACCCGCTATGGCCCAAGCCCCTTGGCGGTGGAAACGTCGGAGGCGGATTTTGGTCCTTATCTCAACTGGCTTTATTTCGGCGAGGCGACGCTGACCTTCCCGCAAACGATTGTGCTCCGCTATTCGCTGTTGGAGCCGCAAGAGCGCCGTTCAGAACAAGTCGCGGCAGATTATTCGCGGTGGTTTCTCGCGCGCCTGCGCGGCGTCGACACGGTCGTCTCCCAGCAACCCACGCTCTGCGCCGGACGCTTCACCGTAGCCGACATATCCGTCGGCTTCGCCTTGATGCTTGCTGAATTCATCGGCTTGGACGCGAAATTTTCGCCGGCTGTCGCGGCCTATTGGCAATCACTCAAAGCGCGCGACGGCTTCCGCCGCGCCCTCGCCAGGCAGGATGCCGACCCGAACGTTCAAAGCGTGCGGCAATCTCTCAAACAACGCTGATTGTCCTGCGCGATCCCGATCGCGTCGGGCTGCGGAATTCCGCGGCCAATAGCTCCGCAACTGTCGAACGCTTAACCGGCAGTTAACCCTACCGGATTCATAAAGAGGCTAACGGGACAAACATGGGGGCCCATAATGCCTCGCTTTTTGCGAACGCTCGGGTGTGGTGCAATTCTGCTCTCGAGCGGGATCGGGTTGGCGACGGCCGCCGATCTGTCGCCTCCGCCCCCTGCTTATGTACCAGCCCCGCAGGTATTTTCCTGGACCGGTTTCTATGTCGGCGGCAACGCCGGTTATGGCTGGACCAACGGTTCGGGCACGCTCACGACCGCGACCGGAACGGAGTCGTTCACCGCCAGCGGCAACGGTTTCCTCGGCGGCGGCCAAGCGGGCTACAACTGGCAGATGGGGCCCGCGGTCTTTGGCGCGGAAGCCGACTTTCAGGGGACGACCGTCAGCGGGCCGTTTAGCGCCAGCGCCGGGCCGATAATCAGCGCCACGGAAAAGGTGCCATGGTTTGGCACGATCCGCGGTCGGCTCGGCTACGCCATCGATCGCGTCATGCTCTACGCGACCGGCGGCGCGGTTTACGGCGACACCAGCATAAACGGCACCGTGTCGACGGTCGGGCCGTTCTCCGCCTCTACGACATTCTGGTCGTGGACAGCTGGCGCGGGTGTGGAAGCGGCTTTCTGGGGCTGCTGGAGCGCCAAGCTCGAATATCTCTATATCGGCAACCCGTCGCGCACCCCCGCCATTCCGGCCATAACCGCGCTGTCGGGAAGTGCCAACAGCAACATCGTTCGCGCTGGCATCAACTATCATTTCTGACAGCGTCAGCAGTCAGCCGAATATGACGGCCGCCGCCTGAAGCGAAGCTTCGAGCGCGGGCATAGTCATCGCACGATCGGCCTGCTGTCGCGTTCCGCCGATGTTTGCGCTATTGACCCTTGCGACGCGAATGTTGCCGGGTCGCATGCGGCGACGAGCAATCCGCCGTCCCGGCTCGCAGCGAGTGGATATTCGAGAGTAAGGCAGGATGCGTAAGAAGATCTTGATCATGGGATTGCCCGGCGCCGGCAAGACCACGCTGGCCCGGCAGCTGGCGCCGCGGCTGAACGCCGTGCACTACAACGCCGACGATGTTCGCGCCAACGTCAACAAGGATCTCGGCTTTGCCGAAGCCGATCGCGTCGAGCATGCGCGCCGCATGGGATGGCTCTGCGACCAGGTGGTGAAGGCCGGTTGTTTCGCGATTGCCGATTTCATTTGCCCGACGCCCGCCGCCCGCGAAGCGTTCTTCGCCGGCGGCGACGCTTTTGTGATCTGGCTCGACCGCATCCAGGCCGGCGCCTTCGAAGACACCAACCGATTGTTCGTTCCGCCCGAGCGCTTTGATCTCCGCGTCACCAAAAACGGAGCGCCGGAATACTGGACCGAACAGGCGATGGAACGCCTGCGTCCGGTCTATGACTGGCAGCGCCCGACGGCGCTGTTCATCGGCCGCTACCAGCCCTTTCACGACGGGCATCGGGCGCTGATCTTCGAGGGCCTGCGGCGCGTCGGCCAGGTCTGCATCGCCGTTCGCGACACCCACGGCCTCGACGACAAGAACCCGTACGATTTCGAATACGTCAAAGCGCGCATCGAGCATGCGCTGCGCGAGTTCGAGGGGCGGTTTGCCGTCGTGCCGCTGCCGAACATCACCCACGTGTTCTACGGGCGCGACGTCGGCTATGCCGTCGAGCGCATCGACCTCGATCAATCGGTGCAGGACATCTCGGCCACCGATTTGCGCAAAAAGCTCTCCGCCGGCAGTTAGAGCGCCATCGCGAATACTGGGCTGGCGATTGGGGTGGGTACTCATAAATCCGCAGCTCTTCGAAAAATTGCTCGAAACTGGGCGGTTGCAGCACCTAATTTTCCGAAACTTCGCATCCAGTCGATGTCGTGAACCGCCGAAGCGGCTGCGGCGACTAATCAGCGAAAGTTGGGATTATCGGACTCGGAACGATGGGAGAGTCGCCACGGCGAAAGGGCTTCAATGGACGCTCGGAGCCACCCTCACGCTCGTTGCGCTTGGCGCGTAAATGCGAACAGTGAGATCGGCACAATGGAAACCAAGCTTAAGCGCAAAGACATTATCATCATCGGTGTGGTGGCGATCATTGTCTGCTTTTTTGTCACGATCGCCGTCGTCGGTTCGGGAAGCTCAAACCGCCCTCACCGCTCATCCAATTTCGGCTTTGGGCCGAGTTGGGATTGCCGTCCGATGCCTTTCGGAGGGCCCGTGTGCATTAGAAGACCGAATTAGGACTCCGCATCAACGATGCGGATCAGATGGTCGGTGAGGAACAAAACAGCGCCATCCCCGCCGCCTCTCTCATCGTTGCAAACGGAATTGACCACAAAGCAAATGGAGCTGCTGACGGAGGCTTTTCCCGACAGGAGCCGCAATCGACCCCTAAGTTTCTTGTGCGCACCTGATGTTGAGCGATGAGTTGTTGCAGCTCTCGACAGTGCACAAATTGGCCGCCTGCAAAGGCCCCTTTGGATCAAAATGCGAGTAGTCATTGCGAGCATTTCGCGTCCGGCTTGCCCCACATAGCCGACACTTTCCCGATGCCCGTAAAAAGTCCGGTTAGTGGGTAGGTCACTCGGCGGCTTTGCGCGTTTCGAAGAAACGGTTCTCCGGCCGCGGCAGGCCGAGATTTTCGCGCAACGTCTTTCCTTCGTACTCGCGGCGGAAAATGCCGCGGCGCTGCAGCTCCGGCACCACCTGATCGGCGAATTCGTCGAGGCCGCCCGGCAGATAGGGGAACATGATCGTGAAACCATCGCTGGCTTCGGTGACGAGCCATTCCTCCATCTCGTCGGCGATCGATTTCGCGGTGCCGACCATGGCGAGGCCGGAATAGCCGCCGAGCCGCTGCGCCAGGTGGCGCACCGTGAGTTTTTCCCGTTCCGCCATTTCGACGACACGTTGCCGCGCGCTTCTGCTGGCGTTGCTCTCCGGAATATTATCGGGCAGCGGCTTGTCTGGATCGAAGCGCGAGGCATCGTGCCCGAGCGCGATCGACAAGGAAGCGATGGCGTTGTCGTAATAGACCAGGCTGTCGAGCTTCGCCCGCTTGGCGCGCGCTTCTTCGACGCTGTCGCCGACGACGACGAAGCAAGCCGGCATGATCTTCATATGCTCGGGCGCGCGGCCGGCCTTGGCCATACGAGCCTTCACGTCGGTGTAGAATTCGCGCCCGGCAGCGATGTTGCTCGGCGGGGTAAAGACCGCCTCCGCGGTCTCGGCCGCGAGCTCGCGGCCGGAATCGGAGGCGCCGGCCTGCACGATGACCGGCCAGCCCTGGATCGGCCGCGCGATGTTGAGCGGCCCGCGCACCGACAAATACGGACCCTTGTGATTGAGCACGTGCAGCTTGTCGGGATCGAAATAGAGGCCGCTGGCGGCGTCGCGGATGAAAGCGTCATCGGCCCACGAATCCCACAGCCCGGTCACCACGTCATAGAACTCGCGCGCGCGGCGGTAGCGCTCGCCGTGCTCCATGTGGTCGTCCATGCCGAAATTCAGCGCCGCATCGGGATTGGATGTGGTCACGATATTCCAGCCGGCGCGGCCGCCGCTGAGATGATCGAGCGAAGCGAAACGCCGGGCGACATGGTAGGGCGAGTCGAACGTGGTCGAACCGGTGGCCATGAGGCCTAGATGCTCGGTCACCATCGCCAGGGCGGAAAGCAGTGTGAACGGCTCGAACGACGTCACCGTATGGCTGTGCTTGAGCGCGTCGAGCGGCATGTTCAGCACGGCCAGATGATCGGCCATGAAGAAAGCATCGAACTTCGCGCGCTCCAGCGTTTGCGCGAAGCGCTTGAGATGGGCGAAATTGAAATTGGCGTCGGGAAAGGCGCCCGGATAGCGCCAGGCGCCGGTATGGATGGTCGTCGGCCGCATGAAAGCGCCGAGATGGAGCTGACGTGACCCGCTCAAATCTGCCTCCTGCTCTGGCTGCTCGGAGCTTGAATTGCTTCCCCCATGCCGTGCACCGGTGGACGGAGCGGCCGTGCCGCCACCAGCCGACGTCACTATCCAACTATGTAGGGATGCTTCGGTCCAAATAAAGCGCGCGGAGCAAATCTGCCTCTTACGCCTCAGTGGGCCGATTGGCCTGTGAATTTCAATCCGTTTCTCGTGGCCGAAGTGCAACAATCGACTGGCAAAGGCAGCAAGGAGAGGATATTTCAGTCGGCGGGGTCTGTGGGGTTTGCCGACATTGGGGTTTGCCGACATTCCTCGCTCAACGGCAATCGCATTTGTCGCTTTTGGGGGGCAGTCATGAAGTTTCTTTTTCGGCTGGCAGGTATTTGGGCGCTGCTTGTTGCAGCACCGTTGAGTGCCGCGCGCGCGGCGGACATGGAGCTCAAGGCGCTTCCGCCGCCGCCCTGCATCTGGTGCGGCTTCTATGTCGGCGGCAACGCCGGTTGGGCATGGGGACGAGACGCGATCAGCTCGACAACGACGTTTCCGTCGCCACCGTTTCTTGCCATCGACGTTGCCGCCATTTCGTCGGCGCCGTCGCAGACGCTCAATCCCAGCGGCTTCACCGGCGGCACTCAATTTGGCTACAACATGCAGCGCGGCCAATGGGTCTTGGGCATAGAGGAAGATTTCGAGTACCTCGGCCTCAAGGGTTCGCGCGGCGGCACGTTTCCATTTCCCAGCACGCTGCCCGGCGGTCCGATCGGGCCACCGACAGTGTTTTTCTCAACGGCGACCAGCGTCTCGACGAACTGGCTGTTTACGGCGCGTCCACGTCTTGGATGGGCGTCGAACAACTGGCTGCTTTTTGTGACCGGCGGCCTGGCGGTGGGACGGGAGAGTTTCTCACAGACAATCGCCGTGATTCCGCCGTTCATCAGTTCAAACAGTCTTGCAACCGTGCAAGTGGGCTGGACGGTCGGCGCCGGCGTGGAATACGCGCTAAACAAAAGCTGGTCCTTGAAGGCGGAATATCTCTATGTCGACCTTGGCACGACGAATGCCAATTCCGGCACGCTGACGCCGCCGTTTGCCGGTTATGCCAACAACACGTCGGCTCGCCTGACGACGAGCATCGCCCGTGGCGGTATTAATTTCCACCTGTGAAAGTGGGCTGCGAGACCATGGCGGGCGAATCATTCGCGGAGCGTGCTCTTGATCGTTTGATGCGGCTTTGATGGCCAAACCACGCTCCAGAAAGGATCGCGGCAAGAACGATCGTTCCCTGCGGCGTCAATCCCAGCGCCAGCGCGGCAAACGGCCCAGCAAGCGAGCCGGTCAGGCGAACCGCCAGATAGCCGCCGCCGATGGAGCCGCAGCAAGGTCCATACGATCGGGCCGTGCAACAGCAAGTCCGTGCGCGAGGGCGGCGCGGCCGCGCGTTCGGTCGTAGCCGGGCCGCGGATTGAGACTTCGGCCGGCAGGACAATGGTGCTCACGCGGTTTTTCTCGCTCTCGCGGACCGAGCGCCCTTCGCGCGCTTCGGTGCGGCTGGTGAAAGCCCGAAACGCCGGCGCGTGCTGGCCGGCGCGGCCGGCCCGGCGGTGAAACGATGATTGGCTTCGGTGATGGTTTCGCCGCGGACGCGATCAACAAAGATTGGATCGGCGGCTTTGCCGGTCGCTCCATCGACCAGCAAGACGCATTCGCCCTCCGGCGCAAAATGCTTGTTGCCCCAGACGAGGAAAGCGATCAGCACCGGCCGGAAATCGCGGCCGCGCGAGGTCGGTGTGTACTCGTCGCGCGGCGGATGTTCGCTATAGCGGCGGCGCTCTAACAGCCCCGACTCGACGAGCGCATCGAGCCGCCGCGTCAGCATGTTCGGAGCGATGCCGAGGCTTGTCTGAAACTGATCGAAGCGCGTGTAGCCATGCAGCGCGTCGCGCATGATTAGGATCGACCACCATTCGCCGACGCGCTGCAGGCTGCGGGCGATCGGACAAGGCATGCCGGCCAGGCTCTTGTGCTTCATGCATGGAAGATGGCACCGTCACTATCATTATGCAAGTCACTAGGCGAACAAACCTCCGCGCGCCGAACGTAAGCCGGCGCGGCGTCAGAATGATGCTGCGGCCCGATAAGGGTTTAGCGACGCCCGGCGCATAAGCGGCCGAGCATCTATGCTATTTCGCCAGCGCGTCGGCTGCGGCCTTGGCGACTTGCGCGTCCTGCGAGGACAGTGCGCCGGACACCCCAACGGCGCCGATGATCTTGCCGTCGATCAGGATCGGCAGCCCGCCTTCCAGCGGCGTGATGTCCTTGACTGCAAGGAGGCGCAACCCGGCGCCGCCGGCGGCGATGGCGTCGTCGAGCGCCTTGCTCGGGCGCTTGAATGTGAGCGCCGTGCGCGCCTTGCCCTCGGAGGCGCCGATGGACGCGAGCTGGGTGTTGTCGACCTTGTGGAACATCACCAGGTTGCCGCCGCTGTCGATGATGGTGATCGCGACCTGCCAGGAATTCTTCGCCGCTTCGAGCTCGGCCGCGGCCATAGCGCGCTTGGCGTCATCAAGGGTGATCGGAGGCCCGTAAGGCGGCGTCGTAGCCTGCTGGGCCGAGGCGGGGGCAAGGGCCGATCCGGCGACCACGGCAAACGCGGCCACCGCGCAGGCGAGCGCAAGCATCCGAGACATCGTCAATCTCCCCAGGCAAGCCGCCTTGCGCGGCGCGCGGAGCGGCACAATAAGCGGCAAAAGCGGCGGGTGGAAGCCGCCAGCGTATGGAACGGGCAAGCTGCACAGGTAGCTTCGAGGGTAGCGGACAGGTTCGGCGAAAACGTGATCACAGACCTGCTGCACTGCACTGCCGCCGCGCCTATATTTGCTTCGCCATTGATGGGAGACGCCGCGATGTTCGCCTTCGGAAAAAAGCTTGAAATGCCTGCGGCCGATAACGCGTTGCCGGGACGCTCATCGCCCATCCCGACGGCCCGCGAGCATTACGTCAACGGCCATCCACTCAAAGGCCCCTATCCCGAAGGGTTGGCGATGGCGATGTTTGGGCTCGGCTGCTTCTGGGGAGCGGAGCGCAAGTTCTGGGAGCTCGGCGACGGGGTCTATGTGACTGCCGTCGGTTACGCCGGCGGCTATACGCCGAATCCGACCTATGAGGAGGTGTGCAGCGGGCGGACCGGGCACAACGAAGTCGTGCTCGTGGTCTATGACCCGAAAAAAATCTCGTACGAGCAGCTGCTGAAAACCTTTTGGGAGGACCACGACCCGACGCAGGGCATGCGTCAGGGCAACGACGTCGGCACGCAATACCGGTCCGGCATCTACACGTTTTCGCCGGCGCAACGCGCAGCCGCCGAGGCCTCGCGTGCGAGCTACGCCAAAGCGCTTGCCGCCGAAGGTTTGGGAGCGATCACGACCGAGATCCGCAACGCATCGCCGTTTTATTTCGCCGAAGACTACCACCAGCAATATCTGGCGAAGAATCCGCGCGGCTATTGCGGCCTCGGCGGCACCGGCGTGAGCTGCCAGATCGGAACCGGCGTCGCCAGTGTCGCAGCACAGCACTGAAAGTGACGCGCTTACGGCTGTATCGGCCACGGCGCACGGCAGCTGCCTGTGCGGCAGTGTTGGTTTCGCGGTCGATCTGCCGTTCGATCGCTTCATCCACTGTCATTGTTCTCGTTGCCGCAAAGCGACCGGAACGGCTCACGCGACCAATGCGGTGGTCAAGGCTGCCGCATTTCGCTGGCTGCGGGGAGAGGAATTGGTGGTCCGTTATGACCTGCCGACGGCGCGCAGCTTCGCCACCTCGTTTTGCCAAAGGTGCGGCTCGCCCCTGCCGCACCTGACCCGCAGTGGACGCGAGGCCATCGTCCCGGCGGGCACATTTGATGACGACGTTAGGGTCAAGCCGGAACGACACATGCACTGGGCGTCTCGTGCCAATTGGTTCGCCGACGGAAACGAGATTCCAAAGGAAGAGTGAACGTCCGATCGGCGCGCCGGCCGCATTGACCGGGTGCGCCGATTGACGGCACAGTCGGGGGCGGCAACGCGCCTTGTAAAGCGCGTTGCAACGCCTGTTGGCGGGGGTCCCATGCGACGAATCGAACGCGGCTTTCAAGCGGCGATCTTTTTTTCTCGCTGGCTGCTGGCGCCGTTCCTTGTCGGTCTGGTGCTTTGCATTTTCTTGCTGATCTACCGATTCTTCGGGGACTTTTACGAGCTCGCGATCCGGCTGCCGACGGCGACGTGGCACGATCTCATTATCGGCGTGCTCAACATGATCGACATCGTGCTGACGGCGAATCTCGTTCTGATCGTGATTTTCTCCGGCTACGAGAACTTCATCAGCAAGATTGAAGCGAGCGAACATCCGAGCTGGCCCGAAGGCGTTACGGCGATTGATTTCAGCGCGCTCAAGCAGCGGCTCCTCGGTTCGATCGCGGTCATCGCCGCAGTCGACGCGCTCGCCTGGTATCTCGATATCGAGAAAGAAGCCGACAGGGCGAAGCTCGAATGGGTGGTGACGTTTCCGGTCATGTTTGTCGCCGCGATGCTGATGCTGGCTATCGCCGACCGTCTCACCCGCCCCGATCGCGGGGCCCAATAGGCCCTGGCGGCCCGTCGCGGGCGATCTTGCCGGAATTTCAGCGGGTATCGAGCGGCGCTAACGGCTTGGCTCGTTTACAATTTGTTGATTGTTCCGCGGCCGGTGAGGGATTGTTAACCATAACTGGCGTTAATCGGTGCTCAACGTTTGCCTAAACGGAGCCGGATTGGCGCGTATGCGGGTCGTCCGTTTTCTCATTCTGTCGCTAGGTGTGGCGATGGCGGCCGCGGGATGCGCGCAGCAGCCCGTCGCCTACATGACCTATCCAGCCCCGGGCATGACCGCCCCGTCGCCCGGTATCGACCACGTGGTCTATGGCGGTGGCGCGCCCTACGCCCCGGCTGCGACCGTCGCCAGCTATACAGCGCCGCGATATGCGCCGCCGGTTGCGGTGGCTCCGGCCCCCATAGCGACGGCGCCAGCGGCACCTTTTCCGGTGATGCAGGCGGCAGTGGTTGCACCCCGTTACGTGGCTGCCGCGCCCCCTCCGCCGATGGTCGCCGCGCCTCCGCCGGGGGGCGTCTACGCCTACGCCCCAGCGGTCGGTCCTGGCGAGTACACGCTCGATTCCGGCGACCGCTTGCGCATCGTCGTGTTCGGTCAGGAGGGCTTGACCAACGCCTATGCGGTTGACGCCAGTGGCTTCATCGACATGCCGCTGATCGGCACCGTGCTGGCGCGCGGCGCGACGACCGAGGAGCTCGCGGCCCGAATTTCAGCAAAGCTGCGCGACGGATTTATCCGTGAGCCGCATGTGGCCGTGGAGATCGAGGCCTACCGGCCGTTTTTCATCCTCGGCGAGGTCACCGCGCCCGGGCAATATCCTTATGTCGCCAACATGACCGCGGAGGCGGCAGTGGCCATCGCGGGCGGGTTCACACCGCGGGCCTTTCGCAGGAACCTCATCGTCAATCGTAACTTCAACGGCCACGCGATGCGCATGACGGTGCCGCTGACCTTTCCGCTGCGCCCCGGCGACACGATCAACGTGCAAGAGCGCTGGTTCTAGCAGGCAACAGGGATCAGAAATCAGCTGATCGCTGTTGCCTGATCCCTGTTCTTCACACGTGCTTGGGAACCGGCAGAATTTGATCGACCGGATGAACGTCCTGCGCCATTGGTCGGTCCCCCGAAAAGCGTCGCCCCCGAGCATGTGACTCAGAGACTATGCCAACAACAACCCCGTCGGCGGGCCGGCCCGGCGATGACGCTTTCGATAATTCGGCGTGCTTTATTTCTTCAGATTCTTGTCCAGGAACGCCATGGAGCGTTGCCACGCGAGTTTCGCCGAGGCCTCGTCGTAGCTGCCGCGCTCGTCGCAATTGAATCCATGTTGCGCGCCGGCATAGACGTAGATTTCGCAATCGCCACCGCGCTTCTGCTTGATGATCTCGACATCGCTCATCGGTATCGAGGCATCTTTCTCGCCGAAATGCAGTTGCGTCGGCGCTTTCGGCTTTTCGTCGGCATTCTTGACGATCTGACCGCCGTAATAGCCTATGGCGGCTGAGAGGCCATTGAGCCTGGCGCCGGCAAGGAACGCCAAGCTGCCACCCAGGCAGAAGCCCATGATGGCCGCCGGGCCACTTTGCTTCGCGTCGTCGATGGCGGCCTGCACGTCCTTCATCATCGCCCCCCAATCGGGGTTGGCGACGAACTTGCGGGCATTGGCAATCTCGTCCGGCGAATAGCCGCACTCGAAATTCGGTTGCTGGCGATCGAATATGGCCGGCGCCACGGCGGCATAGCCTTCGCCGGCAAGACGATCGCATACCGCGCGGATGTGATGATTGACGCCGAATATCTCTTGAATGACGACAACGCCGCCCTTGGCCGTTCCGCTCGGGTCGGCACGATAGGCGCCGAGCTTAAAGCTGTCCGAAGCGACAAGTGAAAAATGCTGACCCAAGACGATCCTCCTTCGACTGGCAATGATGGCCCCTGCACGCGGCCTAGCATATACCGGCGCTGATGTCGGTTGAAATGATGGTCACGAGGGATGGCTCCAGCGCAGTCGCCGACCGGCCGATTAAATCGGAACCTAGCGCATCACCACGATGAAGTCGGTGCCCTGGCCGGTCTCTTCGCCGAGGCCTTGATCGGAAACAACCAGCGACGAGCCGGGAATGATCAATTGCGAAATTCGTTCGACGACGTCCGGCGGAATCTCAATGCGCGCCAGCACCTCTTGCGGTGACAGCGGCGGCGGAAGCGAGGCGGGCGCGGCGTTTTCGTCGCGGCGGTTTCCCCTGACATACCTTGGGTCGATGATGGCTGCCCGCGACGTCTTGGACGATATCTTAGGCGGCTCGCCTGGAAGTGACACGACGTTCCAGCGGAAACTGGAATGATCGCCCAAATACTCCATCGCCGTGAAGACATGCGTTCCAAGCGACTGATCCGCACGATCAATCGTGATCGGCGCGTTGAACAGCGGCAGGAAATCCTGGCGCACGTAGATTTTTTTATCCTTGCGGCTGACGAAAATCGAGATCGGAGTCTTGGGGGCGGTGCGCGCAATTTCGACCGGCTTGGCAGGCGGTACCGGTACCGGCGGCGCTAGCGGCGCTTCGAGAGCTGCTTCAGCCGCACCAGACTTATCGGCCTTGGGAGCTTCGCTCGCAGTGGCGCTGATCGGATCGCCGGAATTTCGCACCGGTGCGTCCGCACTGATCGTGTTGCGCAGGGTAATGCCGGAGCCCGCGCCATCCGGGTGGACCGATGCCGGCGCGCCGCTCGCATCCTTGGCGGGGTCCTGCCCAAGTGCCGCGCCCTCGTCGGATTTCGTTGCCGGGGCGTCGATGGTTTTGCCGCCGTCGACTGTCTGCGCGGTCTTGATAGGTTTTTCCGCCGGCGCTGCTGCGGTCGAAGCCGGAGGCGAATTGTCCTTATGCACGAACAGACGCGTGTCAGCGAAGTCCGAGGGTCGCACCTCAGGGCGTGCGATGATCACGCGCGCGCCAAGCCGGGTCAGCACCCATAACCGCGTCGCGAAATCGTGCGGCATGCGGATGCAACCATGCGACGCAGGGTGGCCGAGATTGCCGCCTTAGTGCAGCGCTACCCCGGACCAGGTAATGCGCTGCATGTAGGGCATGGGCGCGCCGCTATAGATATTGGAATGGTGCAGGATGCTTTTTTCGATGACGCTGAACACCCCCACCGGTGTCGGATGTGCGGGCACGCCGGTCGCGATCAGAGTCTCGGCGATTTCGGCGCCGTCGCTATAAACGTGAAGCTTCTGCTGATCGATCGAAATGATAATTTGCACGGGCCCTTTCGGAATTTGTCCGAACGGCTCCTTGCTCAAGCGCTCGACTTGCGGCGGCTTGGGCTTCGGCTTGAGCCTGGGCCGCGGTTGGGCCGGGTACTCCCAGAATTGGTTCCAGCCTTGGGCGCGGACGGGCGAAGCGTTGACGGCGAAGGCGCAGGCAAGCACGATCCCGCTGGCGGCGGCCAGCGGCCAGCGTTTCGACATAAAATGGCGCGGCGCCACGTGCAGCGCGTGATCGATGCTCAACTTGCCCACCCAGCCAAAGTGGTACGCACTCGCGACCCAAATGCTAGCGGCAACATCTTAATGAAGACATTGGTATCCCGCCACGCCCCAGCCAAGGGATAAGTCGGCGTTCGGCAAATTAAGGGTAAAGCGCGGCAGTTTTGCAACGCATCCCAATCTCCGCGGCCCGTGTGACAGATTTCAGACAGCGAGGGCGAGGGCAAACGCTTCCGCCAGCAGCTCGTACGAGCGCCGGCGCGCGGCGTGATCGAAGGCCATGGTGGTAATCATTAATTCGTCGGCGCCGGTCGCCTCGATCAGTGCAAGCAACCGACCTTTAACGCTATTGATGCCGCCGACCACCAGGCGCTCACGCTGCCGCGCGATGCGTTCGCGGTCGATCGGCGTGTAGGGGTAGGCGGCGGCCTCGTCCGGCGAAGCAAGCGGCACATATTCGCCCTTGGCCCGGCGGACGAAGTGCAAATCGGCGCTGGCTGCGATCCGGTCAGCCTCCGCATCGGTGTCGGCCGCAACCGCCGCCACGGCGAGGATGGCGATAGGCTCCGGCATCGTTTCCGACGGTTTGAACTGCGCGCGGTAGCTCAACATCGCGCTTGCGGCATCGTGCTCGGCAAAATGGTGGGCAAAAGCGAAACCCATCCCGACCGCGGCAGCAAGCTCGGCGCTATAGCCGCTCGAGCCGAGGAGCCAGATCGGCGGCAGCGCGACATCGGCCGGCACGGCGTGGACATTGCGAAACGGATGTCCCGGCGGGAAGCCGCCGCGCTCCATCAGCATGAGCTCTTGAAAGCGCTCGAGGAAATCGTCGCCCTCGCGCGCGTCCTGACGCCGGCGCAGGGCGTAGGATGTTACCGGATCTGTCCCCGGCGCGCGACCGAGCCCGAGGTCGATGCGGCCGGGAAACAGAGCTTCCAGCACTTTGAATCGTTCGGCGACCATGAGCGGCGCATGGTTCACCAGCATCACGCCACCCGAACCGACGCGCATGCGCGTCGTCGCCGCCGCGATCTGCCCGATCATGATGTCGGGCGCCGAACTGGCGATGCTCGCCAGATTGTGGTGCTCGGCGAGCCAGTAGCGCTTATAGCCGAGCCGGTCCGCAAGCTGCGCCAGATCGAGCGAGTTGCGCAAAGCGCCCGATCCCGGCGTAACAGTGGTGACGGGCGACAGATCGAGGACGGAAAGGGGGATCACGCGGGCGCCGGGAGCAAAGTCCTGTTCACGCACCAAAAGTGGGACTACGCGGGGCGCCGGTCAATCCCGCCTGCAGGCTTACCTGCTCGTCGCGCGGACGAACGGTCCCCCAGTCGCGGCGTTCGGCTGCGTCGGTTTTCTGGACGCTATCCTGGAATGGCGGACCCAAATCGCCCGTCTGAGTACGAATTGAGTCTGTGATGGCGGCGCCGTTTGAAAATTCGTCTGCGTGGCGCCGAAGTTTTGCTCGGTGGTCGGTGAGTATTGGGTTTGTGCGTATGGCGTGACCGCCACGCGCGGCACGCGTCGTATCCGCACGGCGACGCGGATGCGCTTTGGCTTTTTCGCCGCGGTCTTGTGGGCGCGTTCGTCGGCTGGATTGGCGGCGCGCGTGGGCTCGGTCGTGAGATTGGGGCGCTCACGCGGAAGCGGCGGCTCCTCCAGCGGCTCGTTCGCGGCAATGTCCGCCGCCGCGCCGGGCGC
>Ga0073928_10003852_pt1 | contig 23026 bp, 26 predicted proteins | sample PaiPotPPA55metaG_FD_76969 | JGI IMG/M metagenome (GOLD analysis project Ga0073928, IMG submission 76969) | Iron sulfur acid spring bacterial and archeal communities from Banff, Canada, to study Microbial Dark Matter (Phase II) - Paint Pots PPA... ...
TCAACGACGCGACGTGGATCGCCGATCTGCTCGCGCACGGCCTGATCCGCTCCAGCTTCGTGCCGCCCTCGGCGACACAGGAATTACGCGACCTCACGCGCACGCGCAAACAACTCATGCGCGAGATCGCCCAGCATAGCCTGCGCATCCAGAAGGTCCTCGAGGATGCCAATCTCAAGCTCGGCAGCGTGCTGTCAAACGTGCTGGGCTGCAGTGGGCGCGCCATGCTCGATGCCATCGTGGCGGGCGAAGGCGACCCTGAGCGTCTGGCTGCTCTCGCACAGGGCAACGCGCGCAAGAAAACGCCTGAACTGCGCGAGGCACTGCGCGGCCGCATTACCGCTCACCACCGGACCCTACTCAAGCTCCATCTGGATGTCATCGATGCACTGCAGCACACGCTCGCTGAACTGGACGCCACCCTGGGAAAAGCGCTGGCGCCGATCCGGCAATGCGTCCGCCTGCTGGTCACCATCCCCGGCGTGAGTGACGTGACCGCCCAGGTCATCCTGGCCGAGGTCGGCGCCGACATGACGCGCTTCCCCGATGCCGCCCACCTGATCTCCTGGGCGGGCCTCTGTCCGCGTAACGATGAGAGCGCCGGCAAACGCCGCAGCACCCGCGTGCGCAAAAGTGGCACATGGCTGAAAACCGCGCTCGTCACTGCTGCATGGGCCGCCGTCCGAGTGAAAAGCACCTACCTGCACGCTCAGTTCCTGCGCATCAAGGCAAGACGCGGCCCCAAGAAAGCCATCCTTGCGGTCGCCGCTTCCATGCTCACCGCGGTGTGGCACATGCTTTCCGACGGTGTCGGCTATACGGACCTCGGCACCGACTACTTCAGCCGGCTCGACTCCAGCAAAACCATCCAGCGCTTGCTCAGGCGGCTCGCTGATCTGGGCTACCACCCTGAGCCGACTTCTCCGTCATGAACGCTTCTTACCAGACCCTAGCCTCGCTATCTTCCTGTGTATCTGTGGCTTGCACTGTCAAGGATCGTAGCTATACTCCAATTGACAGGCGGTCTATCGTGTGTGCGATTCGCCCCCGTTGTCTACAGACTCGGCACTGAACGACGTTTCGCAGGCGGAGGAAACCTGACACAAACAATTTGACCATAAATGAAACTTCAAACGACTCACCAGTGTGTGTGACGGCGTTTTCAAGACTGTGGCCTTCGAGGGGTTACAGTCTTCAGTTCAAGTTTCATTGAAAAATCACACTATTTCGACGGGTGCTCTCTGCATCAGATGATCTAACCTTCTAACGTTCACGGTGCCTTTTGGGCCGTTCAGGTTGCACTGTATGTTTAAGTATTGCTAACACGAGGCGAGCGATGAACAGTGAAGATCTACCACCATTGTTGCGGTCAGTCTATACGCACGTTTCCGATCCGGCGAAACCCGAGCACGAGCCGATTTGTCGTGAACTCAACGCGGTAGCCGACGCGATTCGGTACCTGAAGAGCCAAGACTTAAATTCACCCGGATTGTTGTCCATTCGCGATTTACCTGAAACCATAACAGGCCACAGCGATTCGATCTGCAAGTGCTGCGGGCAGGAGATAAAGCCCACCGCATAGATATAAACAAATCGTATTGAGCAATTCCGCCTGCAATGCATTCAGCAGGAAGTCATTGATTGAACGCAGCGATTTTTGCAGTGATTTGCATTCGCGCTCGGATTCACCTGGATGGTCAGTACCTGAAGCGAACCGGGGGAGTAGAATGGCCATCGGAATTTGCACAAATATTTACCCATGCGAGATCAACGGCACCGTTTCGAATCCGCCGCTGGATGCCTCCAGCCCGAGCGCTCGTGAGATCTATTTCGGCATGAGCGCCGGCGCCGGAATTCCTCCTCAAGATCAACTCGATTTAAAGCGTGGCATTGAGAACGCTCTGGGTGTAGTTCAACATCTTTTCGGCGATGATGAAGCCAAATTCAGACAACATTATGTCCCTTTGATACGTCTAGCCGAGTTGGGACTATTGGGACCCAACGCCATGCCGGAGATCGCAAAGCAGGCACTCGAGGGTTTTGCGAGCGCGCTGGTGCAATCCGAAGGACCCCGTATAAAGAACGGCCACCTCTTGCGCCTAGCAGAATATGCGCTAAAGATGTCACTACCGTTGCTACTCGCCTACATCAGCTTGCGATTGACTAAGCCATCCGGCGATTTAGGCAAGGCTCTTACCGCACTTTCGATTGACCCAGAAGTACTGAGTTGCTTTATGATGTTGTGGATTGGTTGCTTCGTGGGTGTAGTTTTATCCTACGGCTTGCGCACAACAGCCATGACAATAACCGATCTAATTGTAACTGACGCGGACTATCTCCTGCCGCCGGCCAGGCTGCTATTTGCCGGTGCGTTGACGATGATTTTCGGACTGGTCCTTCAAACCCATATCGTCGACATTAAGATAGGAAATCTGGAATCATCGAAACTACTTGGAAGCAATCCGATGCTCGCGTTTGTTATCGGAAATTTCTTCGGGATAAGCGAACTCGCACTTCCTGGTGCCGTCACCAAAAAAGCTTCTGACATACTGAATCTTAAGTAAGCGTTCGTTTGCCAACCGGCGATCTGCAACGATTAAGACAGCTTGATACTGCGCTGTACGAACTGTAAATGCAAAGAAACAGATGAAGTACCAGAAGCCGGCATTGGCGTCATTCAAAGGAGAGCCAGCGATGGGTAGCGATGTGCGCGCAGTCCATGCGGTTGACTCGGTGAGCCGGAACAATCTGGCAGGCATTGATAATCATGTAGCGGGCCTGGGCCTCGCGGCGAAACGCCCAGGGACAGAATCAGGGCGAAACAAACCCTTTGTTTCACAACATGGCGATACCATGGATGTCCCATTAACTCGTCTGGGCGCAGATAGCGTGCAAAGGCGAGTCTGTCTCGGGCGGCACGCTCTGCGTCATGCGTTTCGTCGGGGTGGTTCCATTCAGACCCATGCGCTTCTGCGGCATTTCGGCAATTGCCGACATTAAGGTGTCACAGTCGGTGAGGCGTAATCGCGTGCCGACTACCGCCAGTGGAAGGCCAGACGCTTCCTATCGATTCATGATCGACGACACCCCATTCAGGATGTTGTTCGCAGCCGCGTTGCCCGCCATCATCCCGTTCAGTGCATTAACCGCAGCCGCTAGCCGATCGATTGCGATCTGGGAATCCGTCGCCGGCGAGTTGAGGCCAATCGCACGCTTACGTGCGTTCAACACAATGATGTCTTGGCTCACTTGCGCGACCGCAACCGGGTCGGTCGGCACCTGATTGCACAGATAGGTATAGGCGTCCAGAAGCGCGTTGACCTGGTTCACAGTTTGCGCGTAGCTTTGCATGACAGTCATCTCCCAAGCGTCAGAATAAGGCGATCACCCGACCCGCCGCGTCTATGTCGCGGCGGAGGCTGCGACCGGAGCGCTCGCCCCCTTCGGGGCGGAGGCGGCGACCGGAGCACTCGCGGCCTTCGGAGCGGACGCGGCGACCGGAGCACTCGCGGCCTTCGGAGCGGACGCGGCGACCGGAGCACTCGCCGCCTTTGCCTGCTCTGCCTTCAGGATTTTTCCCGTCGCTACAGCGAACGCCGCGCCCGATTCGAAATCGGCCTTCGCACCGCTGGGCTTCGCCAGCGCCCCCAGAATCTGATCGACTTGGGAAAGGCTTGCGATCGGATCCGCCGGCTTCGTCGTCGCACCTGACGCGCCGCCGCTGGCTGCGCTAGCCGCTGCCGTGTTTGTGCCGGCCGCCGTCGACGTACTCGTCAGCGAATCGAGTTGCGCGAGCGTTCGGGTGCTCGCGTTGTTTTCCGCGATCGCCCACTGCGCCTGCAACATGGCGGTAGCCACTTGGAACGACCCACGCAACTGGTCGTACGATTCAATATCCTGGTTGGATGCCGTCTGAACGAGTTTTGTCTGGTCCGTGAACCGGCGGACATCGCCCGAGAGTGCCTTGATTTCCGTATCGATGTCGGTGGCGGGGCCTGCGATCCGATCTGAGGCACAGCCCGCAATTACGCAGGCGATCGCAACCCATGCGAATTTGATCCGGATCTGGCGCATGTCAATGAATCCTCGCGGCAATGACCACGGTGGCTAGCGCCTGGATAAACGACGCGATCGTAGCGGATTCGATACCCGATTTTCCCGCGCCCGCCAAGGCTGTGAGCGCTTCCGTGTCCACCGCGACACGCGCGTCAAGGGTCGCGGCCTGCACCGATTGCTGCTCGATACGGCCGTATTGAGTCTCTCGAATGTCGCTCACACCGCCCGGTATCCGACCTTCAATCCACGCTCGGTCGTATAGCGTCAAAGCCTCGCTTAGTGAAACGCGGGCGGCCGTACAGCTCCGCGACTCCAGCATTTCCCCGACGTTCGTCGCCCGGCAGCGTGTGTGCGCGAGCGATTTCTGGGCATCATCCAACGCGTTGCTGGCAGCGTCGAGCAGGACAAATTCCGTGACATACGCCTGTCTCTGGTTTTCGAGTTCCGCCACCGAGCCTTTCACGGCATCGATCTGGCCTTGGACGGCCGCCTGAAGGCCTGCCAGCGTTTTTGCTTGCAGATCCAGTATCGACGAAGGTGGCGGCGGTCCAATGCCTCCGCTTTCCGCGAGAACGGTGACGCCCGAGATTATGCTCGCGATCGCAAGGTCATTGTGCGTGCTGCCTCCACCCGCTCCTTGCCCAGCAGCACTCGCGTCGCTCGCCGGAGCGGCTCCTGATGACGGCGCCGCCGCGGCCGCCACCGTTGCGTGGAGCGCCGCGTTGAGATTGGTGTTCCGGAACTTAATGGCTGCAAGCTGCGCGCCCGGCGCATACTCTGGGTGTCCAGTGGTGGCGGCGCCCGAGTCGGCGGCGTCCAGGATTTTAAGAATGTCCTGGACTCCATTTTGGACGGCTTGTGAGTTCCCGCTAGCCTTCGCACTCGCCAATTTCGCTTGCGCGTCTTTAAGTTGACTAGCGGTCTTGACCTCGCTTTGCTGCAGCCCTTCCAACTCGTTCTGGCGATCCTCGAGTGCGGCGTTCACCTCGGGTATGCGTCCCGACACGCCATTCGCGGAAACGATCGACAGCACGTCGTCGACGGGGCGCTTGAGATTCATCACTTTCAAATAGTTCTTACATTCGCCGAACAGATTCTCAGCTGGCGTGTTGTCTGGCTCATGCGGATCCTTGAACGTCTGGCAAGACGTAAAATCCGAGCGCCCGGAAACCTTGTAATCCTGGACCGCGGCGTTGTAGGACTCGATTTCTGACTTCGCGATCGCATTATCCGGATTGGGCGGTGAGCCCGTCGGGGAGCCGACAGCCGTGCCGGTGAACAGTAACAATTGCCAGTTCGCATAGGTGTGCACGGCGTTAAGCGCCAGCGCATCGCGCCTCTGGTCGATTTCGTCACGGAACACGAGGAGAGTACATTCGCCCCCCCGTCCCTTCAGGGCAGTGCACTTCGCGGCAATATAGCGGGAGTCGCCGAGTAGCCGCGCCAGATCATAGCGGCGCATCGACTGGTTGAGTGCGATATTGGCGCGAGCCTCGGCAGCATCTAGTTTCGCTTGGTCGCTCAGCTTATTGGCGCCGAGCGAAGGAAGGCCACTCGATTGAAACGTACTGAGCGCCTTGGACGTTTGCTGCTCAACGCCGTCATCGTGAAAGAACAGCCCGCACCCGGCGAGAGGAAACACGACCATCAGGCCGCATAGCGCGAGGCGTATTGATCCTGACACGCAAGCAAGTGGCGAAGGCATTGTTGTTCCCCTGGCCGACCGGCCCATTTTTCTTACACCGCCGTTGGTCTTTGGTCATATTTTTTGCCTGACTGGACCGGCGCGCAGCGTGCAGCAGCGGCCCGCTTTGAATCTTAGTGAAGGATTCCAAAAGCGCAATAATAAAAACACCTACGTACTCCTTAATCGCATATTGAGAAATAATCGCGCCGACCTCTCACGTTCATCCTGCAGCTTTGCTCGAAAAAAAATTGCAGGCCCAATCCCGATGAGACGCAAGTTGCGTCTCGGGACCTTGACCTGTCGTTGGCCGGACCCGTGGTTCGTTTGAAACAGGGATTTCTACATTAATCATCACCGAAGCGGCCCTCCTGCATCCTTTGAATTGGTTGATGCCTAAGCAGGAGGAACTGGAAGGCGCATCCGCTTAACACGCATCCCAGGGAGATCCCCGGAAACATTGCGACCGGATAGAACGCTGAGCGCGCCGATTGCACGCCCGAACACGGCCGCGCTCGCGTTCGAATCAGGATTTTTCCAGGAAATAGATCGACGACGGGCACTCGACTTTGTCGGAAGCGGTCATTCGCTGCGACTTTGGTGGCGATTCCGCGAGTGACCGCTAAGGCTGAACGAACGTTCACGCTCGCGAACTGAATGGCCGCTTGCTGAGTGGGTCCGACATCTGGACGTCCGAGCAACTGTGCGGGCGAATGACGCTTCAAGGTCGTTAGCGCCAGTTCAACTAAGGCCTCTGAAGCCGACATTCGCGAAAACTGCGACGAGCTCGCCAACGGCCGCAACGGCCGGAGGCCGTGTGGAAACGCATGTAACTGTGCGCGACAACGAAGCGCGATCTGGAATCCCCCGTGCGATTCCAGACGCCGCGCTCAGAACGAGCAACGGGGGCGCAAAAAACCCCTCGGTCAAGCCAGAATCGCCTTCATTAGTCGCTGGTGCCCGGTCGTCCGGCGCTCGGCTGAGTCAATGCCGTCGGGCCATGCGACGTGCCGTCGACGCTGACGTTGGGTTCGCGGTTGGAGGGGCAGGTGGTATCGAAGGCGTCCTCTCAACGTTGGGTACAGGTTTCGAAAGGACGTCGCTTATTCTCATATTGGCGGCTAACCGAGACTCGGTAGATATAGCCGCCTGAACGGCTTGACTGTATAGAGCTCCGAGCTTCGAGTAGCCGTCGCTTGTCGGGTGGATCTCGTTTTCCCAGTCTCCATCCACGCCCGTCGATCCGGGTTGCGCGGGTGGCAGCTCTGTCCGAAAATCAAGAACGAGCATGTTTTGATGCTGGCTGGCAATATTTCTAAGTATCGCAAAAAGTTCGTCGATGAGGTACTCGGCCAACGAAAGCCACTGATCTTCCGGAATTGAGTACAGCTTTACCGCGTTATAGAGCCACGGACCACCCGTCCATTTGCCGCCTGTCTCGACGCCCACGCCGACGTTTCGAGGCTGAACGTAGCAGTAGCTATGCACGAAAACTGGCGCACCCTGACTCTTGCTGGTTGGACTATCTCGCATGGCAATGAGATCACCGAACACCGCTGTCAGATGCGTCTCGAACTTTGCCCATCCGGTGTCCGATACATAGCGACTTGCATCACTCTGGCTCTTCCATTCCGACGACGTAAGTAAAATCCGTGATTCAGGCGGAACGGTATTTCCGGCACTGTCGACCAAGGGCGTCAGAGCAGCGGCAATCAGGTCATTTCCGCCGGCCGACAGAAGAATGCCATCCCATTTGTAGGCAAGCGAGCCACCATTAAGCATGCCGGTGAACGCAGGGTCATAAACCCAGGTGCTAGTGGGGTCCACGCCCCACATCTGCCCTGCCTTGGCTCCGGGCTCGGAGAAATCCACTGCGACTGTGTCCGTCTCGAACGTCATCTCCTTTAACAGGTTGGTCGTGTCGAAGGGAGGAAGCGCGCCTATGGAGAACCAAGAGTCCCCGTTCGCCAGGAACCGGTATGTTCCCGGGCCGGGCAGAGGGATCAGATGCTCCCATTGCGCGAGTCGATATGTGACAAGGTTCGGCATCTCCTTCCTCTCTTATCGATATCGAGTGTCAAAGGTCTGTCGGAGCCCCTTAACCTCGATTGGGATGGCCGCGGAGCACCTCATCAGAAGCGGGTGTCTCGCGTAAAAGTTTTGTGCCTCACATTGCGCGCCCAACAGCCCCCGTAGACCTCGACAGCCTAAGGACGCGCCCATGTATTGTGCGAGCCGTTCGTCGAGTCGGGGCACATTCTTTGTGCGGTAAGGCACACTAGCCAATGAGTGGCGCTCTGGATTGCCTCCCAACATCTCTCTACACCTTTCTATTAGTCGCCGATGCTGTTGGGGAGATGTAGAAAGCTTACGGCTACTCACGTCTAACGTCTTGTATGATGAATAAACTAGCTGTTATAGGCCGCTGGCTTTACGAGCATCCGTGTTTCGCTTCGCTATACCGCCGAGAGGCACTGGGAGGTCGACATGGAAACTGTCACTCTTGGCGTCGCATCGCGCGAGGCCGTCAACGATCGTTTTCTGGACGCATTCGAAGGGACGGAGCAAGGGTCGGACATCAAATTCGAATCGGCTGAACTGCGAGGGCAAGCCGTCGCGATGTCAATCAATTAGCTATCCGACGGAATCTAAGTGACAGTCCTATCGTTGACCTTCGTCCTTAAGCTCACGACCGCAATCGCCTATGCCGATTGGATCATTGAACAAATCGACTCGACACAGCGGCTCACAGAAGTTGCGATTGCAGTAAGCAACCAAGCTTCCGATTATATGCGTTGGCGAACCCAGGCCGAGGACGACGCCAGCCCTTGCTCGGGACAAGTGAGAATGGGCCAAAAGGTTGATCTGCAGCCTATCTATATTGACCGTAGGCGCGCAGCACTTCGCTACGAAGCGAAAATGTTAGAGGAGGATCTGATGGTTCCGCTGCGTCGGCAACGCAAGATTCGCTGAACAGTTATTGGTGCCTGTGCGCGGGGGCTTGCGGCGGTCATGACGATCGGAGCGGCGTCGGCGCTTGGAACCATCGCACAGGCACATGCCGACATGACATCCTGAACTCTTCATGCGGTCCGACCCGCGAACAGGATGGAAAATCACAGTTTTTTGGCCGGTAGGTTTTGCATCTTGAAGACAAGCCCGCAGATTCTGCGAAGTCGTACGGTTATTGGCAAATGCTCGGCCGCAGAAATTCGCCTTTGCCCATTGAGCGGCCGATCGTTGTTCGGAAGCAGCCATCGGGCTCGAAGGAAAGGGATTGCCTTTATTGAGCGCGTTCGGCGCTCCTGTTTTCCTCGTCTGGCGCAGATCATAATAAAGCTATCACCGGCCGACCTCAAAGTGGCGTGGCAATTTGCCATCGCGGTGAAATTTTTGTTTCTACTCCGAACGAATAGCGACGTTACTTCTTCCCACTCCGAATCACTTCCGTCACTTCGCATTGTGCGCCTCCACCAGTCAACTGGCTGATTGACGAGCATTTTTCGTAGATTCCGGTCAACGGAGAATGGACAATGGAGGAGATTGAAGGTTCGACGACGTCGGCGCGGCAAGTCAGGTCAAGTCAAGCTGCTTCGCATTGACAAACTAGCGTTCATCGCCAAATGATAGTAAGGCTCGCGGCATGAATGGAAGCGCGGCTCTCGATTCAGCCGAATCGATGTTGAATGGATCCGCTACCGAACCCGAAAAGGAGCGCGCAATGCCTATCGTCTTTATCCACGGGGTCAACAATCGTGACGACGCGGCGTACAAGGAAAACGAACTCGCGCGCAACGGCTTTTTCAAGGAGATTGTCTGCCCCGTGCTTGGACTGAATCCGGACAAGGTCCGACTGTCTAGCCCGTATTGGGGCGGACACGGTGTTACCTTCACCTGGAATATGGCGTCGCTGCCGAATCCTTCGGACAATTTCGAGAGGTTCGGCGGCAATGCCGAGGAAGAAGCTTTCGGCCGCACGGTCGTTGTCTGCGCCGGGTCACACCTGAACAGCCAGCTCTCGGTTGTCGAGAACGCCAAAAACGACCTGCCCGAGGTGATCGACGCCCTGTATGCATCGGCGATGGCAGGTGCGAAGACGGAAGAGGAAGCCCGCGACCTGGCGAAATCGTACGAGCTTGCCGTGAGCTACGTCGCAAACAATCCATCGCCTGCGTGGCTCACGACTGCGGTCGAGTCGAACTTCGTCGACCAGTTCAACTACGAAGCAAGTGCCTCTCGGGAGGAGGCGTTCGGAGCCGGCGACCTGCTCCAATCCCTGAAAGAGGGTTTCTCACGCCTTGGCAATGCGCTGCCGGACGCCGGCACCGCATTGGCTGGGCGCTTCGCCAGGCGCCAACTCAACGCCACCGTGACGCGCTTCGCGGGCGATGCGTTCACCTACCTGACCCGCAGAGGCACGAAGGACGCGCCGGGCGACATCGTCAGGATCGTGCGTGACGCGCTGCGCGAAGCGCACGCCAGCAAAAACGCCGAGGACGACAAGCTCATCGTCATCGCGCATAGCTTCGGCGGCGAGATCCTGTACGACATCCTGACTTACTTCGATACGCAGCTCGAGATCGACTGCCTGCTGACGGTCGGCTCGCAGGTCGGACTCTTCGAGGAGATGAAGCTCTATACACAAAGCCGCGACGACATTCCGCCCAACCCACCGGAAGGCCGCGTGCAAAAGCCCGCGAAGCTCAAGCGCTGGATGAATATTTTCGACCTGAACGACGTGCTCAGCTATCGCGCGGAGCCGATCTTCGCCGGTGTATCGGATTTCAGCTATGACACCGGCTACAGCTCGTTTAGCGCCCATGGCGGCTACTTTATGCGCCCGAGCTTCTACAAGCGACTCGCAGCCCGTTTGAAGGAAGGATGACCGCCATGTCGCTCGTCTTCGATGCCGGACGCGGCGCCGATCCGAGTACGCATGTGCTCGCGATCGGCGTGGGCCGATACCCTTATCTGCTCGGCGGCGACAAGAAGCTCGCCGCGAAGCCGCTTGGCCTGAAGCAGCTCGAGTCTCCGCCGATCTCGCTGAAGGCGCTGGTCAACTGGTTTCTCGCCCCGGCAACGGTACCGGGCAACGCTGGTTTTACCAACACGCTGGCGCCACTTGGCACCCTGCGCGCGCTCGCGTCCGCCCGCGACGCCGTCGTGGTCGATACGCCCAAAGGCGCCGTCACACTCGATCCGGCGACGAAGGACAACATTGACAGCGCATTCGCAGCGTGGCTCGACGAGGTCAAGCGCAACGACGCCAACATTGGCGTGTTCTATTTCTGTGGCCACGGCATGATGGTCTCGGATCACTATCTGCTTGCCGAGGACTTTGGCAGCAGCAATCTACTGGCGTGGTCCAAGGCGTTTGATGTGTCGTCTACGATACGTGGTGTCGAACGCGAGGTTGGCGGCGCGCTGTACGTGTTCATCGACGCCTGCCGCGAGGTGTCGCGTGATCTTGCATTGAGCGCCGGCGCCAACCCGATGGCGCTGATCCAGGCGGACCTCGGGAAGAAGCTCGCGCGCAAGTCGCTCGCGCACATCAGCGCGACCGGCGAAGGGCAACTGGCGTTCGCACCGAGCGGCGGGCAAGTGTCGCGGTTCACAAAGGCCCTTTTGCGCGCCCTTTCAGGCTACGCGGGCATCAGGTCCGCTGGCCGGCCAGCGTGGGAAGTGGATGGAGAAACGCTCGGGTCTGCGGCACGCCAACTCCTCGAGTACGAGTGGGAGAAAGACCCTAATCAGAGGGCGAGCGCGCCCCAAGTCTGCGAGCAGGTCATCCAGGGATGCTCGGTGCCGTTGATCCAACTCAATGCACCGCCGCGCGTGGCGGTCGAGATCAACTACGTGCCGGAAACGATGCGGGCGCAATACCGGATCTACGTACGCTCCATGTTGACCGAGATCGTCCAGACGAACGAGAACAAGTGCCTCGAGGGCGAAGTGCCAATGGGGGTCTACACGGTCGGCGCAATCGACCCGGCGGGGGCGCTTCAGGCCGACGAACGTCAGGACGAAGAATTGCGCCCACCGCGTTACAGCCTCTCCCTCGGGAATCACCCATGAACGCGCTGACTGTTTCTCTCGACTACGGTATGTCGGCGTCCGCGCCATATCAGCGCGACGGTTCTGCAGGGGTCGCGCTCCCCGTCAAGGTACTTGACGCGGAGGGGACCGTGCTGGCCGAGGGTCTGGCGTCGTCGCTTCGACCAATCGTGTTTGATATAGATCATGGGTTGGAGACGGTGTTCGTGCGTCTCACCTGGCCCGGCGGCAGGACGGAGACGCGCAGGGTTTCTTCGGCAGGAGACGCGCAGCCGCGCGTCTCGTTCTCCGATGCGAAGATCGCGAACAATGAATGGTCGGCGTGGGCGGTCCCAAGGCTCAACCGGCGAACGTCACTCGACCTGTCCAATCGGGAAGAGACATCGAACATTGGCCGGTACCGGAATGTCTGGTTGCGCGTGTGGCGCTTCGATAGCGGCGTATGGCACCCTACGCCTATGACACCGCGTATGCAATACAAAAGCGCGGTTGCGAAACAGGTAGATCTCGAACTGGAAGCACTGCCGTACCTGCTTCAGTTAGGTAGCTCCGATGTGCCGTGGCACTTCGTCGCACTGCCGGGCGGCGGCCCGTGCCGCGTGCTCTTCACATCGAACGACTCCAGCGACCCGCGCTCCGATCCGCTGAAGGTCGTTGTGACGAGCTTTCGCACCGATGCCGAGACTCTCCTTGAGTTCCTCTGCCGCGACGCAATGCGCGCGGCAAGAACAATGGCGACGTCGCAGGAAATGGCCGTCTCGCTCTTCGCGGACAAGTTCAACGATCCCATCGCGGCGGTGGCGGGTGCATACTACTTGCTACGGACAGGAAACGGAGAGCAGGCGCCGCTCAACTGGTGGGAGAACCTGAGCGCGAACTTCTCGTGGATTCCGGACACCGCGATCCTGCATTGCGTCCGCTTGCTGCGCGACGGTCTCTCGGATCAAGCGGCGAGAACGAAAGTGCTCGGCCTCTTCAAGACGAGTCTCGATCGCGGCTGGCCGGTCTATGAGGAAGGCATGAATTTGCTGCGGGAAGCGGGAGCGTTGCTGCGGCATATTGCAAAGTCGGACGATGCGGAGTATTTCTCCAGGGTCGAGTTGCTCGCCACCGCGAAGACGTGGGCGGGCGCGTCGCTTAGTTTCCATGGCAAGACTCCAACGAAGCCGAGCGCAGTGCTCTGGGTCGGTACACCAAACGCACCGCGACGGCGGCGTCTGGCGCAGCCCGAAGGCTTCGACGAATCGATCGAAAGGAACATGCGCGAGGTCGAGAAAGCAAGCCGTTCGACGGCATCCGTCGTTAGCCGGCAGATGAGTTCCCTTTCCTTCTCCGGAGATTTGGCTCCAGCCAAGTTCACGCGTCCTAACGTGACCTCAGCGCTCGAGTTTGCACCCGTACCAGGGAGCGCCGACGGGGGGCGCCTCCCTAAAACACCAACGGCAAACCGAAAAGTGCGGAAGACACCCGAAGACAAAGGCGCGGGCTGGATGCTACTCGGCGACATCGGAGATTGAAAGGCTGGATGCGCGTGCTCTCAATGAAACGGATAAAAATACGCGTGTGTTCGGTAGGCGCCATTGCACGCTCGTCGATGCTGTTGGAGCTTCTCTACCTCGATTCGCGCGCGCCTCAGGCTCGTCGACAGAGACCGGTGCGGCGTCGACACTTCCAGACTCGCCCAGCCATCCAGGATCGCGTCTGCCACGTCGTTTATCGCGTCGTGAATCTCCTCGTGCGGCGCCTAGTTGTAGTTTTGACATTGTCCGTTGCCTTGGGAAAGCCTATGGCTGGGCATCCATGCCTTCGAAGACTTGAGCAAGACTTTATGGAATTAGACGGACGGCCTCTACAGCATCGATAACACCGTATCCCCACATGACATCGTAGGCTGCCGCCGCCGGTAGCCCCGGCTGTAGAGCTGAGGCAATAAGGATCGCCCTGACCTGTGCGGCGGTAAGCGTGGGTTCTCTCTGAAGTATCTGAGCGACGGCGCCGCTGACATGGGGGGCGCTCATGCTAGTCCCGCTCATCGCGACATGCTGCGGCAAAGCGGCGCCAGCACCGGCTTTCGAGGACATGATTAGCGTTCCAGGCGCAGTTAATTCCGGCTTCAACCTCCCATCCCCTGTCGGGCCGCGACTCGAGTTCGCGGCAACGGCGGGCGGCAGGGCTCGGTGGTTATAGTTTGCTACGGCGATGCCGCGACGAATCGTTCCTGGTGGAGTGATCGACTTATTTGCGTCTGGCGATACGAATTGTGACTGATCTTCGTTGTTATTGAGCGGGTCTCTCAAGTCCAGTTCAATCCACGCATCGAAGTCACCCTCGACCAGATCGAGCGCCGTAATACGAATCTCCCAATTTCCAGGGGTCACCGCTGGCGCCGGAGGTAGATTGCCCACCCGCACCAGAATTCGCGCATGTCCGGAAAGCGGATGAAAACGCTCGGAATGGATATACACGCGACTCGAAAGGACTGCTGTAAGCTCGTTTCCCGGGTCCACGGTTGCCGACAAGTTGCCGGCAGGATCGCCCACTTCAACCCGAAATCGGTCACGCGACGAGTACCATATCTCCAGCTCGTTTGGCGTTCGATCGCGCGGGTGGAAAATCCAAGTCAACGAGTATGGCGTCGCCACGCTTGCAACCACTCCGCTCGCGTGGGTCCCCCACATCGACTCGTTGCCCGCCGATTTGACGAATGCACAGCCTTCTCGCTCGAGCAGCCTGTCAACGGCTCGCTCCACGACACTTTCGCCATCGTGCCTGCCGCCGTTATGTCCCATGCTGAGATTCACAACTGCTGGTTTGTCTTCGAGTTGTCCTATATCGAGCACGTATTTAATGGCTTCGGCAATCCGATCGGAGCTGGAAACGTTGACACCTCGCTGCGCCACACCAACAAACACGATATCTGCTTCATACGCGACACCTCTGTAATTCACCATCGGATTTGGGCCGCCCCGCCCATTGCCGGCCGCAATTCCTGCGACATGCGTCCCATGTGCCTGGGCCATATGCCGCACTACTCCAATCGGATTGGGTACGGCGAGTGCCCCGTTGATATCGGCTTGCGTGTACTCCACTCCATAGGAAAACGCCGCAGGCGAGGCTTCGCTGGCTTGCGGCGTCAGAGTTTGATCCCAGAGGTAAAGCACGCGCGTGCCGTTTGGGTCCTGGAAGTCGCCATGAGTGAAATCCAAACCGTCATCGATGATGCCAACGATGACTTTCCTGCCCGTTAGCATTCCCGCAGGGCCCGGGTTGGCATGCGCGTTGATGGCAGCGACCGAATCTATCAAGTCGGGCACCGCGGTGCGAGGAGCTTCGATATACAAAACGTCAGGCTGCGCGGCCAACAAGCGCAGGTCGTCAAGCTTGCCCTCCGCGATGAATGTGTCATCGAGTAGGTCCACCGCGTTCGGGCCGCCGCGAATTCCTCGGCGGGCACCGGGGGCAAGCAAAACAATCGCGCGATAGATCGGTGCCTGAACCGGCGGCCCCCCGAAAGGATCCCTATCCGGAATTGCCTCAAGGGCTCTAAAACGCGGGTCCAGTTTTGACGAAGGCATATCGAACTCTGATGTTGATTTCAACGACCCTAACCAAGCCACCGTATGGATGGCGACCCGCGCCGGCACCCGTCAGCCGATCGCCTCGACGCCGCCACCTTCGCTTCCGCGGGGTTGAAGCGGATGACTAATCGACCGAAGGTCTCGCAGAATGAGATCGTCACTGCAGTATTTCGATATAGTGGTTCTGGCGCCGCGTGTGTCGAGAGTTTTCGTCGCGGTGCCCACCGGCGTGACCGGCGTTTCGCGCAACAGGCGAAGGGAGAAACGGATGGCGAGGCAAACCGTAACCTTCGAATACCATCCAGGGATCGCTTTCATGAACTTTGAAGCCGCCGGCCGTTGAAACACCTTGAATTGATCCATCGCGACCAAGGCTTCTCGGCATGCCGGACTATCATGCTCTTCGAGCTGGGCACGTCGAATTCGCGTGTCAGGCCAACTATGATTTCACACCCCAGAAGAGCGCTTCGCTGGAATTCCCGTCGTTCCCAAAAAACTTATCCTGCCATGCATCATTTGGCCTGAGACCGGTCCACTCATGCGCTGATGTCAGATGCGCCGGCCCACCTATCTGAGCGCCCGCAGCTTTGGCATTCGCGCGCACGGGAGCAGGTGCCATGTTGTGGCGCCACCAGAAATGGGTGAAAACTGACATCACGTTGATTGCGTAAGCGATTGCCAACTCGCGATCGTTTTCGACAATAATCAGATTGTCGTCGTTGACAGTCGCTGCTTTAACGCCGTCGTTGTGCGAGCCTGTCATCACAACGGGATGATCTCCCAGAGGGTCGATCACGATCACCTTGCTATGGACGACAACGATGCCCACTCGACTCAGATAATCCGTGATCGGTGCGCCAGCCTGCCGTTGCGCGCTCGGCAGGACTATGTCGTAATTGGAAGGGACTGCCTCCGTGTCGTGCAGAAATCCGACGACCGTCGGATCCCCCTGTTGCGAATGAATCGTAGGATCCGTGTTCACCACGCCTCTAATGTAAAGCGCCGGATCTGCTTGTGCCTGCTCGCGGATAGCTTGAAGAAGGCTGCCTTGCCATCCGGGGTCCAGCATCAGGGTCAGTATTCCGTGCCGGGCACCACGAACCAGGGACGAAGCGTATTTCAAGTCGGGAGAATTCGCCCCATCAGCCTTAGGCAGGTGGTGGGGGCTAAAGAAAAGCGAGGTTGAGACGCCCTTGCGTTCGAAATGAAATTGCTCCAGTGTCGGCGGTTCCGTCTGAGGAGGTGGAGTTACGTCGCCTGCTTTCTGAAGGCGATGCCATTCGTCGCAATAGGCTTGTGCCACATCAGGATCGTCTATGTACAGTCCATTGTTGACCTGGGTGTAAAGACCATGAGGCGACCAATTGAGGCTTCCTGTCCACGCTTGCGCGGGCTTACCTTCGCGAACGAAGACCATGAATTTGTTATGAGCGTAGACGCTCGCGGGTTTAATGATCCGACGAGAAAGATCGACCTTGTCACCGAGTGCGGACGCTGCACTAGTGTTCTCGTCGACGCCTTTAGAATGCGTCCCATTGGCCAGAATCAGGTGACAACGCCGGCCTAGATTACCGAGTTTCCCGATGAGATCGCTGTCTGAGAGCTCGAAAAGCGCCAGATACACTTCGATCTTAGGGTCGGCGATAGCTTCGTCCAACAGAACCTTGACCTTCTTCGCCAAGGGTCCACCCAATTCATCTCCGATCGTCGGCGACGCTGGGCCACCTTTGGTCATGGGCAATCTTAGTACAGCCTCGAGGGCTACGTCGGCGGCATCTGAGTTCCCTTCTTCCGCATGGGACGGAACCAGCGCCTTGCGCAGCGCTTCAAACTCGTTCGGATATTCTTCGGCTTTTAGCGCGAACCATCGAGAACCGACAATGCCAAAGTTGAAAAAAGGTAGATACACTTCAGGTTGGGGCTGGGTGGGTGCAACCCAATCAGATGTGATTAAGCTTGGTGCTGGCGATGTGGGCGAGCCCGACATGGCTGTTACTTGATATTCCACATTGCCCTCAGCCGGCGGACTGAAGTCAGTCCATGTGAACCGCTGAAAAGGCCACTTTGTTGACGGTTCGCCTTCGGGATTGGATTGCAGTAACTGCTCCGTCGGAAAACCAACGTAGGCTTCTAGGGGGGCAGCCGCGCCGCCCCCAACGCGCCGGCTAACGGAAAAGCCAAGACAACCATCGATTTTGGTCGGATGCCACCACGCCAGAAAAACACAGTCGACTCCCCTATACGCGCGAAAATCGATGTGCTCAGTCATGCTGGCTCTCCCATTACGGACTAACCCATCTATATCCATCACCACGATCGCATTACGTTGTATAGATTAGGCATCCTTTAGAATAGTCCAAACTATTTTTTTGATGCATGGCACTTTGCCCCTACATTTTGTCCTCTATGGACTGAGCGCCCATAAGCGCTATCGATTCAGATTGAAAGTCACTTTCCCAAACCCCACGGCTGATCCGGAAATGGCTTTGATCGGAGAAATTGTGCGATGCTCGATCGTGAACAGCTTTCGCCCGCTCCCGAACAGTCGAGACAGTATCCGTATCAAGCGGCTCCTCAAACATCTCGTTTGAGATTATTTCGTCGTCAAGCGACATCGCGGTGACGAGTGCGTCATGGAAGGTCCTACCGAGGCCGACATCGTCCAACAGTGTTTTCCTAACGCCTGCGTATGCACTTTGTCAGCGTAGCTTCATCGAGCCGGGGAAAGGTGTCGCTCTCGTAGACGCGCGAGAACTATCTCATCTGACTGGATGAATTTCGACATGGAGTCGCGAGTGCGGAGTTTTTGCTGATCCTTGCCAACGACAGACGGGTTGTAGTCGCCGCAACGGTCGCAGCGAACGGAATGACGAACGCGATGTCTGCCGCACTCCCCATCATGTACGCGAGCACGTAGCCGCTCGCGCGCGAGCCAGACTCACGACTGCGCTCAAATGCGGAAAGATCCGCGTTGGACCCCCTCCACGACAGCCTTCGATCCTTCGAGCGCTTGAGGCGGGTTCTCGTAGACGTCCCGCGCTGCCGATTGCACATCGGCATATGCATCTTTTGTTCGCCCCAATGCTCCTCGTGATTCTCGATCGCCGTCGCTACCTTCTCTGTCGCGCTGGCCACCTTGGACTTCAGATAGTCGACGGAAGTACGCGGATCACCCTTAAGCGTCTTGCCCGCTCCTTTACTAAGGCCGCGCCCGATTTGATGAGCGCAGCACTTCGGAGCGCGCCGTCCTCTAAAGTTTCAAACCCATTCGTTGCGATTTTTCCGGCTTTCTTAGCGAGCGGTTGAACGCTCTTCACGGCTTCACGGCTCGCGGTCGCACTTGTGCCGATGATGGCCTTCTGAATGTCGTCCAGCCAGATCGACCGTTTAGTTTTGATTTTCTTTGTATTGGCCATATCTTGCTCTTGGTAGTGCAACAGCGCGCGACGCACCAGGTTTCGGCCGAACGAAAGCCACGACCAAGCGTCAGATTCGGTCGCTAGCCTAGAACTATTCTGTTTTAATTACGACGTTAGGATTGGATGGACCTTTGATACTTCGGTCTGGCCTCTCACAGCTTCAGCGGTAGCGCCGCTCGGACTTGCACCAGGAGAAAGCCCGATCGACAAATCCCGCGGTAATTGCGGGACGCTTGGCGAAGGGGAACGGGCGGCAGCAAATCAGCGAGTGATGGGTTGGGCGCCGTCGGTTGGGTTACCAAGGTCATCAGTTGGTACAGCTTGCTGCTCAAACGCAGCGAAATACGCGGCCCAGCCAGACTGGCCCAGATTTACCATCAACGCGCCGTCTTGCCAAATATCATTGTGGTCCTTGGAATCGTCGTCGGCGTGATGCACAAAGTTCGCTCCGCTCGATCCCTGGTTCATATGGGTATCGTGTATGCCGTCAAGCGAATCGTATCGGCGCACAAAGACATAAAGATCGAGGTTGGTGTCTCGGGCCTTATTGACCAGCCTGAGGATCGACGGGATTGGTTCCGGCGCTTCAGACCCATCCATCACATCGCTTACGCGCCACGCGCCTGTCTCATTCAGGATAGTGCTGCGCATGAAGTCGAGGGCGGGCAAGGCATCTTTATTCTTTAAATCAGTGTAACCCTCCTCCGCTGCGGCCAGGGTTTGCGTGATCGGATGATGAAAGTCAAAAGCAAGCTTATATTTGAGCAAATCGTCAGCATCGTTACTTCCGACATTGATCGCGACGTCCCAATCTCCTGTTGCCAACGCCAACGCCAACGCCAACGCCAATGTCAGGTGAATGTGATACTGGGTTTCTTTGCGTCGAGGTAACGCTTTCAGTCCAACGACCGCCTTTACTTTTGCCTTGACGAAGCCGTACGCAAGAGCCAATTGCGCCTCCGATCTAGATTTGTAAACACTTCAAGCGACGTAGGTCCGATGGCGAGTTTCGCGTAGTACCTAGAACGGTTCGTCGACCTTCTTGACGGTCGGCACGCCATCCTGTTGAAACTCAACCTGCAGAATCAGGTTGAAAACCTTCGAATCCCATGGATTCGGATAGTCGCCAGGTTTCGCGCCGAGCGCACGCAACATCGACGGGATATTTCCGTGATGCCAGCAAACCACTATTTGCTTGTCCGTATATTCGGGCGTCTCCAAAATCTCATTCGCCAAAGCGCCGTAGTCTTGATCAGCGATCGTCGCGTTAATCGGCTTGCCGGTTCGCTTCGCTAGCGGCTCGACCGTTTCATAGGGCCTTGCGCTGTGTTTCGATATCGCAGCGGCGAAGATGAAGTCCGGTGCACCGAAGGTATCGGGGATATATGTCGCCAGCTTGGCTGCGCGCGCATAGCCCTCAGGCGCTAGATCCGGATCGGTGAGATCCGCTAGCTTCTCGGCATGACGCATGACTAGAATACATGTCGGTTTCGCGTTCATTATTCGGCACTCCAGCGAGATTGCGCCTCGGGGTTTCCCAAGCGTAGGCCTGGACGCACGGTGCGCGGGCTCGGCGTGTGGACCGACAGCACGGGCATCATTCCGCCGCGTTCTGCCTGCAACGCTTGGCGCGAGCGCGCTGACGCCAATGCATCTGGCGCAGCCAACAGATCTACAGAGCGGTTGCGCCGAGCGAGAACAAAGCTCGGCCAGTTTAGCTTGATTGTCCGCCGAGAGAGACTGATCCTGCCACTTGTCGTCAGATGCGAGGAAATGCCAGGCTTTGTCCTTGTCTCGAAATCATCGGACAGACACGAGTACTTGAGCATTTTTGCACCGGATGAATAGAACTTCCCCGCAACGCGCTGAAGTATAGGAAAAAGAAACCCGGCCGGAGGATATTTTTGGAGAGAGGGGAACGACCCATGCTCTAGGGTAGTCGACGTGCTGCCGGTCACGCCGACGTTTCGTGGCAACACGGTCGATAGCGAAGCCTACGGTTCCACTTGTGCCCGCGGCTACAACCGGGACTGCGGCTCTCCAACAAGCGCTTGCCGACTTGGCGCTCTCAACGACGGCGCTAGCCGCTATAAGCCCTTTTCGACTTCGGTCACTCAAATCAACGCCTGCGCTTCTGCCTCGCCGTGAACGAGCGTCCAAGTCCGCTAAGCGTGGCTTAGACCTGCTAACAAAACTGTTCGACGAACCGCGAACAGATAACAACGCAAGCCAGTGTGAGCAACGCGACATGAGTATAGAGAGCTCGTTCACCGAATACGCAGTTTGCCGAAGCCGGCAAGCCAGACGTGGGTTCTCTCGACAATCCAGCGGTGACGACCGAGCTTCTCGCTGCTCTCAACGCCACGTCGAGCGATACGTGCCGTGATGCCGCGTCGCAGCAGCGACTAACTGCAATGGGCATAGTCGCGTCCCTTGTCGGCGTGCACCTTGTCAGGTCACCGAACGCCGCGCTGCCATACCGCAATTGCAATGCCGCAACCAACTCCTTGCGTGTCGTCATGCTGATTTGCCTCGTCACTTCGTGCCGCTCCTGTCGGACAATCCGACTGGTACCAAACTAGTTGAGGCAACAGGTCAGCGGAAGTTGCAGTTTTGGTGAGTCAATGCGATAGGCTTCCGAGTCGACGCTGCCGATCGCGTGATGGCTTCTGCATTCTGTAGGCAGACCGTTCACGTCCTGTAATCGATCACAAGGGTGCTTCCTGAAACAAGGCCAAAGTCCCGGAAACTCATCTCCAGACTGTCAGCCAAGGGCACGGGCGAAAATTTGCGCGTTGGAACCGGGCGGGCATAAAGCTTCGGCGTCTGGTGCGTCGTGGCGAATATGGAAAGGTCGCGTATGCATGCGGCCGGGTCCACTATCATGTAGTGCGGCTCTGCGCCCCCCTTCGCGTCAATGATCTCGACGCGAATGCGCAACGGGGCGTCTTCGAGTTGTTCTGCCAAGTCGATGTGGCCCGCAGTCAGCAGCGCGACCACGCCGGGATCGACGACATACACGACAACGCGAAGCCCAGGGACGCGAGCGTCAGGTCCGCGGTCGCGCACCCACTGCCCGTACGCTCTGGCCATCTGCACCAGAGAGACCCATGGCTGAAAGACTTGCAGTTTGCCTGCAGCCAGCAGTTGGACATGGGCGACTTTCAGGCCGTCCGCGTCGCCAACGTCCAGGAACGCGCGAAACGCTGTGCGGATTGCTTCGGGACTTCGCAGGTCGCGTGCACGCCCCCCCGGCTGGACTAGTGCGCGGGCGACGATGCCGTAGCAGCTCCCCAGACTGTTCCACTGGAGGGACCAATCGTTGCGCCACCTATAGAGGTGATCAGGGAGTCCATCAAGTATTTTCACTCCCTGATCGTTCAGTAGCGGAATGCCGCGTGGACTAGCTCCTGTCGCAGAGCGATGGTCTTCGCCTCTCCCGCAACTCACGGCGACGGCCTCGCCGCTCGGGAGTTCGCATGGCATTGGCAAGGTACCGCGAACCACCTCGAAGTGATGACCATCCGAGCCTCTGCTCACTGTCGCGGGCGAGTTCACCTGGAGTGTCCAGCCGCTGGCTCTCGCCCTCGAGTGCTGAACGAATTCGCAGAACTCTCCCAGCATGCGCGAAACTTGGTCATGCTGACCCTTCGCGTAGGTGTAACACACGATGTGATACTGCTCACGCATGAAATCAGGATCGAGTTTCCCTTCTTCGACGATCGCGAAGTGAGGGCGCACGGGTGGCCCGGAGAGTTCTATGATCTCGTCGAACAGCGCCCGGAAATAGCCTTCTTCAAGTCCGGAACCCAGGAAAAGCAGCGAACGGGTTCTAAAGACTTCGGCAAAGCAACGACGGAAATGCGGTGCGCGGTGCGCTGTCTGCCGGTACTCTGCATGCCCGACGACCAGTTCTGCTTCAAGGTGACGGGCGTCAAACTTGCCGTCGAATGCCTCTTGAACTTGTTTGGCCATAGGCGCGAGAAATCCTTGCAAAGCCCAGAGCACCTCCTCGGCGGGAAAGCTCAAGTGCTGCAAGAGGGTCCTGCAGTCCGTTTCCGATCGCCCGAGTACAGTTGGCACCGTCCTCCTTTTCAGGATCGCGGCGCGTAGATAAACATCGTCGTAATTGGTCGAGCAAAGGAGCGGCCAGAAAACTGAGGCCAAAACGTCGGAATGGGTGGGGGCGTCAGCAGCTTCGGATATGTAAACGGCGGCGCGAACGACGGCACCGA
>Ga0073928_10003853_pt1 | contig 23025 bp, 15 predicted proteins | sample PaiPotPPA55metaG_FD_76969 | JGI IMG/M metagenome (GOLD analysis project Ga0073928, IMG submission 76969) | Iron sulfur acid spring bacterial and archeal communities from Banff, Canada, to study Microbial Dark Matter (Phase II) - Paint Pots PPA... ...
CGAGAACCGCCCGCGCCAGACCGCCAGCGTCGCCCCCAAAATGTCTGCCTTTACCGTAAGGCAACTGGTAGACGTAGCTCACGGTCAGGCGATGCCTGAAGTCGGGTGTATTGGGGCCTTTTTCCGCGGCAATATTATGGGAATTTTGCACGTCGCACTGTTGCACGTTGCCGTCCGCCGTTCCCACCGACTTCGCGTACGTGTATGCAGCAAGAACATTGAAGCCGCCGGAGAACCGGTGTTCGGCGGAAGTCTGGAACGCGTTGTAGAACATGCTCAATCGCGCAACATCCAGGGGCAGGACCGTGGTCAGTTGGGGCCTAACGGCGAAGTAGGGCCGCCCATAATTCCCCGTGCCTAACGGATCCAACGCTGGATTGGAAGTAAAGTTTATATCCGCGGGCTGGTACGGTTGGTTGAGATTCGAGGATTCGTGGTCGTAGAGATTGTTGCTCTTCGTACCCACGTACCCAACCTGAAGCAACCAGTTGGAAGCGACCTCTCGCTGAATTGTAAGGTTCCACTCGTAGATGCGCGGAATTTTCCGTATCGGACCCGTGGTTCGCACCGTGCCCGACGGGTTATTTGGATCTACGACAGGAATCGACGGTTGGAAGCCCTGGGAAACATATTGGGTCGGCAAAACCTGTGACGTGCTGTAGTTCCGGTTCAGCGCGATCACCAGGTTCGGAGGATTCAGGCCCAGGTCGTCGAAGATATTGCCTTCGGCGGCATAGAAGATGCCGCCGGCTGCGCGCACCACCGTTCTCGGACGCACCGTCCAGGCAAAACCCAATCTCGGTGCCCAGTTGGTTTTGTCGAACGCAACTCCACCATGCGGCGGAGTCGTGTCTACCACTGCAGTCGTTTGATTGAAGTTGCCCAGTTTCGTTCCGCTGGCCGGCGAGTTGAGCTCATAGCGCAAGCCCATGTTTAAAGTCAGGTTCGGAGTCACTCGGATGTCGTCCTGCACAAACTCCGAGATGTCCCAGTAGCGCGTCGGGTCGCTCCCGTTGAGGTGATCCTGAAACGCGAATTGCGGAACTCCAAGCAGCGCATCGGCCAAGGGATACGCGCTGGGCGTAGGGGTACCGTTGTTACCGGAGTAGTTTCCACTGAATTGAAACCAACCGGATGGAGCAGTCTGCTGAAAAAAGTTTCTCTGCTGGCGCCGGAAGTCCGCCCCGAACTTCAGGTTTTGCTTTCCGCGGGTCCAGCTGACCGTGTCTGCTAACTGAAAAACGTTTTCCACAATGGTTTCCGGAACCCACAGTGAATCCCCCAGGGGTTGAAAACCGGAGATTTGAATCTTCGCGAGTCCCGAGCTGTTGCCGCCTCGGTTCGCATTTGGAATCCCCAGGGCTGTGGACGGGTCCGTCCCGTTATCGATCGGCAGGGTGTTGTCACGATAACGAATAAATCCGGCACGCGCATCATTGATGAAGTTGGATCGGAGAATGCGAGTCCAATCCACACCAAAGTTCTGAATCCGGTCGTCTAAATTGCTGGCGACTCCCGAACTATTTCCTGCATCCACCCCGGGGAGCCACGAGGGATTGGTGGAGACCGGGGTGCTGATTGCGTAATGGGCAAAAATGCGGTCTTTGTCGGTCAAGTTGTAGTCGAATCGCGTCTCGAACGCGGTTTCATCAAACTTGTATTTGGCGTTGTAAACAAAGTTATTGGTGAGATTGGTATTTCCCGGGGTTGGAAGCGGGAAGAGATTTACAATGTTTTGACCCGTCTTATCGATCATCCCGGATGGAATCTGGGAAGGATTCGCGGGATTGAGCACCACTCCCGGTTGGCCCGGCGTGTAAAGCGTAATATTTCCCAGTTCCGAGAAATCTCCGCTTCGCATCTTCAACGTGGGGACCGTACTGACGTAAGGTATCGACTCGCGGATGTCGGAGCGTTGAATCGACCCGAACAGGAAGATCTTGTCTTTCTTCAGGGGACCGCCCACCTGACCGCCAAATTGGTTTCTTTGGAAAGGTGTCGCCTGCTGCGCGAAGTAGTTGAGCGCATCCAGGTGGTTATTGCGAATAAACTCCCATGCTGAACCGTGAATCTGATTGGTGCCCGAGCGGAGCTGGAGGTTCACCATGGCGCCGCCGCGTCCGAATTCCGCACTCATCGAGTTTTCTTCGACGCGGAACTCCTGGATAGCGTCTGGCGGAGGCTGAGTGACCACGGTTCCGTTGCCGAACTCGTTGTTGTCAAAACCGTCGAGCAGGAAGTTGTTGTCGAAGATGCGCAGGCCGTTCACGGCCAGCGAGATTCCCGGCCGGTTATTGTCCGTGGATCCGGCACCCGCGCTGGTGCCTGACGAACCCTCGTTCGCTCCGGGGCCAAGGTAAGCCAGCTTAAAGAAATTGCGGCCGTTTAACGGCAAGTCAACAATACGCTTTTCGGTCTCGATCGTTCCCAACGACGAAGTCTCAGCCTCAAGCAGCGGAGGAGCGTCGGTCACTGCCACAGTTTGAGTCACGGCTCCGACTTGCAGAACCAAATCGACCTTGATGACCTGTCCGATTTCGAGGACTACGTTGGATTGGACCACGCGCTGGAATCCGGTCTTCTGAAAGGTGACGGTGTACTGCCCGATCTTCAAAGTGGGTAAGCTATAACTTCCGGAAGAATCCGTTGCGACCTTGGTCGTGGTCGAGGTGCCCACTTCGGTGGCGGTCACCGTGACCTCCGGCACTCTCGAACCGGACGTGTCAGAGACCACGCCCACAATTCCCCCCGTGGTCAACTGCGCCAGGAGAATTGGTTGGTTGGACAACAACACCGCCATCGCACAGACCAGCAGGCTTGCCCTAAAGCAGGCGTGTTTTGTCATGATGTGATTCCCCCTCGATGCCACACAGTGCCGACAACCCCAAAAGGCAAAAGGAAGTAGTTAAACCGACGCCCCCATAAGCGCTTATGCCGGATGTACAAAAAAACCAGTGAGCCACAAGCGCGTCCGGATAACCGCTTATTTACTGGATCAAACTTGATAGATCAGAAAGCTCTCCACTGTCAAGCATTTTTATCCGTAAACCCCGCCCCCACAGCACTGGGGCGTTTTGCAGAACGGTTAGGCGATCACCGCATTTGCCAGGTTTTCATGCCTGCTCCCGCGCGAGTGCAGGCGTTTCAACCGAAACCGTGCGGTTTTCCCGCGCGGAGCGGTAAATGGCTTCGACCGTAGCGATATCCAGCAGCCCTTCCGTGCCATCGGGCCCCGGATCCCGGACGCGCCGGATGCACTCCGCAAAGCCATCCAGCTCAAGCACGAACTCGTCAATCACTTTGAATTTTTTCTCGAACCACCGGCCCTGAATCTTGCCAAACAGGCGCCTCTCCTCCTCAAATGCGAATGCGGGATTCAGCGCCGCCCAACCCCTATCCCCGTGCACCTGCACGAACGAGGCCGCCTGCGCGCTGAAACTCGACGTGCCCTGGCACACCAGCCCTCCCGGGTGAGTCAGGCGGAAGGCGATACTGTCTTCCACTTCGCTGAACCGTCCCGGATCGTCAGTCCAGGCGCTGGCCGAGGCTGCGATGGGCGTGCTCTCCGCCAGCCAGCGCATGGTGTTTACACAGTAAATACCAAGGTCCATCAGCGACCCGCCGCCAGCCATCCGCGGGTTCAGTTGCCACTTGTTGGCTTTCTGGGGATCGACGATCTCGGTGTAGGTGGAAAATATATGCCGCAGCCGCCCCAACTTGCCGCTGGTGACCAGTTTCTTCAAGGCTACACTTCCCGGCTCAAAATATTTGCGATAGGCAATCATCAGCCGGACCCGGTGGTCCCGGCAAGCGCCCAGCATGCGCTGGCATTCTTCCACGGAGTTGGCCATCGGCTTCTCGCAGAGCACGTGCTTGCCTGCGGCAGCGGCACGAATGGTTTGCTCGGCATGCGCCCCGTTGATCGAGGCGATAAATACCGCGTCGACCCCGGGCTGGTTCAGGCAGCGTTCGTAGTCTTCGTAGGAGTAGCAATTGCTTGCCTTGACGCCGAATTTCCTTCCCAGTTGCCTCGCCCGCGCCCCCTCATGACTCACCAGAGCGACCAACCGAGACTTCTTGCTGTTGCGGAAGGCCGGGAGGACAGAGACCTCCGCGATGCTGCCCAGCCCCACTACCGCGTATCCCACAGGTTTGAAAACTGCCACCGATGCCTCCTTTCCCCAGCCATGCGGTTCAATCTCGAATCGCCAAATCCATCCATACGTCACGTCCGAACGCTGCTGACTTCTTGCCAACTTTCGGTTTCGCAGGTTTGTTCGATCGCTGCCAGGACTTCGGCAACGCGCAGGGCATCGGCAAACCCCGGTTCTCCCTGCCGTTTTTCTGCGATCGACTTCAGGAAGTGGTGAGCCTCAATGGTTTTCAGGTCGTCGTAGCCCAGGCCCGTGCCGCTGGCGGGATTGAATCGCGAATGAAAGGGGTGGTTCGGACCGCTTACAATACGGGCGTAGCCGTCGTGTGCCCCATTTCCGTCAGGGCAGAAGGCGCTCAGTTCATTCATTCGCTCGAAGTTCCAACTGAGGGCGCCCTCGGTGCCCTCGACTTCGAAAGACCAGTCGCATTTATGCCCTTGAATCACCCGGCAAACTTCGAAGTTGCCTCGGACGCCATTAGAAAATTGTGCCAAAGCCCCCACATAGTCCTCGTTGGTGACGTCCTGCAGCGGACTGTCCGTGGCTACGGCAGAGTGGGCGACGGGCTTGGCTGAGTCAGACAGCGGCGCGGCGGAAGGACGGCGCCGTACAAACGTTTCTCGATTGCCCACAACCCGCTGAATGGGACCGGCGAGGAACATCGCCATATCCACCACATGAGTGAGCAGATCGCCGGAAACTCCCGAACCGGAGAGTTCATGTTCAAACCGCCAGGAGAGCACGGTTTGCGGGTTGGAAGCGTAACCCGCCAGGAAGCGCCCACGAAAGTGTGTCAACTTGCCGATCTTTCCCTCGCGGATCAGTTGCCGTGCGTACTGCACCATGGGAGACCAACGATAGTTGAATCCGACAAAAGTGAGAACGCCGGCTTTTTTGGCGGCGTGTTCAATTTCTGCGGTTTCACTCAGATTCCGGCCGACCGGCTTCTCGCAAAAAATATGCTTGCCCGCGGCTGCCGCGGCAGTGGCAACGGCCAGATGCATATAGTTGGGCGCGGTGATATTGACCACCTGAACGTGAGGATCGTGAATCACGTCCTGCCAGCGCGTGGTGCAGCGTTCGAAGCCGAAGCGGTCTTTCGCTTCCTGGGCGCGCGCCTCCACTTCATCGGCACACACCACCAGCTTGGCTCGAATGCCGCTGTCGTGAAAACGGTCAGCGGCCTGAAGGTACGCGCGGCTGTGTGTGGTTCCCATCCACCCCGTCCCGATGATCCCCACACCCACGATCTGCGTCATCACGAACCTCAAGTCTTATAAAATGGCCAAATTTCTTCAGCCCAAATTCTAGCCAGCTGCGCCACCGGCCACCAGTGGATTTCCCCCCCGTCAGTCCGGGTTCGGAATCATCACATCGCGCACCAGTCCGTCCAGGTCATGACAGGCGGCGATGAACTGCCGCAGAGTGCGGCGGGTCGGGGCGAACGAATCAAATTCTTCCACCGCAATACCTCCTTCTGAGTACGCGCGGCGAAAATCGACGAACTTTCTGGAAAGCTCGTCGACAATTTCCACTGCCACCGGCTGGTCGATGCGGGAACGCACTTCAATATCGCTGGTGTTGAACCGAACCTGCCAGGAATAAGGCGGCGAAATAACCACGTCGCCGCCGATCAGCTCGCTCCAATGCATGTGATTGCGAAAGGCCGCCGAGAGCAGCCGTAGGCGGTAGCCGCGCTGGCGGAAAATCTCGTAAGTCTTCTTGAACACGGCCACGCCGGCCCACTCGAAGTAGCCTGGGTCCGTAGTGATGTTGTCTTTCTCGGCGACAACCTTCAGCCAGTCATCGAGGCGCCCAACCATAATCGTGCACACCGGCCCCATGCCCGCGATTTCCTTGCCTTCCCTCTCGCGGCGCGTAAGACCGCGCTCCACCGCCTCGGCCACCGCAATGCACTGCGGCAGGGTAAAGCAAACGGTGGCATTGATGCTGATTCCGCGGTAGGTGGCTTCTTCGATGGCCGGAATTCCGGCGCCGGTCACCGGGATCTTCACGATCATGTTCGGAGCGATCTGGCTGAACTCCTCCGCTTGCGACACAATCGCCTGCGGGTCGCGATAGAACCGGGGATCAGTCTGGATCGAGAGCCGTCCATTGCGCCCGCCATGCGCCTGAAACGTCGGATACAGAAGCGCCGCAGCCTTGGCTGAGATTTCCCGAACCAGTTGCCATCCGATTTCACTTTCGGTAGCGGGAGGGTTCGCCTCAATCAGGGCGCGAGTGCGATCCTTCCAAAGAGCCATCTCCTTCTTGAGCATTCCTAGCACGATGACGGGATTACAGGTAGCGCCTACAGCTCCGTTTTCGATCGAGTAGGTCAGTTCCTGGATGGAAGCGGAGTCATTCCACAGGCAGGTGGGAGTTGTCTGAGTCATTTCGTGCAATGGACTCTTGAAGATTGCAGGGGCAGTGACTTGGGCCATAGATTCCTCCGGCCGCCACAGGCGGTCAGCGTGCCTTCTGGGCGACGCTGCATGGTTTGGACTGCAGGTGCGAACTCTCCGCCGCCACGGCGATCTCGAGGGCTCGCAATCCATCTTCCCCCGAAACTCGAGGCAACCGCTCATTCAAAATGTTGTGCACGAAGTCTCTGACCTCAGCCACGTAGGCTGCTTCAAATCTGGCGAGGAAGTGATTCCCGAGAATTTGGGTGATCCCGTTCTTGGCCAGCAACGTTATCGGCGTTTGTTGGAGGCTGCCCACAAGAATCGAGCCCTTAGATCCTACGATCTCGGTGCGAATGTCATAGCCGTAAACCGCCTGCACGAAGGACTCAATGTTGCCAATCGCACCGCGCTGGTATTTCAGGTTCACGACACTGGCAACGATATCGCCGTACTGTGCGACCTCCGGCCGGATCGCAACGGTCGTGTAAGCGTGTACTTCGATGACCTCATCGTGCATGAGCCAGCGAGCTAGATCGAAATCGTGAATCGTATTGTTGTACAGCAGCATGCCATTCAGCTTGGCTTGATACGCCGAGATGGGGGGAGCATTGGCGTCGCGCCCAATCGATTTGAAGATGACGGGCTCGCCGATCTCGCCGGCCTCGATTCGTTCGATCGCTCGAGCATAGCCAAGGTCATAACGGCGCATGAACCCGATTTGCAAGCGGACGGACGCAGCGGCGACAGCTTCCAGCGCGGCATGAGCATCCGCCAAATTCAACGCCAGCGGTTTCTCACAAAGAATGTGCTTTCCGGCTGCAGCGGCCGTGCAGATCGCCTGGGCGTGGAACTTGTCAGGCGCCGCGATCACGACACAGTCAATTTCCTTGTGCCCGAGCATGTCCTCGAGAGAGGCAAACGAATGTTCGATCTCCAGTTCGGTGGCTACCTGGCGCGCCCGCGCGGTTGCCGGGTCCGCCACGGCCACGAGTCGCGCCTCCGGAACCAGGCGGCGGATGTTTTCCGCGTGCCGCTGACCCATGTCCCCAGCCCCAAGAACTCCGATTCCCAGCTTCCGCATTTCCTCTCCCCAAAAATCTTAGCGCTTTGATAACAGCACGAAAAGCCACGAACCCAAAAACCTTCTCGGGCGTCACCCAGCTTGCCGCTGCCTGATGCGAGCCATCGGTCTCAGTGCCGGGCTCGCACCAAACGGCACATCGCTCGAAAAGGATACTGCAATTCTTCACAAATCTACAATAAAATAAAAATGGCAAACCGCTTAGGTTATCTGCTGCCACTTGCTCGTTCCCTGTGGAGCGGCAGCCCCAGCGGCGCTCCCAGACCGCTTATGCCGTTGAGCCGCCTCCACCCGCAGCATTTTGCCGCCGGATACCCTGTGTTATGGTTAAAGCGCCGCGGTCGACGTGGTGAATCCGGAGCGCAGGCTGGATGTGATCCCTTCCAGTCGCACCTTGACCGGTCGATGCGCGGTCCGTGCCTGACCTGATTGTTTATGAGCAAGCCAAAAAGACGAACCCGTCTGGCAGGGCGGGTATCCAAAGCGCCGAGTATTTACGACGTGGCGCGCGAAGCCAAAGTTTCGGTATTCACCGTGTCCGCAGTGATCAACGACAACGGGGGCGTGAGCGCCACTCTGAGCCGGCGCGTGGAAGCCGCGATTCGCAAGCTGAACTATCGCCCAAATTTGCTGGCCCGCAGCCTGGCCAAACAGCAGACCCACACCCTGGGCATCGTGGTGACCGACATCGCCAATCCCTTCTTCCCGGCAATCGTGCGAGCCGCGGAGGACGCCGCCCAGAAGGCGGGCTACAGCGTGCTTCTTTGCAACAGTGACGACAAGGGGGACAAAGAGGCGTTGTATCTGGATCTTCTGCTCTCCAAGCGGGTCGATGGAATCATCTTGAATAAGACTCCCGCCCCATTCTCGATCGCGCAACATCGCATGCTGGAGGAGTCGAAAGTCCCCATCGTGTTGCTGATGAGAACCTGTCCGGGTTTGAAAACCGATATTGTGCAGACCAACGACCGGCAGGGCGCGATGGAGGCCATTTCTCATCTGGCGCGCATTGGCCATAAGAAGATCGCCTTCGTCAGCGGCCCCCTCGACGTTAGCAACGCGCGCGCGCGCCGCAATGGCTACACTAAGGCGCTGGAACAATGGGGCCTCGATTACATGCCGGAGTTGACATTTGAGGGGGACTATCGCATCGAGTCTGGTTTGCGAGCCGGTCATGCCCTGCTGCCCCATCGGCCCGACGCGGTTCTGGTGACCAATTATCTGATGACCATCGGATTCATGACCGCCGCGGACGAGATCGGCATGCGGTGCCCCGAAGATTTTGGGCTGGTAAGCTTTGACGACTATCCCTGGCTGAGCTGCTTCCGCCCGCGATTGACAACGATCGAGTTGCCAAAGTATGAACTCGGTGACACCGCCATTCGACTTATCCTCGAGCGCATCCAGGGCAAGCGCACCACCCCCGTCACCGTAAACCTGGCACCGCAACTGCGGGTCCGGGAATCCTGCGGATTCATGCTGCATGCTGGGAAGGAGCCGGGCGTAATCGTAGAGAAGGGCGCGGCGCGATGACTTCCCGCCCCGCACCGGGAAGGGATCGCAGGTGCGATCCTGCGCTAATCCTTATCCGGAGTCACTGCGAAATCGACGACCACGGGTTGCCCGAGAGCTTTGGTCTTCAGAATCACATACAAGGCGCCTGCGAGCACCCAAACCGTTCCGGCGACAAGAGTTGAGCTCTGCAGCCCCAGAAAAATCACCAAACAAAACAGGAATCCCAAGCCAGGGACGATGACGTCGACAAGAAGGTTTCGTTTCCCGCGCATTTCCGGGGAGAACCCAAAATATCGCACCGCGGCCAGATTCACCGCCATAAAAGCCACTAAGGCTCCATAGTTAAGAATCTCCACCGACCGCTCCCATCCCAGCGTCAGTGTTCCAAGATAGGCCAGGACTCCAGCAATGATCACATTGTAGGAGGGATTGCCGCGTGCCGCGTCCAAATGGCCGAAGATTTTCCGCGGCAGAACATTGTCCCGTCCCATGCCGTAGAGCAAGCGCACCGCGCCCAGAAGTCCGGCCAGTCCGCAGGCCAGGCTAGATACGAGCAGCACAACCCCGAACGCGACAAACAGTGGGTAACCGCCTACCACCTTGGCCACATCCATGAATGCCGTTTCCGGATTGGCGAGCGTGCGATAGTCAGGCCAAACCCGCTGCGCCAAATAAACCTGGAAAGCTGCGAAGAGCCCGGTGAACACGCACACCAGCACCGAAGCCAGCAAAACATTGCGCCGCGGGTTCTCCACTTCCTCCGCGAGGATGCTTACTCCGTCGAACCCGATGTAGGTGGTCGCGGCCAGGGCCGTCCCCGCTGCAATCGCACGCACACTGAACGTTCTGGGATCATAGAGAGGTTGGGAGGAAATCAGTCCGTGCCAATGCTGATGCGCGAAGATGTACCAGAGCGCCTCGCCCAGGAAAACTACCATCACGATCGACATGAAGGCCAGCAGGATCTCATTGGCTCGCGCCGTGGTGCGGATTCCAAACCAGCACAGGCATGTCATAAAGCCGATTGCCACCGCCGACAGCAGGGCAAAGGGAACGTGGGGAACCAGTCTCTGAATGGTCAGCGCCGCGTAGAGACTGTTCTGCAGGGGTTGAAAAAGATACTCCAGAAACATGGCCCAACCCACCGCGAATCCAATTTGCGAATTAAACCCTCGGCTCACATAGGTATAAACCGATCCGGCCGAAGGATATACGGTGGCCATGCGGCCAAAGCTCACTGCGGCCGCAGTCATGGCCACCATGGCGGCGAGAAGAGTGATCACGGCGTGACCCCGGGAGAGAACTTGAGCCTCGCCGAACATGGGAACCACTGCGATGGGCGAAGTCAAAATGACTCCGTAGTACACCAAGTCCCAAAGACCAAGAACGCGCTTCAGCTTCGGTGGCGCGGGCGTTGTTGTTTCCACTTGGTGGCCCCCTGCCCATCATCCAATGATGGCCGTGCCTGAGATACCCTCTCACTGACCACATGCCTCGCGCGACCACTGTCGGCCTAAAACAAGCGCTGCTTCTCCCGGGTTTTAATGTACTGTGTCCGCGCTGCCCGTACGGTCTCGACCTCTGAGACTTCTGCAATAGGCACGTTCCACCAAGATTCGTAACCCGGCACGCGCTCATCGTAGGATGTTTCGATAACGACTACCGATGTCTGGGGGAGCTGGCGGCCTTCGATCAGAGCGTTCCGGAGCTCTTCCCCCGTCCGGGCTCGAACCGCGTGAGCTCCCAGGCTCTGTGCGTTGGCGACAAAATCCACGACGACGTGGTCTCCCGCAAGTTCTCCGTTACGGCGGTAACGGTACTCAGTGCCCATGCCGCGATTGCCGCAAGCTCGGCTAAGGCCTCCGATGCTGGAAAACCCGTGGTTGTCGAGTAGAATGATGTTGAGCTTGATACCCTCCTGCAAAGCGGTCACGACCTCCTGCGCCATCATGAGGTAGGAGCCGTCCCCCACCAGAACGTAGACCTCACGATCCGGAGCCGCCATTTTTACACCTAGGCCGCCGGAGATTTCGTACCCCATGCAGGAATAGCCATACTCCATGTGATAGCCGTTGGGGTCGCGAGTCCGCCAAAGTTTGTGCAGATCGCCTGGCAGACTGCCGGCCGCGCACACCATGACATCGCGCGGGCCGGAGACCTCATTGACAATGCCGATTACTTCTCCCTGACTGATTGGCGGACCTACGCGGAGGTTGTAAATGCGGTCGACTTCCTTCTCCCACGCGGTGCGGAAAGTTTGCACCCGCGCGCTATAGGCTTCTTCCACCTTGAACCCAGCCAGCGCTTCTCGCATTTCCTGAAGGGTGACCCGCGCGTCCCCGACCAGCGGCAGCGCCGCCTGCTTACCCGCGTCGAATTCGCTCACATTCACGTTCACAAATCTTACCGCCGGATTTTGAAATGCGGTCTGCGAAGCCGTAGTGAAGTCGCTGTAACGCGTGCCCACCCCAATAATCAGATCGGCTTCCCGCGCCAGAATATTTGCCCCCGGTGTACCCGTCACCCCCACGGCACCCAGTGCTTGCGGATGATCGAATCTTAGCGAACCCTTTCCCGCCTGGGTCTCGACTACGGGGATGCCGGTCTGCGCGGCAAACTCCGAGAGCGCAAGGCTGGCTTCGGAATAGATGACGCCGCCGCCTGCCACCAGCACCAGACGTCGTGCGGAGCGGATCCATTGTGCTGCGCGCTTCAGGATCTGGCCATCACAACGCGGCCGCGCAATCAGCCACACCCGCTTGCGGAAAAAATGCTCCGGGTAATCGAAGGCTTCGGCCTGCACGTCTTGAGGCAATCCCAGCACCGCGGCACCGGTCTCCGCCGGGGAAGTGAGCACGCGCATCGCTGCAGGCAGCGCAGTCAAAATCTGCTCCGGCCGTTGAATGCGGTCCCAGTAGCGGGACACCGGTTTGAAGCAATCGTTGACCGAGACGTCCTGGCTGCTGGAGGACTCCAGTTGCTGCAGCACGGGCGCGACCTGGCGTTGCGCAAAAATGTCGCCAGGCAAGAGCAGGACAGGCAGGCGGTTGATTGTGGCTAGGGCGGCTCCAGTCACCATGTTGGTGGCACCAGGGCCGATCGAACTGGTACACACCATCGCCCGCATCCGATTGCTCGTCTTGGCGAACGCAGAGGCCGTGTGGACCATGGCCTGTTCGTTGCGCGCCAGGTAATATGGCAGTCCCCGGTCTTGCTCCAGGGCCTGACCGATGCCCGCAACATTGCCATGTCCGAAAATTCCGAAACACCCCTCAAAGAACCGATACTCTTTGCCATCGCGCTCGCTGTATTGGTTCTGGAGAAACGCAATAATGGATTGCGCCATCGTCAGGCGTCGAGTCATGAGGTCACCGATTCGTGGAATCGCGCCGTCGCGGCAACTCTTCGCGTCATGCTTATCCTCTCACGAGGGGCAGGCGAGGATCGGTTTCCTTCCACGTAGAACGTATCCAGACATGGTGGGGATCTTCGGTGGTGGCCAACGCGCGCGAGGTTCCCGCGAGAAAATTCAGGTAATACACGTCATATCCTGGCCCAGCCACGACCGGGTGAAATCCACTGCGTACCAGGACGACATCGCCGTCTCGCGTTTTCAAAGTACGCTCGCCCGCATGCTGGCCGGAATAGAGGTGTTGGAACGCGAAGGCATCGGTCTGATTCATCCGGTAATAGTAAATCTCGTCCAGGTCCACTTCGCGCGGCGGATCGTGGACGTCGTGCTTGTGCGGCGGGTAACTGGACCAGTTACCACCCGGTGTGTACACCTCAATGACCACGAGTTTGTCTGCCGGAAAGGCGGGAGGGATAATGTCAACGATCTGGCGGGACACGTTGCCTCCGCCCCGCAGATTGCTCACCACTTCGGCGGGCGTAATCAACTTGGGCTCGAGGCGCGCTTGCGACGGCACCCGGCACTCGGCGATCTCGCAAGCAGACTCCGCTGTGAAAGTAACGGCGTGGTCAGCCGGCAAGTACAGGGTGTAGGGGAATCCGTCAAAAACATGCTTGCGCTTTCCGATCCGTTGTGGGCTCCGCCCCCAATCAGCGATGCAAGTTCCCCCGAGCAGAACAAACGCCCCCTCCTCCTGCTCGACCCGCGCTTGGTAAACCTCACCTGGGGCCAAGCGGCGGACGAAGAAGCTCATCCACTCCCACCGGGCTTCCTGGCGTGGCAGGTGGAGAAGTTCACCGCCTTGGTCCGGAGGTAAGCCGCGGGAGTGGACAAGAAAATCGCTTTCGCTCATTTCGTCTCCATCATGATGTGGGGAAGCAGCGGATAGCCCATCCTAAGTGCGAGAGTACCTAACCGCTTTGACAATATGGCAAATCTCGTGTTTCATTGTCAATCGTAACTTCTCGATCGCAATCTCCAACAGCCAATTCCGCATCTCCCATGATCTGATTCCGCTGTCGGTGGGACGTGATGACGGCGGTTTGGTCCTGGGAACCGTTTTAGTCTAGGGCAAGGAAAAGTTCGGGGTGAAGTGGAAGAACGGCCCTCTTTTTCCGCTTTCGCGTGAGTCGCTCAACCTCTTTGCTGTCGCAGCGCAGTTCCCGGAATGCTAGCGTGATGCCATTAGAACCCCGAAAGCCCCTCCAGCGCAGCTCAAGAAAACACAACAAGTCCCATCCGCGTGTTGCCCAAAGGCGCGACAATTCATTCGCGGTAAAGACTCAGCCCCGCCCTCTGGACTATCTCCGGGCCTGCCCGCGAGGTAGCAAGACGACTTGCAGACGGAGTACTCTCAACCGGAGCTCGCTTGAAGATGACGATTTGGAATTGGCGCTTCACCTAGCAATGTAATGGCGTGATGCCAGTATTGAGTATTATGTGGCATCGAGAAGTTTGAGGGGCTAGGAGGAGGGTTGGACGGATGAAAGCGCTTGTGAAGCATGCCAGCGGGCCCGGGAACGTCGATATTCTCGACGTGCCTGAACCACACTGCGCCGATAATCAAGTACGCGTTGAGGTCGCGTTTTGTGGCGTGTGCGGAACGGATATTCACGTGCTTCACGATACCTTCCGCAATTATCCTCCCGTAATTCTAGGGCACGAATTTTCGGGCACTGTAGTCGAGGTCGGCCGCAATGCGACCGGTGTGCACGTGGGCGAGAGAATCGCGGGATTGGGCGCCACTGCCGTTGCATGCGGCCAATGCCCATACTGTCAGACCGGCAATTTTATGTTCTGTCTCAGTCGCAGAGGCATGGGACATGGCGTGAACGGAGCGCTGACTCGGTTCGTCATTCTTCGGCCCGATCAGTTATATCGGGTTCCAGATGATCTTCCGATGGAAGAAGCCGCGATGAGTGAACCCTTTGCCGCTGCGATCCATGCGGTTACGGAACTAACCAGTACCCGGATTGGCGACGTGGTGTTGATATCGGGTCCTGGGCCGATTGGATTGTTGTGTTTGAAATTGCTCGTCGCCGAAGGAATCAAGACCATTGTTGTCGGTGTTGACGGAGACTACCTGCGTCTTGAAACCGCGCGTCGTATCGGGGCCGCGGACGTGATCAATCTCAAAGAGCGAAGCGTAAGTGATGCCGTCCAGCAGCACACGGACGGAAGGGGCTTCGACGTTGCCTTTGAATGCGCTGGTCATCCGGAGTCCGTGCGTGGCTGTATCGAAGCGCTCAGGCCCCTGGGAAAATACACGCAGGTGGGAATTTGCGGTTGCGAAATGCGGTTTCCGATCGATCAGATCTTTTACAAGCAGCTTACGGTCCAAGGTTCGATCTGCTACACCGCGAAGACCTGGGATCGCATGATGAAGATTCTTGCGCATGGGCGAATCCGTTTCAATGATCTGGTCTCCACGAAGGTGCCGATCTCGGAATGGCGCAAAGCCTTTGATCTGTGCATGCAGAAACAAGCAATAAAAGTTCTGATGTACCCGGAGTAGCAGCGGCGACACGCCACACTACAAATCATAAGCCAGTGTGAGGAATGGCTGGGATGCAAAAGCAAGAACCAGGAACGATCAACATCGAAGTCAGCGCCTTGGCGCTCAGAACAGATTTGATTACGAGGATCAATAGGGAACAGTCATTTCTGCTCTTCGACCACTACGCCGGGGGAAGGGCGGAAATTTCATTGACACCGCGAATTTCTATGCCGGTTGGCTTCCCAGAACTCTCTTGCGAAGGCGCCGGAAGTTTCCCGACATCCTCATCGCTTCGGAGACAGGGAGTTCCGCTTCGGAACCGCGGAAATCGGCCATATTCACGCGGGAGTGCCGCACGGTGGCCAACCGAAACGGTGTATCAACAGCAGTCACAATCCTAGGGGGCGCGATTGTGGCAATCTGCGGTTTGCATAGGCTGAGCACCCTGGCCTCTTTCGCCCTGATCGGAGGTGGGGAATGCTCCTCTTCATTTCTCTGGTCGATGCGTCGCGCAGGCCCTGATTTTGCGCCTGCATTTACCTGCACGACAACGAAGGCATTTACCTAGATCTCTTTGTACCGTCAGAAGTTGTGTGGAAAGGAATGACTCACACCCAAGAAACCGACTACCCAGAATCTCCGCCTTCAACCATCACGGTTCGCAACGCTAAAGCAGTTCAGTCCCCGCTGCGAGTCTCGATCGGAAAAAGGTCCTTTCGCCAAGCCGTTACGAGGGAGCGTCTTCTTGCGTGGCTAACCCTAGGGTTCCGGATAGGCTTCAGGTACGCGTAGAAAGAGTTCCTCGCTGCGAGGAGAGATCAGGTCGAGCTGGGCACTGCCTGACGGCGCTTTCCACTCGCCATCAACGAACAACTCCGAATGGACTCGGTCTGAGATCTCGTGTTGGTCGCAGACTTCCAGTCGCGTGATTGCCATGACAACGTATCGGGCCAGCCGAGGACGTTACAACGGCCAGCGTTACACCCTTTGCATCACCATTTGACGAAGGCGAGGCTGTCTTCATTATCAACGGACAAGAACATACGCGAGGCTAGCCTCGTGTTCAGAAGGAGCAATGAACAAGCTTAAACGGGATTCGAAGACGACCGCCCTGCTTGTTATCGACCTGCGGCATGGCATCGTAGGCCTTCAAACTCAGCCGTACCCGGCACAGTCCATCGTGGAAAAAGCAGCTGGCGCAACGGGGGCAGTGCCTGTTTCTGCACGAGTTGTACGAGATCCTGATGACCGCACCGCATAGACTGATCGCGATGACCGCCCCAAAGCTGCAGCGCGACAGCGGACAATGGCATCGAGCACCTTGCGATGCTGCCGTGCGAGGTACCTTCTCGAAGCGTTGGCTCAGAGAGGCGAGCTGCGGTGGCCCGGATCGGACCTGCCGGCCTCAAGCTCCCAAACGCGGAACAGCTAGGATGGCGCCCGGTTCAGCCGGTCTTCCTCTGACGGACGACCGCTAAAGCTTCGTTAATAAGAACTCTTGCCAGCCAGCTGCGGAAAGCTCCTTCGTATTCGAAAGTGGGTGGATTCCGAGAGGCCCTAATCCTGCAGTTTTCCACCACCTCATGCACTTGCTCGGGACTGCCGAGCACACGGGATGCAAGGAAGCAGAATATCCCATGGCATCGTGCAAACCATGCCTCGAATACCGTCGAGTCTTGTCGCCGATTACGTGACGTCGGGATCTCGCCGGATGTGGACAATTTGAAATTTAATTTCACGTCCGCAGCGCCACTTGTTTGAATCTGGGCGACGTTCAGTATGTATCTAAAATTGCCTGCCTCCATCTCGAAACCTCCACTTTTCTTAGAAATTTAGGCTGCTTTTTCACGTCATAGACCGAGCCTCCGTTTGCGCGGACACGCCAAACAAACACTGCCGGATGGTTGCGGTCGCGAAGAATCATCTCGCGCACCGCGTTCACCGCATTACGTAGAGCCAGTGTGTGGAAAAATTAGTTTCGACTCGAGGAGACACGTTCACGAGAGATGCGGGATATGCTGGGGCGAAACTGGCGAGCCCAAGAATTACGAAGAAGAAGGTCTTATGTGGCTGGAGTATCCAATTTCCCTGCAATGAGATCGCAGCGAAACATCGCCACAAGAACTCCAAACAGAGGGAGCGGCTGGAAGACTAACCAACCCGCCCGCAGTGTATCTGATTTCCACGAGCCAAGATCGACGATTTTACGGAATTAATTTAGATCGCTCACTTCCGCCCGCGTTTCTGAAGTCCGGGGACGCTTACGCGTGACCAGCCAGATACACAGACCAAGAGCCAAACCTACTAAGATGGCCTTGTCATTGATCCATGCGGAACTGGGAAGCGTCAGTGCTCCGACGCAGACCAGAAGCCAGATCAAAGCCACGATTCCCAAAGGTTTTGGCACAATCGGGCGTTGCGACAGATCGTCGTTTAGTTGCCACTTGTGCGGCCGGTTCCACAAAGCACAACTGACGACCATTACATACGTGGTGTAGGCAGCCAAACCGGAAACGCCGGCAATCACGATTTGGAATTTTGCCCACCACGTGAATACTGCCGCAACAATTGCCGTAAACCACATCGCGTTCGCCGGAACTCTTCGGGTACTGAGCTTCCCGAACCAAGCGGAGGCTGGCAACTGGCGGTCCCGAGCCATGGCCCACACCACGCGGCCCAGAATCGTCAGGTTGGCAAGCGCGCAAGCATAAATCTCAACCAGAATGATCGCCATCACCACGTTCGTGAAAATATGAGGGAGGTGATGGTTCATGATGTAGGCAAAAGGGGCCGGATTTTTCGTCGCTTCATCGAGCGATGGGATCGCCAAGGTGAATCCCAGCAGAATAATGAAGCCAATAATTACGCTGAAAACCTCCGATGAGACGATGGCAAACGGAACTCGCTGCTCAGGAAGCTTTGTCTCCTCCGCCAGGTTCGCAGCACTTTCAAATCCTGTGATTGTCCAGGCCGCCATGAGCGATGAAAATGCGAGCGGGCCGAGAAACGCCATCCCTCCCGGGTGGCCCGGATGCGTAAACAGAAAATGAAATGAGTTTGTTTTGTTTTCCACCGCTAGAAACAATAGAAGGATACCCACGACAAGAATGACTCCAATTTGCACCAGCACCATGAAGTCATTGACGAAACTTGCGATCTTCACACCCATATGGTTGATGGATGCAATGGAAAACAGGACGGCAGTCGTGGCAATGATAATGTTGCGGTCGCTGGCGGCAACTCCGAGGGCGGGCAACGTATAGCTAGCTAACGCGAAACAGACCGCAGCCAAACCTGAAAGCACCTGGATAATCATAAGCCAGCCTGCCCACCACCCTAACGTATCTCCGCCGAGTTCTCTGGTCCATTGATAGGCCATACCCGAGAGGGGAATGCGCCGCGCCAGTTTGGCAAACACCAGCGCCAACAGAAGTTGCCCCACGCCAACAATCGGCCAGGTCCAAATAAACGCCGGCCCGGCCGTCTGTAGTGCCGCTCCGTAAGTGGCAAACAAGCCGGTCGTGACCGCGATGATGGAGAAGCTCATGGAAAAACTGGAGAACCAGCCAATCTCGCGTTTCAGTTCCTGTTCGTAACCGTGGCGGGTCAGTGCATCCTGCGATTGTGGAAATGGTGCCGTATTTCCCGGCGGTACGTTTCCTGGATTCATGCGGTAACCACACTGTAGACTGGGCCGGATTTCTAGTCCAGAGCCCGCACAGCGGCCGCCTGAGTCGGTCAGATCGTCGGCATCCTGGCCGGACACCTCGGCTGGTTGGTGTTCTAGTCGATTGGTTAGAGCAAGGCCAAGATCATCTGAGATAAGTGGTAGTGGTTGTTGCGACGAGGATAGGTGGGATGGGTGGCTAGGAAATTGCGTAGTTGCAGCACTCTCACAAATTCATGAAAGAAGTGGATACCGCCGACATGCATCAGACCCTCATGATCACAGGCTACTTTTATATTTCGTGGAGAATAGCGCATTTCAGGACGGCTTCCGAGTAGGGTGTCGATGTCATTCCGGTCTGGTCATGGACAATCTTTGAGGCGAGCCATACGAGGGCTCGATCCGGTCCACCGCTTGAAGGCGCGCGAGAACGCGGCCGGTTCGGAGAATCCAACCAAATAGGCCGTCTCGTTCACCGAGACCTTTTTCCCGCTCAAGTAGTGGAGCGCCGTCTTGTGGCGCAACTCATCCAAGACCTTCTCGAAGGTCGCGCCCTCCGCTTTCAGCCTGCGAAAAAGCGTTTGGCGGCTGAGCCCCAGCTTGCCGGCGACTGTGTTCATGCTGGCGTCGCCGGTATGCAGGATGGGCATCAACTCCCTCTCGACGCGCCCCCTGGTGGACTTCGAGCTTTCTAGGCTAGTCAGCAGTTCCTCCGCATGTGCGCTCAAAATGGCATGAAGATAGGGCGACGAGGGAGCAGGTTTGCGTGTCAACCACTTGTCATCGGTCAGCAGAGCATTCTTTTCACTTTCGAAAACCAGCGGCACCCGAAAGATGCGATCGTACTCCGCGCGATACTCCGGCTCTGCGTGGGTAAAATGGACCGCTTTCACAAACTGTGTTTCGCCGAAGTACCGGCGCGACGCGCAGACCATCCGAACGAAAGAGGATTCGGTCATCTCCGGAAAATCATTAGGGTTCGGCCGGGTATCGACAATCCAGAGCTGCCCCACGCTGCGGTTAAGTTGATAACGATCGGCAGTTTCCGCGCCATCGATCTCGACGGCCAGCCGAGCGTAACGATTCAACTGAGCGAAAGCGTCGGCCATAGTTTCAGACGCGCCGCCAAGAAGGCCAACGACGGATAGTTCGGTTAGGTCGAACGCCTCGCCGAAGTGAAGTGCAAGCGCGGGATCGTTGCACAACTCTTTGCCCGCTCTCATGAGCGCAACATACTTTGCGAACGGGATACGGTTGTCCTGGTTTTGCAAATCCGCCCCATCGATCGCGGACCGCACGGCCAGTACCTTTCGGTCGGCTCCCTTCGATACAGCCAGATCCATCAACGCGCGCGCAAAACCCGCCGCAAGCGTGGGCTCAGGCATCGCTTCGGCGCCTCTTGCAACTTCCCGTCATGTTTTTGATGCGTAGCATCATGTTCATTTCCTCAGTCGATGGATATGCTAAGCGTTGAATACGGCAAAAGCCAAGAGAAAGCGGGAGGACTTCGACGCCGAAGGGCGTTATCCCGTTCCCGGTGAGACTCGGACTGGGCGGTGGCCCCTCTTGAAGGCTCTGAAATGACAGAACAGAATGCAGAAACGTCGCCACCCCTCAAGGCCAGGGTCACCGGTGTCGTCTATCTGGTTTATTTTCTGACGGCAATATCCGGCGAGTTGTTCATTCGCGGGATGGTTGTATCTGGCGACGCCGCGGCGACGGCGAACAACTTTCTGACGCATCAGCCGTTATTTCGGTTGCATTTCGCGGTCGGCCTCATCGCGACCGGGCTCTACATCGCCTTGACCGCTCTTTTCTATGGCTTGTTTAAGCCGGTGAACCAGAGCCTCGCTTTACTCGCAGCGTTCTTCAGCCTTGTTGGCTGCGCTATTCAGGCTTTCGGCAGCCTCTTTCAAGTTGCCCCTTTCGTCGTTCTGGGGGGCAGTCCATACTTGAGCGTATTTAAAGCGGAGCAGTTGCAGGCCCTGGCGCTCATGTTTCTCAAGTTGAATGCTCAGACTTCCTACATCTACCTGTTTTTTTTTGGACTGTTTAACCTCCTCATCGGCTACCTCATTTTTCGCTCGACTTTCCTGCCTCGAATTCTAGGCGGGCTGATGGCGCTATCTGGTCTTGGCTGGCTGACCTTTCTGTCACCGCCGCTCGCAAACGATGTGCTCCCCTACATTGAGGTCCTGGGCATCCTCGCGGAAGCATTGCTGATGCTATGGCTCCTTGTGAAGGGCGTGAACGAACAACGATGGCAGGAGCGGGCGAGCGCCGCCGGAAAATACCAATGAGAGCTGCCGTCTACAGTAGCTACCGCCCCCGAACGTTATCCAAATCAAAGATATAGAAAAGCCGATTCCCTCGGTCATACCGCTACTTGCAATCGTCTCGCGGGGGAAGCAACTAGAGCACCGCGGGTTGCCTCAAAACCCCTCCATGAAGCGATATGGGGATTAACGTCAATGCTGTGAAAACGCCGTCCTCCCTGAAGTTGGGTTAACTGTTGTCCGTCACAGATGCACTGCCTCGCTGGATCAATCCTCTATGACAATCAGATACTTAACTCTATTCGACACTCTCCAATGGCCCATCTCTCATGGTCCTGCATATACCAGCGCCGTTGCTCCTGCAAAAGCTACCGGTGAGCCGATTTGGATCAGCGCTCCTGTGCTTGTGTTGATGCTGAAAACCATCATGCCGCTTCTGCCGGAAGCATAGAGGTGTCCTAAACTGTCAGAGACGAGGTTGTCGGCGGCGATCGGGAATGGAGATCCCGCTACCGCACTCAGTACACCAGTCGCGGGGTCAATGTTATAGCCCGAAACCGTGCCAGCGCTCCTGTTGGAGAGGTAGAGGAGGTCCTTGCCCCCGGAGTTGTCGAGGATTGTGACCGCGAACGCGCCGCTGCCTGCGGCAAAAGGCGACCCAGGCACCGGAGTCAGCACTCCGCTGGAGGGTGAAATCGAGAACGCAGCAATCTGACTGGTCGAAGGAATCGCGACGTAGACAAAACTGCCTTTGGGATCAACCGCAATTTGACCGGGTTGCAGACTGCCGCTCGAATTGGAGCTTATGAGAAAAGGGGAACCGGGAACCGTCGTCAGCGCTCCCGTGCTGGCGTTAATCGTAAATGCACCTACGCTGCCGGGAGGGTCTTCATCGGCAGCGAAGACAAAGTGATTCATGGGATCGACGGCGAGATAGGGTTTTGTCCCTGAGGTAAACGGCGAGCCGGGCACAGCCGTTAAGGTTCCGGTGCCATTATCGACTTGCAATGCGTCGATTTTGCCTGCATCCGCGACATAGAGAAATGGCCCGGCGGGCCCGAGATTGTCAGCAACTGCCAGACCAGCAGGCGCAGTGACTCCGCCTACAGAAAATGGAGATCCCGGAACCGCTGTCAAGCCTCCGGTGCTGGTATTGAACGTCCAGGCTTCGATTGATCCTGTGCTTCCGGCTTGAGGATTGGAGGCGAACAGGAATATGGAGGGGATCACAGCGATGCCAGCGCTCGTCGCTGGCCCAGCGCTCGTAGTGGGAGTTCCAAGCGCGCCGGTACTGAATTGTATCGGGAATCCCGCGATCTGGCCGTTCGCCGCGGCGAAGATATCGGCTTGAAACTGAATCGGACAAGCGCCGGAGCCACAGCTACATAAGGAGGATGAAGACACAGGTGCGGCGCAGACCGTATGGGTCGTCCCACATCCAAGGGAAAGACTCAAAGCGATAGGAACTACAGCCATAAGTCTCGGCATTGTGCTTTCTCCAAGATCAACCAAGCTCAGAGCGAATTACTGGTCGGCGAGATCGCTTGCTTGTCGCGTGTCGCGATCAAACGATCAAACAGGGGACTTGGGGCTGAGTGCGTCCCGGTAACAAAGAATACAAGGCGATGACAAAGGTTGCCTGTCAGAGAGTTGTTCACACGATATGTCCAGAGTATCGGTGACTCCGCCAACTGTGTCCGTAATCAGGGTCACTTTGCTCAATTGACGCTCTCCCATTATAAGAGGGCGTCCCTGATAATGTGAGCATTTAGACGCGGCGTAACGCAGCATGGCTCAAAACGAAATGCGACGTCTCCCGTCGATAATTCATCCGGATGACGGAACCGCAACCGTTTAAGTTGGGTTCACGCCGTTCGTCGGCTGGGACCAAAATCGAACTGAGTTTAGGTGTTTGCTATTAGAAAGTGGAACGTCTTCCGTCATACTAGATCCTTCACTGAGCTTTCGCAGGCAGGGAGAATCCAATGGAAAATTGGGCGTTTCAGTTCATCAAA
>Ga0073928_10003854_pt1 | contig 23022 bp, 13 predicted proteins | sample PaiPotPPA55metaG_FD_76969 | JGI IMG/M metagenome (GOLD analysis project Ga0073928, IMG submission 76969) | Iron sulfur acid spring bacterial and archeal communities from Banff, Canada, to study Microbial Dark Matter (Phase II) - Paint Pots PPA... ...
CGACGGCGGTCTGAACGGCAGCCGCGGACGGCGCCCACCGCCCACGGAGGCCCTGGACTACCACCTGCCCACGCTGTTCCCGCCGGTACGTCCGCGTGGCTGGCTCGAGCTGCGCATGATCGACGCGCAGCACGGTCCGAGCTGGACGGTGCCGCTGGTCGTCGCCGCCACCCTACTCGACGACCCGGCCGCGGCGCAGGCGGCGTGGGCGGCGACCGAGCCGCTGTGCTCGGGCGGGCTGGTCCCGCCGCCGCAGTTGTGGGAGCGCGCGGCCCGCCTCGGGCTTTGTGCCCCGGAACTCGGCAAGGCCGCCCTCGGCTGCTTCGCGGCCGTCGAAAACGCGCTGGCCGGCAGCGAAGCCGACCTGCGCGATTCGGTGACCGCCTTCATCGAACGCTACGTCTCGCGCGGACGCTGTCCGGCTGACGACTACCTGGATGCGCTGCACGGCGGCGCGTCGCTTCAACCACTGGGAATGGCGCAGGAAGAGGCCTGGCTGTGAACGACTTCGACCGCGCCCGCTCCCTACTCGATGGAAGAGGCCTGGCTGTGAACGACTTCGACCGCGCCCGCTCCCTTCTCGAAACGGCCCGTCGCCGCACTCTGTCGCTGACCGACTGCGTGGACGAGGAGGACCTGCTGGCCCAGCATTCCCCGTTGATGTCGCCGCTGGCCTGGGACCTGGCGCACATCGGCAACCAAGAGGACATCTGGCTCGTGCGCGCCGCCGGCGGCGAGCGCGGCATCCGGCCGGACCTCGACGGGATCTACGACGCCTTCCGGCATCCGCGCGCCGCCCGCCCCGACCTGCCGCTGCTGCGGCCGGACCAGGCCCGGCGCTACCTCGTCGACGTGCGCGATCAGGCCCTTGATCTGCTCGCGGACGCGCCGACCGACGCGGGCAACCCGCTGCTCGCCAACCGATTCGTGCTCGGCATGATCGCCCAGCACGAGCAGCAGCACGACGAGACCATGCTTATCACCCACCAACTGCGGCAGGGACCGGCGGCTCTGCACGCGCCCGCGCCGCCCCCCGCACCCGGCGACGTCGCCCTGCTGCCGAGGGAGGTGCTCATCCCCGGCGGCCCGTTCACCATGGGTACGAGTACTGATCCGTGGGCCCTGGACAACGAGCGCCCCGCCCACGTCGTCGACGTCGCGCCGTTCTTCCTCGACACCGCACCCGTCACGAACGGCGCCTACCAGGAGTTCATCGCCGCCGGTGGATACGAGGACCCGCGCTGGTGGACCACGGACGGCTGGCTGCACCGGAGCCAGGCGAAGCTCACGGCCCCGCTGTTCTGGACCCGCGACGGGTCCAACTGGCTGCGACGCCGCTTCGGCGTGGTCGAACCCGTGCCGCCGGCGGAGCCGGTCCTGCACGTGTGCTGGTACGAGGCGGACGCCTACGCCCGGTGGGCCGGTCGGCGCCTGCCGACCGAAGCTGAGTGGGAGAAGGCCGCACGGCACGACCCCACCGCCGACCGCTCGCGCCGATACCCCTGGGGTGACGCCGATCCCGGCGCGGAGCACGCGAATCTCGGTCAACGCCATCTGCAGCCCGCTCCCGCCGGCAGCTACCCGGCAGGCTCGTCGCCGCACGGTGTACGGCAGCTGATAGGTGACGTGTGGGAGTGGACTGCGAGCGATTTCGCGCCCTATCCGGGATTCACCGCGTTCCCGTACAAGGAGTACTCGGAGGTCTTCTTCGGCCCCGAATACAAGGTGCTGCGCGGCGGTGCCTTCGGCGTCGACCCGGTCGCATGTCGTGGCACGTTCCGCAACTGGGACTACCCGATCCGCCGCCAGATCTTCAGTGGTTTCCGTACCGCGCGTGACGCACGTCCAGCGGAGGCCGTCTGATGTGCCGCCACCTCGCCTACCTCGGACCGCCGATCAGCCTCGCGCAGCTGGTGGTGGCGCCGTCGCACGGACTCTACGAGCAGTCCTGGGCGCCGCGGCTGCAGACGCACGGCGTGGTGAACGCTGACGGCTTCGGCCTCGGCTGGTATCCGGGGGGCGACGAGGAGCCTGCTCGCTACCGGCGCGCCATTCCGATCTGGGCCGATCCCAACTTGCCCGAGCTGACCCGCGCCATCCGCAGCACGGCCGTGCTCGCCGCGGTCCGCTCCGCCACCCCGGGCACCGGCCAGGAGGAGACCGCCTGCGCCCCCTTTCGGTCCGGGCGATTGCTGTTCAGCCACAACGGCGCGATCCCCGATTGGGCCAATCTGCCCGCCGATCTCGGCCGGGCCGCCGACCTGGCGCAGGCCGATCTGCTGACGCTCGAGGCCCGGTCTGATTCCGCGCTGCTGTGGGCACTGATCTGCAGCAGGCTGAGGCGAGGCGACTTGCCGGAGACGGCGCTGGCCGCCGTGGTCCGCGACGTGGCAGCCGTCCGGCCGACCGCCCGATTGAACCTGCTGCTGACCGACGGAGCCACGATCGTCGCCGTTCGGCACGGCGACACCCTCTGGTACCGAACCGCTGCCGAATCCGTGATCGTCGCCTCCGAGCCCGACGACCGCGACCCCGATGCGTGGCACGAGGTGCCCGACCAGTCGCTGCTGTCGGCCGATCCGGCCGGCGGCGTCCGAACCAGGTCAATCTCGTCTCTCACGCCACTTACACCACACACGTCATCCCCGTCATCCACAACACTGGAGAGCGCCGTATGACCGGTCGATTCACCCTCGACAACCGTCTCCCCGTCGACCACTACCAGGCCGGTCTGCGGGCGGACGTCACGCAAGGGCTGGCCGAGCCGCCGCGCGTGCTCTCGCCCAAGTGGTTCTATGACGAACGCGGCAGCAAGCTCTTCGAGCAGATCACCGCCCTGCCCGAGTACTACCTCACCCGCGCCGAGCACGAGATCCTCACCGTTCGCGCGCCCGAAATCGCCGCGGCCGTCGGCGCCCGAACGCTGGTCGAGCTGGGCTCCGGGTCCTCGCGCAAGACCCGTCTCCTGCTCGACGCGCTCACGGAACTAGGCACGCTCGAGCGATACGTGCCGGTCGACGTCAGCGGGACCGCACTCACCGAAGCGGGCGAGGCCCTGTGTCGCGAGTACCCGGGCCTGGAAGTCGCGGCCACCGTCGCCGACTTCGAACAGGACCTCGTACTTGCGGCTGACGACCCGTCGCCACGCATGCTCGCGTTCCTCGGCAGCACGCTGGGCAATTTCGACCCCGGTCAGCGGCAGACGCTCTACGCCGAACTGCGACGGGCCCTGCGTCCCAAGGACTCCTTGCTGCTCGGCGCGGACCTGGTCAAGGACACATCCGTCCTGCTGCCCGCCTACAACGACGATCAGGGCATCACTGAGGCCTTCAATAAGAACGTGCTCTCGGTACTCAACCGCGAGCTGGACGCCGACTTCGACTTGGACGAATTCGACCACCGCGCCATTTGGAACGAGCAGGACGAGCGCATCGAGATGCTTTTGCGGTCACGGACCCGCCAGAACGTCAAGATTCGTGGAGTCGACCTCGTCGTCGACTTCGCTGCCGATGAGGAGATGCGCACCGAGATCTCCTGCAAATTCCGCCGCGAAGGCCTGACCACCGAACTTGCCGCAGGAGGCTTCGAGGTGCGTCGCTGGTGGACTGACCGCGCCGGCCGCTTCGCGCTGCTGCTGGCTCAGCCGGCCGTCAAGCCGACTCGTAGCCCCAAGTAGGTCAGATCCGGGTCGTCGATGGGAATCACATGAAAGCCGAGACGGTCGTAGAAGCGCCGTGCACTCGCGTTCGCGGTGAGCATCCCGACGTGGACCGCCGGTGCCGAGCGTTGCGCCAGTTCGGCGACCAGTCGGTCGACCAGCGCCCTGCCGAAGCCCAGCCCTTGGTGGCTGGGCAGCAGGTCGATGTGCATGTGCGCGGGGTACGGCTCGAGCCCCGGCACCAGCAGACGCTCGGGATGGTGCAGCAGCCAGGCCATGAGCTCGTCCGCAGTGGTCGGCTTGCCCTCCGGCGCAGCGTCATGTCGATCCGCGACCGTCGGAAGCCACTCCGTGCGGAACCGCTCGGCGAACCGCGGCGTGTCGTCGGTGCCCAAGACGTAGCCCACCGCGTTACCCGTGCCGTCATCGAGCACGAAGGCCAGGTCGGGGTCAAGGGCGGCGTAGGGCGCGGCGAACAGGTTGCTGAGGATGGCCGCGTCCTGGTAGATGCCGGTGGCGTCGGACCCGGCATCGGCCGTGCGCACACAGATGTCCGCGACGGCGTCCGCGTCCTCGGGGCCGTACCGCCGTATGAACGGCGTCTTCGTAAGCTGACCCGACGAGGTGACCGACGTCATGCCCGGAGCGTAGCAAGCGCGCTGCGCCTACGGCGTTAGTGTTTGATGTACAAGACAGCGCCGAAGAAGCCGCACAAGAACAGAGAACCGTCTCCCAGGAGGACGCCATGCGCGTCGCAATCACCGGCTCCAACGGCCTGATCGGCTCCGCCCTCACCCGTTCACTGCTGGCCGACGGGCATCAGGTGTTGCGGCTGACCCGCGGCGAGTCCTCGTCCGCGGCGAAGGACGGCAGCGAGACGGCCACGTGGGATCCAAAGGGCGGCTCAGTGCAGCCCGGCGCGCTCGAAGGCGTGGCCGCCGTGGTGCACCTGGCCGGCGCCGGAGTGGGGGACAAGCGCTGGACGGCCGCGTACAAGCAGGAGATCCGCGACAGCCGCATCGCCGGCACGCAGACGATCGCCCGAGCATGCGCCGAACTCGACTCCCCGCCGCGCGTGCTGATCTCGGGCTCAGCGGTCGGCTACTACGGCGAGACCGGCGACCGGGTGATCGAGGAGAGCGCGCCGGCCGGTGACGACTTCCTCGCGCGCCTGACGGTCGAGTGGGAAGCGGCGGCAGCGCCGGCAGTCGAAGCGGGCATCCGAGTGGCGCACCCGCGAACCGGATTGGTCGTCTCGGCCAAGGGCGGCGCCTGGGGAAAGCTGTTCCCGCTCTACCGCTACGGGATCGGCGGCCGGCTCGGCTCGGGCAACCAGTACTGGGCGTTCATCTCGCTCACGGACCACATCTCGGCGCTGCGCTTCGTCATCGACGACGACTCGGTGTCCGGACCGCTCAACTTCACCGGACCCGAGCCGCTGACGAACCGGGTGATCAACAAGGCGATGGGCAAGGCGATGCACCGCCCGACGGTCGCCGCAGTGCCCGAGTTCGTGCTTAAGATCGTGATCGGCGAGTTCGCCTCGAACATCACCGACAGCTGCCGGGCCGTGCCCACGGGCCTACTCAAGGCGGGTTTCGTCTTCCAACACCCGACGATCGAGCAGGCCCTGGACTCGGTCCTGCTTCCGGATGCGAACCCGGCCGCATCCGAGCACCATTGACCTGGAGTTTGGGCTCGTCCTAGCCGGTTACCCGGGCTCCCGCGAACGCAAGTCGCAGGCACGGGACTGATGGAGGCGCAGTGAAGGCAAACGACGACGTCAACGGCACGGCGGTAGGGCTCGACTCGGCTGTTCGGGTGTGCCTGTTCGACCTGGACGGAGTCCTCACCCAGACCGCGAAGATTCACGCCCAGGCCTGGAAGTCGTCCTTCGACGCCTTTCTTCGCGACTATGACATGCAGAATCAGCGCCGGGACGCGCCCTTCGACGAGGGCTCAGACTATGAGCAGTTCGTAGACGGCAAGACCCGAGAGGACGGAGTGCGCTCCTTCCTGGCTTCGCGCGGTATCAAGGTGCCCGAGGGCGACCCGAACGATGAGCCGGGTACCCAGACCGTCTACGGCATCGGCGCGACCAAGCAGAAGGCCTTCCTGGCACTGCTGGACAAGCACGGACCTCAGGTGTTCGACGGCTCGGTGCGCTACGTGCGCGCCGCCCGCGCCGCCGGTCTCGGGTGCGCCGTAGTGACGTCGAGCGCGAACTGCGCCGCAATCCTCGAGGCCGCGGGCATCGCCGACCTCTTCGACGCCACGGTGGACGGACACGACGTGGCGGTGCAGGGTCTGCGCGGGAAACCCGCTCCGGACAGCTACCTGGCCGGCGCCAAGGCCCTCGGCGTCGGACCCGAGCACGCGGCAGTGTTCGAAGACGCGCTCGCCGGAGTCGAGTCTGGCCGCGCAGGCGACTTCGTCGAAGTGGTGGGCGTGGACAGGATCGGCGGCGACCATCCACAGCATCTGCGCGAGCACGGCGCGACCGTCGTCGTGCAGGATCTCAGCGAATTGCTTCCGCGATGATCGGCCACCCGGCCTTCGACGTCGCAGCGTGGGTACTGCCCGAGCGGCACCTGGACCTCGACCTGGTCCCGCACACCGAATCACTCTTCGCCCTCTCCAACGGTCACATCGGCTGGCGTGGCAACTTGGACGAGGGCGAGCCGCACGGCCTTCCCGGGACGTATCTCAACGGTGTGTACGAACTGCGGCCGCTGCCTTATGCCGAGGCGGGATACGGCTACCCCGAGTCCGGCCAGTCGGTCATCAACGTCACCAACGGGAAGATCATCAGACTTCTCGTGGACGACGAACCCTTCGACGTGCGCTACGGCACCGTCGTCATGCACGAGCGCCGGCTGGACTTCCGCGAGGGCGTGCTGCATCGCGAGGTCGTGTGGACGTCGCCGGCCGGGCGCACCGTGCGCATCCGCTCGACCCGGCTCGTCTCACTCACCCAACGCGCGATCGCAGCCGTGCGCTACGAGGTCGAACCGCTCGACGGACCCGCGCGGATCGTCGTGCAGTCGGAACTCGTGGCCAACGAGGAACTGCCCGCCCCGAACCAGGATCCGCGTGCAGCCGCGGCATTGGCCGACCCGCTGATCGGCGACGTGCACGTGATCAGCGGCACCCACGTCACTCTCGTGCACACCGTGCGCCACAGCGGACTTCGGGTCGCCGCCGCGATGGACCACACCGTGGAATTGCTGTCCGAGGGGGAACCCGCAGCCGACGACGTCCTCCGGAACACCGTCGAAGCAGAGCCGGACCTCGGCCGTTTCACTACAGGTGGCACGCTCGTCCCCGGCCAGACCCTGAGCCTGACGAAGTTTGTCTCGCATGGCTGGTCCGCCACTCGCTCCCTGCCCGCGATGCGTGACCAGGTCGACGCCGCCCTCACCGCCGCACTCCACGGCGGCTGGTCCGCGCTGGTGGACGAGCAGCGAGAGTGCCTTGATACCTTCTGGCGCAGCGCCGACGTCGAGATCGAGGGCGACGACGAGATCCAGCAGGCCGTGCGCTTCGCCCTGTTCCAGATCTTCCAGTCCGGGGTCCGGGCGGAGCGGCGCGCGATTCCGGCGAAGGGCCTGACCGGCAACGGATACGACGGCCACGCCTTCTGGGACACCGAGACCTTTGTGCTGCAGGTGCTCAGCTACCTCGACCCTCAAGCCGTCGCGCATGCCCTGCGCTGGCGGCACTCCACCCTCTCCGACGCATGCGACCGCGCCACGCTGCTGGGCCTGGAAGGCTGTGCCTTCCCGTGGCGGACCATCACCGGCCAGGAGTGCTCCGCCTACTGGCCTGCCGGGACTGCTGCGTTCCACATCAACGCGGACATCGCCGACGCCGTCATCCGGTATCTGCGCGTGAGCGGCGACACCGAGTTCGAACGCAACGAGGGCCTCGAGCTGCTGTCCGCGACGGCGAGGCTGTGGATGTCGCTGGGCCATGCCGATGAGGGCGGACGGTTCCGGATCGTGGGCGTGACCGGCCCTGACGAGTACAGCGCCGTTGCGGACAACAACGTCTACACCAACCTGATGGCCCGGCAGAACCTGCTGTTCGCCGCGGAACTCGTCGGCCGCCATCCGAGTGAAGCCCAGCGACTCAACGTCACCGAGGCGGAGGCCGCCAGTTGGCGGGACGCGGGCGAGTGCATGTTCGTGCCCTTTGACGAGGCGCGCGGCGTGCACCCGCAGTCCGACGACTTCACCGACCACCAGGATTGGGACTTCGAGAACACCCCCGCCGACGCGTACCCGCTGCTCCTGCGCTACCCGTACTTCCAGCTCTACCGCAAGCAAGTGGTCAAGCAGGCCGACCTCGTGCTGGCGCTGCACCTGTGTTCGGAAGAGTTCACGGCTGAACAGAAGGAACGCGATTTCGACTACTACGAGCCGTTGACCGTCCGCGACTCCTCGCTCTCCTCATGCAGCCAGGCCGTCATCGCGGCCGAGACCGGCTGCTCGCAGCTCGCCTACGACTACCTGGCCGAGGCGGCGCTGATGGACTTCGAGGACCTGGAGCGCAACACGTCCGACGGCCTGCACATGGCGTCGCTCGCCGGGGCATGGATCGCACTCGTGGCCGGCTTCGGCGGATTCCGGCACACCGCCGCGGGACTCTCCTTCACTCCGCAACTGCCCGCCGGCTGGAACAGGCTGGCATTCGGGCTGGTACTCGGCGACGGGACGCTTCGAGTGGATGTGCGACCGGATGAGGTCTCGTATTCCTTCTCGGGCAAGGACCCGTGCGACCTGGTGCACAGCGGTACGCCGATACGACTGGAGCCGGGATCGCCGATGATCATGCAGCTGAAGCCGCCCCCGGAGCGGCCGGCGCCGAGCCAGCCGGTCGGCCGTGCGCCGGTTCGGCGCCATGCTCCGGCGCATCGAGAGCAGCCCGGCGACGGCAGCGATGTGGGATAGCGTGGTCCGGTGAACGTGAACCAGCGTTTTGAGCGGGCGCGGGACGCTTCGTCCGCCGCGGCCGGAGACCCGCCGTTTCGCATGGCCGCGCTTACTTTCCCGGCCGACAAGGACTATCTGGCCCTCGCACGGACCTCCGTGATGCACGTCGCCGGACTGCTCGACCTGCCGATCGGACGCGTGACCGACCTCAGGATCGCCGTGGACGAGGCCTGCTCCGTCTTCCTGAGCCCGCCGCCGACCATCCCCAGCACATTCGAGCTCGGCTTCGAGCGGCATGCGGGGTACCTGAGGGTGACCGTACGCGGCCCGGCCCCGGCGACCTGGCCGCCCGGTGACGACGAGCTCGGCTGGCGGATGCTCCAAGCGCTCGTCGGCGAGGTGCGCGCGGAGACTGAGGACGGTATCGGTACGTTGACTCTGATCGAACCACTCCCCGGGGCCCGCGCGGCCTGAGGCGAGGAAGGACGGCAGACGCATGGCAGACGAGACGCGAACCCGGATCGAGCACGACTCGATGGGGGAGGTGGTTGTCCCGGCAGACGCCAAGTGGCAGGCGCAGACGCAGCGCGCGCTGGAGAACTTCCCGATCTCCGGCGGACGCCTCGAGCCGGTACATATCCGGGCGTTGGCGCTGATCAAGCAGGCGGCCGCCACCGTGAACCTGAGCCTCGGAGTGCTCGACAAGGAGGTCGGCGAGGCGATCGTCTCGGCGGCCGCGGAGGTGGCGGGCGGGCGCTGGGACGAGCAGTTCCCGGTGGACGTGTTCCAGACCGGCTCAGGCACGTCATCGAACATGAACGCGAACGAGGTGATCGCCACCCTCGCCGCCGAGCGCCTCGGCCGGTCCATCCACCCGAACGACCACGTCAACGCGTCACAGAGCTCGAACGACGTGTTCCCCTCGTCGATCCACGTCGCGGCCGCGCTGACGCTGACCAGCGACCTGATCCCGGCGCTCGAGAAGCTGGCCGAAGCGTTGGAAGCCAAGGCCGCGGAGTTCAACGACGTGGTGAAGGCCGGGCGCACGCACCTAATGGACGCCGCGCCCGTCACCCTCGGCCAGGAGTTCGGCGGCTACGCGGCACAGGTCCGCAAGGGCGTGGACCGGCTGCGCTCGGTACTGCCGCGACTGATCGAGCTGCCGCTCGGCGGGACCGCCGTGGGCACCGGCGTCAACACGCCCGAAGGCTTCGCACCGGCAGTCATCAGGGAGCTGGTGGAACTTGCCGACCTGCCGTTCACCGAGGCGGCGAACCACTTCGAGGCGCAGGGTGCGAGGGACGCGCTGGCCGAGTGCTCCGGCCAACTCCGGGTGCTCGCGGGCTCACTGCTGAAGATCTGCGGAGACCTGCGGTGGATGGGTTCGGGCCCGAACGCCGGACTGGCCGAGATCGCGCTGCCGGCCCTGCAGCCGGGCTCCTCGATCATGCCCGGCAAGGTGAACCCGGTGCTGCCCGAAGCGGTCCGCATGGTCTGCGCCCAGGTCATCGGCAACGACGCGGCGATCGCGTTCGGCTGCGCGGCCGGCGAATTCGAGCTCAACGTCATGATGCCCATGCTCGCGCGCAACCTGCTCGAGTCGATCCGCCTGCTGACGAACGCGACCACCCTCCTGGCCGACCGGTGCGTCAGCGGCATCACCGCCGAGCGGGAGCGCGCCCTCGAATACGCGCAGGCCTCCACATCGATCGTCACCCCGCTGGCGCTCGTCGTCGGATACGAGGAGGCGGCCCGCATCGCCAAGCAGTCCCTCGCCGAACGCAAGACCATCCGGCAGGTCGTCATCGACCGCGGACACGTCGCCGAAGGCACCATCTCCCTGGAGCGGCTCGACGCCCTGCTTGACGTGCTGCGGATGACGCGCCCCTGAGTGCGGGTTCGTGGAGCCGCTCTCTGTCAGCGCGGTTCTGCATGAGAATTTTTAATGAGAATCTTTGACAAGCGCCAGCGCTTTCGCCTTGGCATCCGCGGTAATCGCAGTCGCGTTCGCAGATGTCTGGGGCGCGAACTTCACGTGCGGAAAGAGATGGGCCTGGGTCGTGGCGGCGGCATTTTCGGCGCTGCCCGTAGTGATGATTAGTCCGCATCCGCGTAGGGCGAGAGTGTTGATCGATGTCTGGGCGTTTTGAGCCGTTTCCGTGCCGACGACCTGGTAACTCTGGGCACGTAGATTCGTGGTCACCTGCGCGGCGAGGATGCCCTTCCAGGCGGCGGCGTCGGCGGTTGACGCGCTGCTTGCGGTGGCGCCGCCTGGCCCGGTGAGCAGGCACACGGTGACGTCGATGATGGTCCGAGTCCGGGCGGCGGGGTAGACCCGGGCCGAGGAGGACGGCCACAGCAGCCAGGTAAGGCATGCTGCCAGGCCTACTGCGAGACAGAGACCTACACCAATAGTTCCTTTGTTTCTCATGAATGCTCGGGCTGCCACGGTGCCTGGTCTCCTTGTGTGCGAACGCAAATGGCGGCGAGAATATGCGGGCTCTGTGCTGTGTGTCAAGGGCCTTGCGGGACGTGGAAGTCTACTGCTATTACTTACCCTGATTTTGTTACAGGGCTGTCGAATAGGGTGGGGTAGGCAGTGATGCGTGCTCGAAAGCGTGTGGTTCGCCGTGTCTCGGTGCTGGTCGCGATCGCGATGCTGTTGTCGGTAGCGCCGGAGAGCGCGTATGCGTCAGAACGCGGATTCGGTGGGATCCGCCTGTCCTGGGCATCGGTGCGCAGCTGGTTCGCCGCTACGGCGGACGCGGCGGCGCGGCTGCCGGAGCAGGCGTGGGCCTCGGCTGCTGGTCGTTCGCACACCGCGTCGACGAGCCAGACGCGTTCCGGCCAAGGGAACGGCAAGGCACCGGGCAAGGGTGCCGGGGCGCTGGGCGCCTATACGGCGGCCGGGGCGAAGAGCACCGCTGGCGCCTCGGGGAAGGTCGCGTCCGGGTTCAGCGCGAAGACGAGCGTGCGGAACGCGAAGAAGTCCACCGCGCAGATGGACTACTTCGTGAACGCGGACGGTTCGATCACGAAGCGGATCTACCAGGGGGTGCAGAACTACAAGACCGCCGCGGGCGCGTGGGAGCCGATCGACAACACCCTGAAGCGCAACGCCTCGGGCCGGCTGCAGAACACGGCGAACAGCTTCACCCTGACCTTCAGGGACCCGAGCGCGGCGGCCAAGGGGCAGGCGGAGTCGGAGACCACGGCGGCGGACGCATCCGCCGGCGCCTCCGCGTCGCCGAGCGATTCAGCCTCTGCTTCGCCTGCCGCGACCGTCTCGGCGGCCGACGGCTCGACGGCGTCGTCCTCGGCCTCCGCGACCGACGGCACATCGGGTTCGGGCGAACTCGCGACGGTGGATTTCTCCTCGACCGAGGCGATCTCGTGGAGCCTCCAGGGCGCTGCCGACGTGAGCCCGTCGGTCGACGGCGAGATCGCGACGTACTCGGACATCCTGCCGGACACGAGTCTGCGCCTGATCTCGCAGCCCACCGGTGTGAAGGAGGAGATAGTCCTGGCCTCGGCGTCGGCGGGCAACTCCTGGACGTTCCCGCTCGCCCTGACCGGGGTGTCGCTGGTTCAGGCCTCTGATGGTACGTATGAGCTGGTGGACGCCTCCGGGAACGTGGTGGCGAATCTCCCGCAGCCCTCGGCGTGGGACTCGAACCTGGACAAGTCCGAGGAGCCGGTGACGACGTTCGACGCGGCCTACTCCCTGGCGACGGTGAACGGTGTGGAGGAGTTGACCCTCACTCTGGACAGTGCGTGGCTGGACGACAGCGCGCGGGTGTTCCCGGTGACGGTGGACCCGACCATCGGGATCGGCGGCACGACTTCGACGACGTATGTCTCCACGCTGTGCACCGCCGGCTGCACGGAATACTCGGATGATCAGCTGAAGGTCGGCTTCGACGGGACGCTGGAATCCGCCGGGTCGAGTACACAGGAAGCCCGTTCGTTCCTCGACTTCCCGGGCGGCACGTCCTCTGCGGCGCCGTTCGCGGACTCGGGCTATCGGATCACCGCTGCGCAGTTCGCAGGCTTCCGATTCTCGGGCTCCGGGTACACCGACTACGTCTCCGGGAGCGATGGCAACGGCTACTACGTGGAGTCCCTCTCCGGGTCCTGGTCGCCGACGGAGAAGATGGTGTGGGACGGCTCGACGTACACGGCGCCGTCGCTCTCGACCGTGCTGGGCACTTGGACCGGTGACGTCTCGAGCTCCTCGACCTGCTCGACCAGCGATTACGGCACCCTGGACGGCTACTGGACGTATACCGGTCTTGACACCTCGGCGTTCAATTCGTGGTCGACCGGCGGTTCGAGCTATGACGGGCTCGGCCTCGCGGCGATCGGGGAGTCGAACACCGACGGCAACTCGTGGTCGAAGTTCGGGTCGGACAACGACACCGGGTGCAGCCCATACCTGTCGATCACCGAGTCCCTCGACGACAGGCCGCAGATCACCTCGATGTCCCCGTCTTCGGGCTCGACGGTCTCCACGTTGACTCCGACGTTCACCGCGACGGGCACGGATGCGGATTCGTGGCCGTACTCGACGCTGGACTACGAGTTCGCTCTCTACTCGGGTTCGACGGGCAAGCTGATTGCCAAGTCCGGATTCAAGTCCGGGGTGACCACGTGGACGGTGCCCTCGGGTGACCTGAGCTGGGGGCAGACGTATACCTGGCGGGTGCAGGCGTATGACGGGGAGAACTACGGTGACGGCATCGGCTATTCGTCAGTGACCTACAACAGCTTCACGACCACAGCACCGCCACCGGTACTCACGGACGGGTTATCGCAGAACACGTCGGGGAAGGGGTTCTCGCCGTCGATCGGCAACTACACGACGAGCGCGACGGACGCGAGCGTGGCCACATACGGCCCGGCGCTTGCGATCACCCGCGACTACAACTCGCTGGACTACCGCGTCTCGCAGGCGCTCGGCGCCGGATGGTCGAGCCTGCTCGATGCCCGTGCGACACAGGTGCTCGACGGCTCGGGCAACGTCCTGGAAGTCGTCATGACGTATCCGGACGGGTCGCAGGTCGCGTTCGGGCGCAACTCGGAAGGCACATACAACCCGCCGGAGGGCCGGTTTGCGAAGGTGACCTTCACCTCGGGCACCGGCTACACACTGGTCGATGACACCAACGTGACGTACACGTTCGCGCAGACGCTGACGGCTGCGGCCTCGGGTACCGCAGGGGTATACGGTCTGTCCTCGATCACGGACGCGAACGGCAACATCGAGTCGCTGAGCTGGACGAGCGGGAAGGTCACGCAGGTCACCTCGGCCTCCGGGCGGGCGCTGTATGTGACCTGGTCCGGATCGCACGTATCGGCGATCAGTACCGATGACGCGACCAGCTCAGACGCCTCCACCGCGCAGACCTGGACGTACAACCACACCGGTGACCAGCTGACCTCCGTGTGCACGCCGGGGTCCGAATGCACCAACTACACATACACGCAGGCCACGCAGTACCAGAACGCGGTACTGGACACGGATCCGACGGAGTACTGGCGGTTTAACCAGGCTTCCGGGTCGACCACGGCCGTCGACAGTGTGCTGACGAACGAGTCCGCCGATGACGGTACGTACCACAGTACGACGTTGGGCTCGACGCTCGCCGGGCAGACGGACGCCACACAGGACACTGCGACCTTCGACGGTTCCTCGTCGTACATCTGGCTCCCGGCGGAACAGGTCTTGGGCAAGACCTACGTGACCATCTCGTTGTGGTTCAAGACGGGCTCGTCCGGTCCGCTCTTCTGCGAGCAGAACGAGGCGATCACCTCCTCGACCACGCCGAGCCACGCAACCTGCTCTCTGTACGTCGGCACGGACGGCAAACTGCGCGGCGAGCTCTACCAGGGTGCCGAATCGCCGATCACCTCGAGCGGCACGGTGAACGACGGCAAGACGTGGCACAACGTGGTGCTCTCGGCCTCGGCGACGACCCAGGCGATGTACCTCGACGGCGCGCTGGTCGGCACCCTCTCCGGCACGGTGGACAGCCTCGACCAGAACTACAACTACGTCGGCGCGGGCTACTCCTCGGGTGAGTGGGCGGACACCAAGTCCTCCGCGGGCGACTGGTATTTCACCGGCTCGATCTCGGATGTGGCCGTGTGGAACCGGGGCCTGTCCGGGCCGGAGGCGAGCCAGCTCTACAAGGCGGGCACGACGGCCACGGATCTGCTGCGCACGATCGTCACGCCCGCCGGGGTCACGACATCGATCAACTACGGCTCCGGCTCAGGTCGCTTCCAGTCGATGACCGACTCGGACGGCGGCACCTACTCGCTGGCGCTGCCGAAGGTCACCGGATCCTCGCAGGTGTTCGCGTCGGCGGTGCTCGGCGCCGCGCCGCAGGGCTACTGGCGACTGAACGACTCCTCGAGTGCGACCGTCGCAGCGAACGAGGTGAACGGTGGCACCGCCGCGTATAACAACGTGACACTGGGTGCGACCGGCAAATTCAGCGACGCGACGGCGACGACGTTCGACGGCTCCACCTCGTACGCCGGCCTTCCGACGGGGCTCGTGACGGACAAGAGCGACGTATCGATCTCGTTGTGGTTCAAGACCAGCACATCTGGTCCGCTGTTCTGCGAGCAGTCCTCGGCGATCACCTCCTCAAGCGCGCCGAGCCATGGGACCTGCTCCCTGTACGTCGGTACGGACGGCAAGCTGCGCGGCGAGGTTTACCAGGGCTCGGCCTCGCCGATCACCTCGAGCGGCACGGTGGACAACGGCGCGTGGCACTTCGTCACGCTGGCGGCCTCAGGCACGACGCAGGCGCTGTACTTGGACGGTGCACTCGTCGGCACGCTGTCCGGCACCGTGGACACCACGCTCAGCCAGTCGTACGAGTACGTCGGCGCCGGTTATTCGTCCGGGGACTGGGCGGACACGCCGTCATCGGCCGGTGACTGGCATTTCACGGGCTCGATGTCGGATGTGGCGGTGTACCCGAGCGGCCTTTCCGATCAGGAGGCGGTCAACCTGTACACGGCCGCCGTGAACTCCAAGGGCATCGTGCCGGTGGAGACCGAGACGGTGACGGACCCGAACAGCAAGACGCTCACCTACGAGTACGACCCGGCGAACGGATACCGCGAGATCTCGGAGACCGACGGCACCGGAGCCACTACCACTTACGGTTACGACACCAGCGGGTTCCTCTACACGGTTACGGACCCGAACGGGAACGTGACCACGACCCAGCACGACGTGCGCGGCAACGTGACCGCCAAGACGACCTGTCAGGTGCAGGCATCGCAAACCTGCTCGACGCAGTATTGGACCTACTATCCCGACGACACCACCGCGATCCTTTCCACCGCCTCGGCGGAGAACAACGAGCCGCTGACGTATCGGGACGCGAGGTCGTCGAGTTCGACGGACACGACGTATGAGACGAAGTACATCTACAACAGCCTCGGCCTGCTAGCCCAGACGGTCACTCCGTCCGTGCAGACCGACGCCTGGTCAAGCGCGACTGACAGATACTCGGCAGGCAGCGCGGCGAGCCTGGACAGCAGCACGAAGATCTATTCGGGTTCGAGCTTCACGGACAGCGACGGGACGGTGGAGACCGCGCCTGCCCTGGACTTCGCCCTGACCCACACCGGGACCGTATTCACGACGACCACCACGCTCATCCCCAGCGGCCTGCTGGTGATTTCGCGGACGCCAGGCGGCGGCATCACGCATTACTACTACTACACCGACGGAGACCTGGCCGAGACGGTCTCGTCGCTGGGACAGGCGACCTACTACATCTACGACGGGCTCGGCCGGGTCACCTGGAAGGCCGAGGAGTTCACGACAGTCCTGGATTCGTCCACCACCGAGATCACCTACACGCCGACGACGTTCACGTACACGGCCGATGGTCAGGTGCTCACCGAGACGGACCCGACCACGACGGACGCTGTCACCGGTTACACGCACGAGAAGGTGACCACGGACACCTATACCTCGGACGGGCTCCTCTACAAGCAGGTGATCTCGGACGCGGGCACCGGAGCGGACGCGTCGCGCACCACGATCACGCAGTACAACACCCACGACGAGGTCCAGCAGGTCACGGATCCAGATGGGAATGTGACTTCGTACACCTATGACGCGTACGGCAACAAGCAGACCGTGACCGACCCGGACGGCAATATCACCGAGTACACCTATGACGACGACAATCGTCTGGAGACGACCGTACTCGAGAACTACCAGCCGGCCGGCTCCTCGACGGCAGCCGACCTGACCGTCGAATCCCGGGCGTATGACCCGGCCGGCCGGCTGGCCAGCGTGACCGACGCCATGGACCGGACCACCGAGTACACCTATACGGACAACGGCCTAATGGCGACGAAGACCGTGTGCGACTCTACGCTGACAAACTGCTTTGTCAGCGAGGCCGACACGTATGACGCGGCCGGCAACCTGACCAAGAAGGTCACGAACGGCGGAGTCACCGAGACCGATTACACCTTTGACACGCTCGGCCGTGTAGTGACCGAGACGGATGACCCGTCAGCGGTCGACCGGGTCACCGACACGTGGTACACGGCAGACAGCAAGAAGGCGATCACCACCGCCACCAACGCCGACTCCACCGAGACCTGGGTGCACGAGTGGACCTATGACGTCGACGACAATGTGCTGATGCAGGCGCAGTGGGGTGACGGGCGCACCGTCGCTACCAGTTACACCCGCGACACCCAGGGCTTGGTGCTGACCCAGACTGACCCGATGGGCAAAGTCACCACGTATTCCTACAACGCGCTCGGTCAGAAGACTGAGACGGTTCAGCCTTCGGTGACGTCGACCACCATGGCCCTCGGCAATCTGACGGCCACGAGCGTCACGGTGACTCCGACCACGCTCACCGGCTACGACACCTTCGGCGACCAGGAGGAGACCGAGGACGCGAACGGCAACATCACCACGAAGTACTTCGACGGTGACAGCAACATCACCGAGATAAAGGGCGCGGCGTACACGCCGTACGGCTCGTCGACGGCGATCACACCGGTGATCACGAAGACGTATGACGGCGACGGCAATGTCCTGTCGTCTACGACTCCGCTGAATGAGACCACGACGTACAGCTATGACCAACTGGGCGACGTGGCGACCTCGACCGACGGCCTCGGGCTTGTCACCCACAAAACCTACGACGCGGACAAGGAGCTGCTCACCTCCACCTCGCCGGGCGGGACGGTAACCGCGGAAACCTACGACTACCTCGGCCGGAAGGCCACCACCAGTGTGGTTGAGTCGGCTCTGTCTGAAACGCTGACCACGACCTACACCTACAGCACCGGCGGATGGCTGTGGGAGACCACGAGCCCGGCCGGAGTCGTCACCACGGACCTGTACGACAACTTGGGCGAGTCGATCTCGAAGACGGACGGCGCCGGGAACACGACCACCTACACCCAGGACGGCTGGGGCCGGGTGGCGAAGACTACCCTGGCCGACGGGACATACACGACGAAGACCTATGACAACCTCGGGGACGTCACCGCGACCGCCTCGTATGGCGCGAGCGGCACGGAACTGGCGTCGACCTCGGCGGTCTTCGACCTGCGCGGGCTGCACACGTCCACGACCAACGCCCTCGGAGTCACCGAGGCCTACGGGTATGACGCGCTCGGGCACCTGATCAGCGAGAGCCAGCCGACCGGGTCGAGCACGATCTCGATCACTTACGGCTACGACCAGGACGGGAACAAGACTTACTTCTTGGACGGTGACGGCAACGCAACCTACTGGACGTACAACAGCCTGAACCTCCAGGAGGCGAAGGTCGTCCCAGCGGTGGGCTCGTACACGACGGTGGCCACCCGCGCGACGATCAACACGTACGACGCAAACGGGCAGCTGACACTCCAGACACTGCCGGGCGGGGTGACCCAGATCTACACCTACGACGCGGATGGCAACATCCTGACCGAGTCCGGTGCGGACGCCGAGGGCACCACGTACGCCCGCGTGTTCACCTACACCGCCGACGGCCAGGCCAAGACAGCAGACACCTGCACCGATACCAGTTGCGGCACCGCGGAGACCACTGAGGCGTACACGTACGACAGCGAAGGACATCTACTGACGGAGACGGGGTCCGCGGGCTCGTCCTCGTTCACATACACCGTCGACGGCCTGATGGCCACGCGCACGGACAGCTCCGGAACCAGCACGTACACCTACGATTCGAATGACAGGCTCTTGACCGACGCGGACGCGGCGAGCGGGCAGACCCTGACCTACAGATACAACACACTGAATCAGCTGGTGAAGGTCATTTACTCGGGAGGCGACTACCGCCAGTTCACCTACGACTCGTCCCACCGACTCGCGAACGACGAGTTGCTGACCTCGGCAGCGGCACGCGTCGCACAGATCAACTACGCGTACGACGCGGCGGGCGAGCTCACGAGCAAGACCGAGTACGGAATCTCGGCGGCGTCCGCGAGCGCGTACACCACGAACACGTACGCCTACGACACTGCCGGCCGGCTGCTTACCTGGGCTGCGACACCGTCCTCGACCGGCACGACGACCACGACCACATACGTGTACGACGCGGCGGGCAACCGCACGTCCGTAGGCTCGGCGGCCTACACGTACGACGCCCGCAACGAGCTGACCTCGGACGGCACGAACACCTACACGTACACCGCGCGCGGCACCGAGGCCACGATGACCACAACCGCAAGCGGCATCGTCACGACGTACACGTTCGACGCCTTCGGGCAGGAGACCGTGGCGGGGTCGAGTACGTACACGTACGACGCGCTCGGCCGGACGGTCGCGGTCGGCGCTGCGGCGCTGACCTACTCCGGGCAGGACAATCTGATCGCCTCCGATGGGACGGCCACCTATTCCCGGGACTCGGACGGCACCGTGACCGGGGTGAAGATCACATCGTCGGGCTCCACGTCGAATGCCTGGACCGATCTGCACACCGACGTGGTCGGCCGATTCGGCGCCGGCAGCACGGGGATGACCGCGTGGACCGTGTACGACCCGCTGGGCAACGTCGTCCAGTCCTCCGGCACCCAGTTGCCCCTCGGCTACCAGAGCGGCTACACCGACCCCGGCAGCGGCCAGGTCAACATGGACTCGCGCTGGTACTCTCCGAGCCAGGGCCAGTTCACCTCCTCCGACACCGAAGACCAGGCAGCCGACCCCAACACCGACAACGCCGACTCCTACGCGTACGGCGACGGCTCGCCGATGGTGAACAGCGATCCCTCCGGGCACCTGAGTTCCGGTGCCGGCGACTTCAGTGCCCTCTTCACGGCGGCGGAAGCCGATTTGGAGATAGACGAGGCCTCCATCGAATTCATACTGGCCGAGGCTTCTCTCCTCGCCGACCTCACAGCTGCGGAAGCCGCCGCCGCCGCGGCCGCGGAAGTCGAAGCCTTCGTGGGCGACGTGCAGATCATGGTGGACGACCTCGCCACAGAGCTGAACATGTCAGCGATCGACGTGACTATCAACATCAGCGCCGAGGCAGCGGCGGACATGACCGCCGCAGCGGCAGAGATCTATCTCGAATTCATCTTCGAGACCTTCCTCTACTGGATCGAAACGGAGGCGCCCACCACCACGACCGGCACCACCGGTGGCACACCGGGGACCGGCGGCGGTGGGGGTGGCAAGACGAAGACGACCACAAAGGTCAAGCCGAAGCCGATCATCTGGATGACGCCGCTCCAGGCCGCCCACCTCTCTAACGAGGGCCACACCCCCTCGGTCAACTACAACAACTACATTGGGACGAACCCGGTCGATCTCGCCGGGGAGAGCACCGGTCTCGCTCTCGGGCTCGTCGGGACCCTCGCCGCGGGATGCAGCGTCACCGCGACCTGTACTGCTACGACCACGAACGACGACAACGGTGACACCTGCCTGTCGAACCGGCCATCGGGCGATGGTGTCGAAAACAGCGGCAGCGGTTGGATCGAATACGATCCGACCGGATACAAGAAACGCGCTACCGGAGCCGAGGCGTGCATCACATCGGATCATGACAAGTTCGATACCAATGCCCGCAGGCCGGCAAACTGGGCGGCCTCGGTGCGCCAAGTGAAGGCGGAGTTGGGTCTGGAAGACAATGTTCTTGCGAGCTGCCATAATATTCCAGCCGTTATGGGCGGTTCCAACACAAATAAGGGAAATCTGACAGCGTGCGTTCATCTCGGCACCAATATCGATGGCTACAGCATGCGCTGGGTCGAGGCCATCGGGGTGCTTCTCGCTGACGAGGGCTTCGTTGTCGATTTCAAGGTCACCGACGACTACAGTTCGTCGATGTCGACGATCCCCACGGGTTATAGCTATGTCATCACCACGTGGCTGCCGGACGGCAGTGACGAGGAGACGATGCGCTTCAACGTGGACAACGAGTATGAAGACAGCTCTGGCAAAACGACGAACATAGGGAACTAGCTGATGCCCGAACGGTGGAGTGAAAGTGCGGAACAAGTCTCTCGACTTCTTCCGCGACCGGAGAACGAGATTGCGCCCCCGCCGTGGAGCGACCTCTCAATGCCGAGCGGGCATGCCTTTCCGCGGGATTACCAATGGTTTATCGAGACGTACGGCTACGGTACGATCAACGATTATCTGCACGTGCTTTCGTTTTCGAACTGGTCTGCCAAGGGCGAAGATGTAGACGCAGTCCAAAAGCTGCTTTATTGGTCGCGGAACATAGACTCCTGCGGGCGTGAGCACAACGACCCGGAATCTTGTGACATAAATTGGCGCGGCCGCCGGCTCTCCTTCGCAGCTGATGACCCCGATGGTCTCCTGTTCTGCTGGGGAAAGGAAGACGGGGGAAGCCTTCATTATTGGGCCAGGGAGGACGCCGATCCAGACGCGTGGCCGGTCATGACGTTCTGGCGGCCCAGCGCCACCTGGTTCCGGTTCGAGGGTGGCTTCGTGGAGTGCCTCCTGGCAATGATGCGTGAGACCTACCCTCACCCCGGCATGCCCATCAACCCAGAGGAGGAGTGGGAGCACGCTCGCACCCAGCCCGTATGGGAGTGTGCAGGCGATTGGAACGGTCCACTCAGCCGGCCTTGATTTCGAAGAGGCATCAGCCGAACGGCATCATCCTCACCTTCGCGGCGGACTCGCCGGACGCGCAGACAAGCTGATCACGCTCCTTGAACAGGGGGCTGATGTTGATTTCGATGATCGGGGATAGCGCAGGCTGTTTTCGTTTCAGGCGGATCGGAAAGGCTCATGGACTCGCGAATTCTGTCCGGTGAGCCTGAGCCCAGGCGCGGAACGTCCGCGCGGGGTGCCCGGTGATGCGGTCAACGGCGTTGTTCACCGGAGCGGCGACGTCGACGGCTGCTGCCTCGGCATCGAGGAGAGCTTCGAGTACCGATTCGGGCATCCATGGCGGTCGGGCGTCCAGAGCCTGCTGCCGGGTGAGCGTCTCGATGGGGATCGGTCCACGACCGAGCTCTTCGCTGAGGATGGCGACGATCTCGCGGAGACGCAGCGACTCCGGCCCGGTCAGCACCTGGATACGGGCGCGATGGTCGTCCCGTGTTAGGAGTCGCGCGGCTACCTCGGCCACGTCGTCCAGATGGATGGGGGTGAATTGTGCGTCGGGGAACGCCAGGCGGACGGTGCCGGTGGCGCGGATCCCGGGAGCCCAGTCGCGGGCCGCGTTGGTGGCGAGCCAACTGGGATACAGCAAGGTATGGGGCAGGCCGGAGTCTTCGAGTGAACGCTCGTTGGCTCGGTGGATAAGGCCGATGTGGTGGTCGTGTTCGTGCGCTTCGAAGGACGCCGGCGACGAGAGCAGAACGACGTACCGGACGCCGGCTTCGCAGGCTGCGTGCAGAAAGCCGTCGATGCCTCCGCGTGCCGGGTAGAGGAAGACGGATTCGACCCCGCTGAGCGCCTTTTCCGCACCGACCGGGTCGGTCAGATCCAGCTCGACCGTCTCGATTCCGGCGGGCAGCCCGGGGGCCGTGATGTCGCGAGCCGTGGCCCGCACCTGCTGCCCGGCCCTCGTGAGGGCGGGGATCAGGCGCGCTCCGATGTTGCCGCGCGCGCCGGTGACCAGGATCGTCATCTTGCTCCTGAGGTAGCATGGCCGCGAACAGTTGCTTTGACTCTAAAGTAGCTTTGAAATGACGGTAGCTTTGAAATCAAAGGTAAAGTGAGGAGCGCCCGATGTCAACCGATCGCGCGCGATCAGGCGCGGAAGCGGGACTGGCCGTCGACGATGCTGTCAGGGCATTGCTGCTCCTCATGCCGCGCATGGTCGGGCGGGCGAAGCGTCTGCCGATCCCCGAGGAGCTGCGGTCTTTCGCCCTCGGGCCGCGGCACCTCTCGCTGCTCTCCTTCTTGCTGTTCGACGGGCCGATGACGGTCAA
>Ga0073928_10003856_pt1 | contig 23020 bp, 28 predicted proteins | sample PaiPotPPA55metaG_FD_76969 | JGI IMG/M metagenome (GOLD analysis project Ga0073928, IMG submission 76969) | Iron sulfur acid spring bacterial and archeal communities from Banff, Canada, to study Microbial Dark Matter (Phase II) - Paint Pots PPA... ...
ACGCGGTTCTACGTGCAGGAGCCGGTCTACCATCGTTTCCTGGCGCGCTTCACCGAATATGCCAAAGCGATCAAGCTCGGCGACGGCCTCGAGAAGGGCAACACGATGGGCCCGATGGCCAATGCGCGGCGCATCGACACCATGGAAGGCTTTGTCAACGATGCCAAGCATCGCGGCGGCAAAGTCGTCACCGGCGGCAATCGGCGCGGCAATCAGGGCTACTTTTTTGAGCCGACGGTGATCACCGATGTGCCGGACGATAGCAAGGTCATGACCCAAGAACCGTTCGGGCCGCTGGCGCCGGTCGTCACATTCAAGAGCTTTGACGAAGTCGTGGAGCGTGCCAATTCGCTGCCTTTCGGGCTCGCGGCCTACACGTTTACGGGCTCAACGCAAACCGCGACGATGATCGCCGATGCACTGCAGTCCGGCATGGTCGGCGTCAACTCGATTGCAATTTCGACGCCGGAGACGCCGTTCGGCGGCGTCAAGGAATCCGGTTACGGCAGTGAAGGCGGCATCGAGGGTCTTGCCGCCTATCTGAACACGAAATTTATTTCGCAGGCCTGACGGCAATTGCTAGAGCGGGATGAGACTTCGTCGAATCGTCACCCGCTCTAGCTTTTGTTTGAGCATGATCTTCTCCGAAAACCGGTTACCACTTTTCGGGATCATGCTTTATTGGCCGTCGGCGGTATCACATCGCCGGCGGCCCATCACGCCGCCGTTATCATGATCAGCGCCCATCTGTTGCCGGCCCGTGTCGCGCCCATGCCGCGGCCGAGGAACGAAAGTCGCCTATCCGGCATTATAGGCCCGGGGGTGCTGGATGAGCGCGAGAGCGTCGATGGACATTTTGTCGGGCATGCTTGCTTATATTGCCGGCATCGGCGCCATCTTTGCCGGATTGATGGTGTCATTCTCTGTTTTCGTTGCCACGCCAAACAAGCCGGTCGAGCCGCAAAGCGCGACCGCGATGCTCGTTAAACCGAGCGCGCCAAGTAGAGCCGTAGCCGCGGAGGCAGGCGCAAAACCAGCGAGCGGCCATGCCGAAAAGAACGCGGCGGCGGCCAACGCGCCCGCTGATGCCGCGCGGCCAACACGCCTCGGCAACGAGACCCACCGCAGGCCCGATACGTCCGCAGCTAACTCCGCAGCGCAATTGCGGCGGATGGTTGAGGAAGAGCGCGCCCGGCGCTTGGCTTCTCAGCATGACCCAAGCTTCGAACACCGCTTTCTCGGCTACGCCGATTAACCGCTTTCCTTCTTAGAAATCAGGTTTTCAAATCAGGCGTGACAAATTACGCGTGGCACATCGACGCGTGGGGCATTCACGCGTAAGAACGGTCCAGATAAGAAACCGCATCCTCGGCGAGCTCATGCGGATTGCGTTCGCCGCGCTGCGCCATTTCGATGATGCGTTTGGCGATTATCTCCTGGGCGGCGCGCCTATAGGCCGGCGAGGCCAGCTTGCTGCCGGATTGCTCCACTTTCCGCCACGCGGCTTCGAAGACCGAAACCAATGTTTCGATCGTTTCCGGATCAAACGCCGATTGGGCAAGCAGTGGAACTATCGGCATGGAACCATTTTCGGTCTGCATTTAGGACTCAATCTTGGGCCTAATCGGACCAATGGGTCTATACTAACTCGCGACGAAGAGATTCGATGTGGGCGATCGCTCAAGCACGGCCGCCGCGGTATTGCCGAAGAATAGCACGTCGCCGGGCCGCCGGCTCACCCCAAGGACGACGAGATCGTAGCCGCGTCCGGCTTCGCGCAGGATCGCCTCGTCGGGCGCCATATCGGCACGCGTCGTACTGCGCAACGGGACATCGTAGCGCTCGGCCAAAGCCGCGACCTCCTTCAGCACCGCCAGCTCATTGCGCCGCATCACCAGCCGGCGCGACGGGTTGTGGTGGCTCGCGCCGGAATTTGCCCGCGTCACGTAAAGTGCCGTGACCTGCGCGTCGATGGCGCGCGCCAAAATGAGCCCGACCTCGACCCCGCGGCGCGAGACGTCTGTGCCAGTGACTGGGATCAGAATCCGGCCGTGCCGCAGACGAGTAAGGTCGCGGCCCCTGTCGTGGTCCCTGTCGTGGCCGTGACCGCGGGTATCCGCCACCGCGAGCGGACCTTCGAAGCTTTGCGTGATCAGCGAAAGGTCCTTGCTGAACCCGGCATTGGAATCGCGGGTATTGGCGATGCCAACCACAAGAAGGTCGTAGCCTTTGCGCGCTTCGTCCGCGACCGCCTCCGGCCCTAGCGCGTGGCGACGGGTGATGACTTCGACCTTGGCGGACTTCTTCTCGTCTGGACGGGCTTCGAGCGTGGTGGTGGCTTTGGCTGCGCTTTTGACCGCATCTTCAAAACGTTCTTCGCCCGGCTTTGCCGAACCTTTCTTGGGTTTTTGGCGTGCCTTTGCGAAGGCTTCGTCAATTTTCTCAGGCTTCTTATCCAGCTTGTCGGTGAGATCGAGGATGGTCGTCGGTTTGCCGCCCGAGGCGGCGATAGTCCCGGCAAGCTGAGCGGCAAATTTGGCGTTGGCGCTGTCGTCGGTGGCGAGCAGCAGGCGTTCGAGATTGGTCACAAAACCCTTGGCGTCCAACTCCTCCCGCTCAAGCCGCAGGCGTTCTTTCTTGCGCAACGGCAGCCGCTTGAGCGACCAGCGCAGCATCGTCGGCATCGCCATTGTCGTCACGATTGCCATGGTGACGATCAGGGTGAAGAGATTTTGCGTGAGCAGGCCGGTCGACAGGCCAAGGGAAGCGACGATCACTTCAGTCGAGCCGCGCGCGTTCATGGCGCAGCCGAGCGCGAGCGATTCGGCGCGAGATAATCCGCCTACCGTGCCGCCGATAAAGGCGCCGGCAAATTTTCCGATGCTGGCGATGACGATGAGGCCGACGGCAAGCAGCGCCAGAGCGGGGCTGTGCAAAATCGTCAGATCCGCGTTTAGCCCGGCGACGCCGAAGAACACCGGCATGAACAAAGCAACGATGAGGCCGCGCAACTGTTCGTCAATGTGGCGGGTGAGAATGGGCGATTGGCCGATAAGAATGCCGGCGACGAAGGCGCCGAGGACGGTGTTGACGCCGATCAGCTGCGTGGTGAGCGCCATGATCGCCATGACGATCAGAATGGTGGTGATGACCGGAAAGTCGCTTCTGAAGTTGTCGTTGGCCCAGCGGATCAAGCGCGACACGATGCGCCGGCCAAGCGTGAAGCTCGCCAGCATGAACACAGCAGTTCCGAGCACAGCGCGGCCGACCGACCACAGATCGATCGTTCCCGCTGCGGCGAGGCCGAACGCCACCGCGATGATGACCCAGCCGATCGTATCTTCGAGAATGGCCGAGGCGACGATGATCTGTCCGAGGTCGCGGCGCATGAAATTCATCTCGCGAACCACGACGGCGACGATCTTGACCGAGGAAATCGCAAGCGCGGTGCCGAGGAAGATGGCGGTCACGACTCTGGTATTCGGATCGGGCAGGAACTCGGCCGGCAGGAATTCGCCAAGGGCAAAGCCGCAGGCAAATGGCACCGCGACGCCAGCAAGCGCGACGGCGATCGCGGCGCGGCCGACCCGCCGCACCAGTTGCAGATCGGTCTCCATGCCGGTCAGCAGCAACAGCATCAGGATGCCGAGCTCGGAAACGGCATCGATCATGCTCTTCTGCGCGCCATCCATGGGAAAGACCGCATGTTGGCCCGCCGGCCACAGCACGCCGAAGAACGACGGCCCAAGCAGCAATCCGCCGATCAGCTGGCCCATCACCGAAGGCTGACCGATGCGCTGCGCCGCTTCGCCCATCAAGCGGCCGACCAAAAGCAGAAGCGCAATTTCGGCGATGAAGAGCGCTTGCGATCCGAAGCGCGAAACGCCTTCCGCAGCCAGCGCCGGAATTGCGCTGCCCAACGTCGCCAACAGGAAAATGAGCAAGAGCAAAACAGGAAAGCTAGGACGCAGGCGTAGCAGGCTTCGGCCGTTTGCTCCGGCAGGTATCCGACGCGCTGTCATCGCCTCATCCGCAACAGGCCCATGCCTGAACCCATGGCCCGCGACAGATAACGCACGAACGGGCTGCGTGATCCGGCGTGAAGGATGGCTCACGTGAACCGCCGCTCATGCGAGTCGTCCTCACATGAGCCGGGTCTCGAAAATTCGCGGGTGCGCTATTTGACTACCTTGCGAGCCAGCCCGTGCATGCGCTCGCACGCCTTATCGGTCGCGGACATTCACAGCGGAACGTGCAGTCCGATTTTTGAAGAACGAATGGGGATCGCATGTCGGCTAGCTGCACAAACCTGTGGCAAAAGCATCACACCAGGAAATCAACGTTAGCAACCTTCTGATAGCCGCGATCCTGCCACGGTTGCGCCCCCATCGGCTGGCGAATTCGGCCGGGGTTGGGGGAGCATTATGTCCTGGTTCGGGGGAGCCAAAGATTCTCGCTTTGCCGTTCGCGCAGGTTTCGCCCTGCACGAATCGTTTTCGATCTTTTTCAGATCGCGGAAAACGTTTCTGTTGCTCGCGGCCGTTGTCGGATTGCTGCCTCTCGCCGCCTGCGCGCCGTCCCCATTCGCCAACAAGAACGAATTCGTTGCGGGAGTTCGGCAGTCACCGCCGCCGGCAGAGCGTCATGCATCGGTCGTTAGGCGCGAGACCGTGCCAAAGAGATCTATTTCAATCGGCACCGGGACCAGTCCTAGCAATAGAGATGGCATAGCCAGCTTCTATACGGAGGACGAAGAAACGGCGAGTGGCGAAAAATACGATCCGAACAAATTGACGGCTGCGCACCCGACGCTGCCGTTCGGCACGCGATTGCGCGTAACCAACCTCGTCAACGGGCACTCTGTCGTGGTTCGAGTCAACGATCGCGGCCCGTTCATTCCGGGACGCGTTGTCGATGTCTCCTATTCCGCAGCCGAAACGTTAGGCATAGTTGAGCGCGGAATCGTCAAGGTCAAACTTGACGTCGTTCATTAGCTGACGGCTTTTCGCCGATGGCATAAATCGCATTGGTCTCGATGCGATTGACGTTATTTTCACTTAGCCAACGAACATTATCCTCCTTAACTCTTGCTGTGGCCTGGGGCCCCATCTGCTCGATCGTCCATCGCAGCCCCGATCCGAGCGCGACGGTCCACCAATCTTCTGCCGAGCGCAGCGGCTGAACACCATCTTCCGCGGTGACTTTGGCGTTCATGACGCCGCCATCAAGGAGCAGCCGTTTCACCGAGTCGACATCGGTGATGCGATCCCACGGATTGAAGGCGCTATGGAGATCCGGACGTTCCCGCTGTACCGCCGCGAGCCAACGCGAATAGGCCGGCTCGAAAATCCGCTGACCCCATGTCGTCACGGCTAGTTTTCCGCCCGGCCGCACCATGCGCCAAAGTTCGCGAACCAAGCCTTCCATGTCCGGAACGAAGAAAATCGAAAAAACGCTTATGACGGCATCGAAATGACCGTCCGGAAAGCCAAGCGCCGTCATGTCCGCGCGCCGAAACTCGACATTCTTAAGACCATGCGCTGTTGCCTTTGTGCGCGCTTGTTCAAGCAAGCCTGCGGATAGATCGGCTCCCAGCACGCGCCCATTCGGCCCGACGGCTTGGGCTGCCGGCAACGCCGAGGCTCCCGTCCCGCAGCCGACATCGAGCACGTTGGCGCCGGCAGGCAAGCCGAGATGAATTACCGTGTGCCTGCCAACTCGCTTCCAGAACGTCAGCGGCTCGTCGTCAAAATGATCAGCGGCGGCGTCATAAGTCGCAGCCGCCTTGGCTTTTGCTTGCTGCAAGGGATCGTTCACGTCGGCCTCATCAGTTTTGTTTGCGATGGCCGAAGAAGCTGGCGGAGAGGGAGGGATTCGAACCCTCGATACGGTTGCCCGTATGCCGCATTTCGAGTGCGGTGCTTTCAACCGCTCAGCCACCTCTCCAAGACTTGATTTTGCTGCACAATCAGGGTTTCTGCTGATCGCGCTAGGGCCGGTTGCTACCCTTTTGCTACCCAATCTTTTTCGTGCGCCTGTTTATTACGTCCTCCAGTTCGCGGTCAACGCGCGCGGCAGCGTCTTCCTGCATTCCCGGCAACACGTGCGAATATAAATCCATCGTGATCCCGACCTTCGAGTGTCCAAGTCGCTCGCTGGCGATCTTGGGATGCACGCCAGAGGACAACATGTGGGTCGCGTGAGCGTGTCGCAAATCGTGGAAGCGAATACGCGGCAGCGTCTTGTTGCTCGCCAGCAGCAGATGCCATTGGTGGGTGATGGTTCGCGGCTGCAAGGGGCTACCATCGGCCTGGGCAACGACAAAAGCATCGTCCGTCAAGGGAACGCCGAGCATGAGACACTCTTTGGCCTGCTGGACACGATGGCTCCGCAGCTCGTTCACGACCCGCGCGGATAGCGCCACCGTGCGCCCCTTCCCACTCTTGGGCTTCTTATAGCGAACGCCTGCTGTGGTCTGTTCGGCGCTCTCCGTCACCGCGAGTTGGGCCGCACGGAGGTTAACGTTGCGCCATCGCAGAGCCGCGATCTCACCCCGACGCAAGCCGCACAGAACGGCCAGGATGATGGTGATCGCCATCCGCGTCCCACGCGTCGCATCGATCAGGTCCGCGGTCTCCGCGAGATCGTAGGTTCTCATGGCGCTACGCTCGATCTTGGGCGGATCAACCGCATCAACCGCACTGCGAGCCAGCATTTGCCAGCGCACTGCCTGCCGCATTGAAGCGTTCAGGATGACGTGCATGTAACGCACCGTGCTTGGAGCAAGGCCGCCCCGGCCGTCCCTGCGGCCACTGGAAAGAGCTTTGGCGTAAGCATCGGATATCTGCATCGGCTTCAATTTGGTTAGGACCACACCGCCGAGCAGCGGATTGAGGTTCTTACTCACAATCTCGCCGTACCGTTCGTGGGTTCGCGGCGAAACCAGTGGCTTGGTGTGCTCTAGCCAGCGGACAAGGAATTGCGCCACCGTGATCTTGGCTGGTTCGACGTAGGTATCGCTGCTAATCGCTGAAATCAGGCGGGCGCACTCGATTTGTGCCTCGCGCTTTCCCTTCGCTTCGAGGCTGTGCCATTTGCGCTTTCGCTTACCCGTTGTCGGATCGCGCGCGTCAATGACGGCATACCAATTCCCGGCGCCACGTTCGCGGATATGCCCTTTCATTTTGAACCCTCATCATCGTCACGTTCTGTAAGAGCGTCCTCGCGCTGCATCTCAGCCAGCTCCTCCTGCGCGTGATCCCGCCTCACGATATCAAGCATCTCTTGGACGATCGCCGCGTCTAGGCCGCTCAAAAGGGCCTTGGCGATAATCCGGGGTGGCTCATCGCGAGCGAGAACGGATTCTCGCAAACGTCTAACAATTTCAGCGTTAAGCGAGTGCTTGTGCGAGCGTGCCTCTATTTCAAGCGTTACGCGAAGCGGCTCTGGAAGCCTGACGTTTATCCTGTCGGGGCCGGATGATCTCCTGCCACGCATTTTGACAGAGCCAGCTCTAAGTAATGGAGATTTCTTTCCTTGGGCCACGTGTGTTCCCGGCACTGATCGGATAGCGGGTGCCATAGCACAGACGACTGGCTTAGCACAAGTTGGCACCGCTTTTGGCTCCTTTGACTTTCCCTTATTTAATGAGATATTGTAATAGTAGAGCCAGAAAGTGGCTCAGCTACGAGGAGCTGCAAACAATGCAAGAAATGCCTTTAACGCTGTCCGTTCCGGAGGCTGGCCAGCGGTACTTCGGACTAAGCCGTGTCAGCGCATATGCGGCCGCGGCCCGAGGCGAGATCCCGACCGTTAGAATTGGGCGCCTATTGCGTGTCCCTGTCCGCGCCTTAGAGCACATGCTCGACAAAGCGGCCGAATCCCGGACTGCCGCCTAACCGGCCACCGCGCCGGACAGACTGCCAAATAATCTTGCTGTTTCGCTGGGGCGGCTTCGGCCGCCCAGTGGTGTCGCGACCACACGGACGCTCGGCCGAACCGGGTGAATTCCTTCAATCTGTGGCCCGGTAAAACAATGCGCCCGCGCGATACCTCCGGTTATCAAAAAGAAACCCGGCAATTCGCGACTCTGCTCAAAACAGAGGGCGATGCCGGGCTTAAGGAAATGTCCAGTGAGAATAATATCATGGCCGGACGATTCCGGCAAAGAGAAAGTCACAAAATCCGATCGTGATTGGTTCAAGAAGCACCCGAAGCGCCGCTGGCGCATCCGTCCGTTCATCAAGGGCGAAGACCTAGGCGTACACGACACGCCCCTACGGGGCTTCCGCGCTTTTACTTTCGTCGAACGGTTGCCATCCGGCGGCTTTGTACGTCGCTGGTTTATGGCCGCCCGCGGGCAGCATCCCCCAAATTGCGACCAAACCGCCGCGCTCATTTTCGCCGTGTGGGCGCTTGCCGGCGAAGACACGGCCGTCGTCGATATTCCAGAGGGTAGCGATCTCAAAACGCAGCTCGACTACGCGGTCGCTCTTGCCAGCGTAACTGCGGGTGACGATGCCGAAGAGGCGTTTTGCAGGACGCTGCGCGATCTAGCCCTCGTTCCGACGAGGGCAGCATGAACGCCCTTCCTCCTTCCGAATTCGATGCCGGCTACAGACTGCTCGAATCTCACGAGCCAGATCCAGCCCGTCTGCCTCGCGGGTTCGCTAGCGAGCGCCAGGCGGCGCTGAACGCGCAACGACGCGGGTTCACAGTGATCCCGATGCAACCCGGCGGCGCATTACCTGCCGTTTCTAATTGGCGGAGCGCGGGGACAACAGACGACGCTGTCATTCACAAATTATGGAAAGAAAATCCTGATTACGCCGTCGGCGCTTCGATCGAGGGCGTGGTTGTGTTGTGTATTGATGGCCGGCAAGGGGCCGAGCAACTCAAAGCTCTGACGGACATTTACGGCCCGCTGCCGAAGACCGCCGCCGCGCTCTCGTCGGGCGAGCTGTATGTTTTTCTGCGCCTCCCCGCTGGCATCCTTGTAAACGCTGACAAGTTGGCGCCTGCCGTCGGGGTGCTCTCGGGCGGGTACATCGATCTGCCTTCGGCCAGCAATGAAGACACGGATCGTTGGGTGAACCGGCGCCCGATGGAGCTGGCCCCGCGGGGGTGGATAGACCTGATTGCGGAGCCGTCCGCATCACAAACGCAAACAGAAGGAAATAACGACATGGGCGCCGGGGCCGAAGCAATTAAAAAGTTTCGCGAGGGGCAGCTTCCCGATGCGGCGGCGCCTCCAATAAGCGCAGATCAATTCGAGGAGAACGAAGGTGCGGCCGGCGACGACGAGATAGAAGACGAAAAAGACACGTCTGAAATTGCGCAACAAACAGCTTCAGCGAAGCCGGTGCCGGCCGCCCAGGTGGAGCGGCGATACTACACCAAGCTCGAAGCAGCACTTGCTGCGAAGGATCGCGGGTTCAACGTCTTCCCTCTCATTCCCAATACGAAACGGCCGGCGATCGAGCGCTGGCAATACGCCGCCACGCGCGACCCAGCGCGTATCGAAGCCTGGTGGACGGAGAACCCAGACTACAACATTGGAATTACGATGGACGGCTACTTTGCGTTGGATATTGACCCGCGCAATGGCGGCGAGGAGAGCCTTGCGGCGCTCTACGCCGAGCACAAGGACGAATTTCCGAAAACCCTAGCAGCAAACACGCAAAGCGGCGGACTGCATATAATCTATAAGCTGCCGCCAGGGGTTAATCTCTCTTCCAGCAAAAACAAGTTCGGCCCTGGCATCGATATAAAGACAGGCGCGGGTGCGTATCTCGTGGCAGCAGGCAGCACGATCGACGGCAAATCATACGAGTGGCGCAACGAGCGCACGCCGACGATATGCCCGGCTTGGATCATCGAGCGGAATAAATCGCGCATCGAAAAGAGCGCGAGCGCCGGCAAACGTCTGGTCGAGGAAGACGACGACGCGATCGCGCTAGCAACGAAATGGCTGCAAGGAAAAGCGCCGGAGGCCGCCAGTGGGAACCGCGATAACACGGCATTCACTGTCGCGGCCAAGCTCTATGATTTCGGCGTCGAGAAAGCGACGGTGCTTGATCTCATGCACAGGTGGAATGACGAGCGCTGCCAGCCACCTCTCGATATCGCGGATATCGAAAGGATCGTGGACAGCGCGGAGCGGAACAGATCTAAACCTATCGGCGTCGATCATCCGGATAACGCGAGCGGCTTTGAGCCTACAGAGGTCGAGAAACCGGAAAAAGACCATTTCGAGACGGAGCGGGAGCGCTCGCAGGCGGCGGTCACGCGCGAACGCAGCGCGACGCCATACACGTTCAAGCCGGCGGCGGATATCCCACGGCGCGAATGGCTAATTCCAGACATGCTGTGCCGGGAAAATGTCTCGATGCTGGCTGGACCGCCCGGTGTCTCGAAGACAACCTTGCTTCTGCTGGCGGCCTTGGCGCTAGCAACGGGCCGCGAAGAGATTCTTGGGATACCCGTCAAAGAGCGCTGCCCGGTATGGATCTGGAACCAAGAAGATCCGTTAGGCGAACTGGAACGGCGCATCGCTGCGCTTCGCATCGCCTTCGACATTTCGGACGAAGAGCTGCGCGACGACGGCGGCCACCCCATGCTGTACGTCGATTCAGGCGTCGATCAGCCGCTAATGCTCGCCACAGCCGCTGGCGGCCGCAAGGTGAAGCCGGGGGCGGACCTCGAATGGGTTGTAGCGGAGGTGCGCGCCCGCAACATCGGCGCCTTGTTTTTCGACCCGCTGGTTGAGTTCCACGAGGCCGAAGAAAACGACAACGGGCAGATGCGGCAAGTGCTCGGCTACGCTCGTCGAATTGCCACAACGGCAAAATGTGCCGTCTTGCTGGGCGCCCACACTCGCAAACCGGACAAAGCCAGCAGCAAGGGCTTTGCCGGCGAGCTGGACGCCCTCCGCGGCGGTTCCTCACAGGGCGGCGTGATCCGCGCCAGCTTCACCCTGCTACGAGGCAGTGCGGACGACGCAAAGAAATTCGGCATGGAAGGCTCACACCTTAATTACGTCCGTCTCGACATGGCGAAAACGAATCTTGGCAAATACTGGACAGAACCCCGCTGGTTCAAATTTGGCGAGGTGCCGCTTGGCTCCCGTGGCGAAATGATCGGCGTGCTGCGGCCGGTAACTCTTGCCGGACAGGCCGCGCCCGATCGGACGGGGATGCTGGCCGCCGCCATGAGGCAGGCAGGTATTTACAAAGGCCGCGTGAACGAAATCGTCCCGCTATTGCCGGAGCACCAGCAAAAACTATTCGGGAAGAACAAGGCCCATTGGGCGCGCGAGGTGCGGAAGGCTTTCGTAGGGCCGCCGGAAGCCGGAACCGATCACGGAGTCCTGACGTGGAGCTGTGCCGGCCCTGGCTCGCCGACGGTGCTCCATCTGAAAAGCTCACCAAGCTCACCAAGCCACAAAAATGGACCTGGTGAGGTCGGTATTTCCGAGTTGGTTCAATGAGATACGGGAAGGCTCACCAAGGTTCTCAAAGTTTGTTTGGTGAGCTTTGCCAATTCTCTTTCCGGTGCAAGAACTTACAAACCTCACCAACCTCACCCCCCTACGGGGGAGAGCGCGCTGGCGATAAGCGCCAGCACCACTCCCCGAAGGCCGTAGATTGCCCCCTGGCACAAAAAACTATGAGTGCAGCGCCGCCGCCGTTAGGGGGCGCGCTTGCTCATTTCATGCGAAGAACGAAGCTTCCGTTGCGGCCCTCGCGATCCGCGCTAGTCGCGCCCGCTGGCCAATCGATTCAAGCGCCTTTTTTTGTCGGCGCAAAGAGTTGGCCCTTTCGCCGAACAAGTCCACGCCGCACGAGCTGGGCTAAGTCGCGCCGCACATCGTCTCGCGGCATGCCGAGATAGCTCGCCAGCTCGTTAGCCTTTGACGCCCGGAAGACATACCGGTCGCTGTCGGTCGGGAATTGCGCCGTCTCTAAATACCTCGCCCCGACCGCCCCAAGCACGTACATAAGGCCGATATCAGTGCCGAGCCTTCCGTCGGGGAAAAATGTCGCGTGTATCAGGCGCACCGATTCAAGGTGTAGGCGCCATATCTCGCACTGGTGGGGGTGCACGCGTCCCGCCAGGACACCTGGATGGGCTACTGCGACTTGTCTGTTATTGGTTGCGCGGGGCATGGCTGCATCCTTCCTGTTGGTCCAAAGAGAAACCGCCGCGCATTTGCGCGCGGCGCCGTCTGATTTCCTTTCTGTCTTTTATCTTTGGATCAGGCGATCGCCTGAAGCATTTCGACCATGGCCGCGGCGACCTTCGCCGGTACGCAAGCATCGATGGCGACGTTGCCATTGGGGAGCGATTGATAAATCTCGAAGCTATACGGAAGCGCCGGATTGTGAATCGATGGCGCGGCAGGTGCTTGCGCGGGCGTGGTAGCTGTACGTGGTTTGAATTCAAGGATCGTTGCCATTTGTAACCTCTGTTCCCGCTTTTCGAGCGGTCTAAAGACGATCCAGGGGCGAAAATAGCCAACAGAGTAGCTCCGCGCGCCTTTAGGCTCGCACCCTGGACATACGCGCGCGGCCCCTGGACCTATTCAATGTGGTCGCCGACTTCCGGTAACGGCCTTCGGCTCTGTTTCGCGGGTCTTCGTCCCGCGTGAGTACGATGCGCGTCGGCCTAAAGCAGCGCAAGTTAAATTGTGTCGGGAATGTCGTGATTATTCATTTTGTTTGGGAGAGCCAAATCAGCAATTCGAGAGATGCCGATAACTTGCCGCCAAGGCGATATTAGATACCCTTTGCAAGTTGCCCGCTGCTGACACTCGCCCCGCTTCACGCTGTAAAGATCATTTTGCAAATTCGGAGTTTAGAAGGCATTGTCGAGATACGCGCTTCCCGAAACTCGCGAAGGTAGGGGGGACGTATGAGACGCGAAGATTCACTGCTTAGAGAAATATGGGGCGCGCTCAAAGATCCGCCCGATTGGGTCGGGTTAATAGCGCTGATCGTTTGGAGCGTGGCCGCCCTAGCCCTCGCGTTCAGCATCTACTTTGGAGCTGCGTCCGGTGCGCTGATCGGGACTTTGATCGTTGCTGCTATGCTCCTGCCGTGGCTCATTTATTACACGCTGCTGTTCATCACACTGGCAGCGGCTTTCCTATTCGGGGCAGTTCTGCAACTGATCGCATGGGCAGGGCGCGCTTGGCGCGGTGAAGCTATCTGGTGACGTTCGCCACGTTTTTCTGCGGCGAAAACCGTTCCGGATCGATTTCGCGCCGCGCGCCGCTGGCATCGACTCGCGTTGCGCCGGTTCAAACCGTGCGCGGCCGTCACCGCCACAGGTTCTTGAACCGCCCTGGCGCCATCTCAGTGTACCTGACCGTGCTCTGAATCGACCGATGGCCAAGGTAGGATTGCAGCGTTCTAGTATCGGTCCCCTTGTTCGCCAGGGCGTAACCCGTCGCATGGCGCAGCATGTGCGGGTGTACCTTAAAGGGGATCTTGGCCTCGATCCCGGCGCGCTCGACCATCTTCTGTAGGCCCGAGACGGTGAACGGCGCGCCCCGCTCGCTGACGAAGATGAAGGGCGAGCTGGCTTCGCGCTTCAACGCTCGCAGCGCCCGCAATTCGTCGCCTAGCAACGGATGCGTGCCGGTTGCCCCGCCCTTCACTCGGCGCAAGTGCAGCGTGGCGGTTTCAAGCTCAGCGTCGCTCCATTGAAGCTCGCAAAGCTCGGACGCCCGCAGACCGTGCCGGAAGCAGATCAGGATCATGGTGCTGTCCCTGGCGCCGTGCCGATTGCCCCTGGCGGCCTTGATAAGCTTTTCAACCTCGCGCTCGGTCATGTGCTCGCGCGGTCTAATCTCACTGTTGGGCCGCCGGCGTGGGGTAACTGTCCGTTTTACGGTTGCCGGGGAGACTAGGTGAAGGTGTGCTTTTGCCATGTGATCAGCCCTCCGATTGGTTCAACTGTCCGCACTCTTGATGGAATACGGACAGTTCAAAAGCACGTCAACAGATTTCTTTTTATGCTTTCACGTCGAACCGTATGCGGTGCCGATCGAATCCGAAGAAATAAGACAGCCTGGCCGGCCGACCCCCGCCCCACCCCCCGCCCGGCCACGACGAAACCGGCGTCACCCGCCTTCGCTAATTTTTGGTTCCAAAACTTTTATGGAACTCGGCGCACGTCAGCGGCGTCGGGGCATCAATTAGTTCCCTTAAATTCAACATCGATAAATCGGGTCTTCGGGTATTTCTTGCGGAAGGCTAGGAGAGCGTCTCTAAGGCCGGCCGAGAACCCGCCTTCGTCCCCCTCAGGCTTATCGCTAAAAAACGAAGCAATCTCACCGCCGCTGTCGTCCAAGATGCGAACTGACATATGTCCCGACCCGTTGCGGCCCATGAATATCCTCCAATGCGCGGCCGGCAAGCATACAGTAATTGCTAAGAGAAGGGCCATCAAAAGATCGATAAATTCAAACTGAGACACCACGCGCCTCCGTTTCTTCCTTAAGAGGGGTTTTCACGCTATAGTTTCTCCGTTCGCTGTACTCCGGCATCGCGCACCGGGCCTCCCACCATCATCTACAACGCTGATCGCGGTTCACCGCGGGTGGCGCATCAGCACTTTATTATTGTGGACGCACGCCAATGGACTTAAGCAAATTTACAAGACCGTCCACCAACATCGAGGACGAAAGACAAAACAATTCGTGGTGGCGTGGGCCTCTCTATGGGGCGGCGAGCGTAATGGTGCCGCCAGAGTTGGTGCAAAAGGCTCTTAACCTCTCGGACTGGCTCGGCATAACTCAGCGGCTCGGCCTACCTCCGATGCCACAGCAGCAGCCGCAGCCGGCTCCACCGGGTAGCTTGGCGGATCAGATTGGCGCCAATGATGTGCGGGTGTGGCCGAGTACAACTTCAGGGCCACGGGTTTCTCTCCCTCCCATTCTGGGCGGAGGCGCCCCGCCGATTCCCAATCAGACTGTTCTCGACGGCAACGCGCCGAACGGTTCTGCGAATCCCGCCGGACCTCCTACACCGAGACGGGCATACCAACCCGGCTCGATCGCCGACATGCTGAACCGATTGGGCGCCGCTACGTCGCCGGCCGGCGATGCGCCGTTTTATTCATCTCCGTAGGTAAACAGCACCGCGCGATGCCCTGGCGATCGTGGTGATTTCTCCGGAATCCCCTCTTGAAAAACCACGCCGCAACGCCGCCGACAAAGCCGGTAAGGAGCGTCTCGATCATGATTCGGGGCGCGGGTAGCGACGATCAATTTCCGCCGCCTCGGGATTGCGAACATAGTCGGCTTCGTGCCCGTGTTCATCCCGGAGGTGTAACCACAATCCGGTCGCTAGCTTGGTGATGCGAGCGCTCTCGCCTTTCAATCGGGACCATAGCTCGTAAATCACTACGGCCTCTACGATAACGACGACAGTCAAAAAGATTGTCATTTAGGCCGCTATCTTTCTGGCGCGCTTTAATTCCGCAAAGGCTTGGCAATCTCGTCGGCCAGAATAAAACGTCGGCGTGCCGTGAAGGCGCAATTCTAGTTCGCCCCAATTCACATCGTCACCGCCAAGATCAAACTCTGAGATTCGGTTACTGTCCCATAGGGCCTTTAGCATTGCCGCATTGATGGCGTTTGTGGCGGCAACATATTCGCTATTTTGCGGCTTGGGGTCGATGACGTGCGTGGCGAGAATGGTAAGGAATTCGGCTACTTCGTCGTAGCCCAATAATCGAACCCAATGTAATTCCAGGCGCGTGTATATATCACTCTCGTCTTTGCCGTAAAAAACGCCCCCATGAATTTCAAGCTTTCCCACTTCCATCTGATTGTGGAATACAGCCCAGGCTCGGCCGGGTGTTGGTCCGTCGTCCCCCGCGCGGCTGACATCAGTGTATGGCAATTCTTGCAAGCGCCATGGGCTGCTGATGGCGTCGTCGGCCAAATACCAATTCATCACATCGGCAAAATCGGCAAAGTCGTAAAAGAACTTGGCTTCCCATTCTGCAACGACGTTGCGGAACGGCTCGAACTTTGGCTTGTCGTGCTTCGGCTCAATGGGGTTGCTTTCCCACAATGCCTTGCGGAATTTTTTATTGAGCTGCTTGAATGTTGGTCGATTGGTGTTGCGCCAAAGCACAAACGTCGCCAGGGCGGTTATCGCGACCAAGATGGTTAGAAGGTCGTAATTCATTTCGCCGGCCCCCGAACCTTGCAGAGCGCCGCTCCATCTTTGCGACTGCGCCACGGCACGATAAAGCTGATAAACCCGATTAGGAAGCGGGCAGCAAGGCAGATTAGGGGCGTCCCATGAAGTTTGTGCTCCATCGCGGCCTCGAAGAGCTCGGCAAAGCGGTCGGGTTGCTCACCCGCGCTGCAAGCTCACCACGTATTATGACGCGGCTGGATGGGAAGGGAGAACTGCAGCGCGGTCGGAGTGGAGGCGGTAATCTTGTGATGCACAAAACCGATTGAGCAATTCAGGTAATCCAGAAGTTCTTCTGCGGTGGCCACGACGTTAGTAAGTCGTGCCACCGCTTTGTGATGATAAACGTCGTTTCTCGCCTCGCGAACACGCTCAAATTTTGCTTTAAAATCAGCGAGTGTCAGCTTTTTGCCAGGTTGAGTAAATCGAGGGGCGAATACGCGCCAGTGTTCCTCGATCAATTGCCGGATATGCCCCAGGTCGCAGCATTCGACAAACTGATACCCGTTGTTTAGCCCCGATACAATATTGCGCTGAAACTGATCGCCGTCGATGGCAATGATAATTTGGCCTATGCGATGTGCTGCGTCTTTCGGTATTGCCACGCCGCCGATTTGACCTATCGCAGTTGCTGGATTGCCGACCCTCACTTGCTGGTAAATACCCCTCCACCAGCGGGCGTGACGGTAGTGATCCTCCAGCGTTACGGCGACCGTCGAGCGGAACGCGGTCTCAAAGGTGTGGAAAATGGGAAAGAGCTGCGCATGCTCAGCTACTTTCCGGTTGTAGATCTGGAATATCAGCGGTCGCCAATCATTTGGCTGATACGCCAGGATGCTTCCTATTATCCCCGCGCGGACTTCCTTAAGTGCTCCTGCCATTAAATAGGGGCTGACCAATCCTAGATCGGAAAGGAAAACGTCGATTTGTCGTGCTGTCGGCGTAAATGGCAGATCTTCGACAAAAAACCGCGTTAGAAATTCTGTAGCGGTGCCAGGCACTTGTCGAGCCCCCGATTGGGAACTTGACATTAACCCGGGGCGTTATACATACGCAATCTCACTCCGGTGGTGATGTCGCCTCGGGGACATTTGTCGAGCAATCGAACGCTACCTGAGTCTAAACTACCTTTTTTGAAAGGGGCCCAAGCGGGCCCTTTTCTGTTTTCCACGGACAAGCTCCGGCAGCTTCGGCTGTTGCCATCCCGGCAAATCAATTAAAATGCGGGTCGGGTGATTCGCAGCCCCGGTTGCCGAGCTATGCGCCGTGGGTTCCTTGCGCCTCATTTTTTAGAGGCGCCGCCCTAACAGGCCCAAAGGGTTTACATCGCTAAGCTGACGCGGAGGTGAGGGAACTCACATGACCGACGAAATAGATATTCCGGCTTCAGCTAGTGAGCCGAAGCCGTGGTGGACCGTGCGACCAAACGAACAACAGAGAAAGGAAATCCTCAGCTTTATATTGGCTACTGGCAAGCCGTACCTGTGGCAGGGGCAGACTTACAATAAGCCACCGGACGACGCTGTAGTTGATTATCTGGATGAATTCCGTCTTCCGAAGTCCAAACTTTTGGTCCCTTGCCCTTGTTGCAGGCCACGCCACCCTAAATACCGTCACGGAATGATCGCCTGGTTTCCGAATGAGTGCGTAATTCGGATCATAGGCCATGATTGTTTCAAGACGATAAACTCGGAGCGGCACACTGAGGCGCTGAGAAAATATCACGCTGATCGGCAACGGACGGCCGACATTGCCTACCTGCTTGATAATTTGGACAAGGTGCCAGACTTAATCGCTGCCGTAGAACGCGCAATCCCAATTGCCGACGCCGTTGATAAATTTCGGAATGACACATGTGCGACGTTTGCTGAAGTCTTGAGGACTGAATTGTGGGAGCACATAAGGACCGGAGAGTTGCGGGTGGCACGGAATAGGCGCGAGTTTTTCCAGTCTCCGGATCAAGGGGAGGGCGAACGTGAAGTACAGATTATTGAAACTTATGGCACGATCGCCGGTCAGAACTTTCTTAACAGACGATCAAAGAAGCTCGGAGTGAAGCTTGACCACGCGGCGCTGGCGCTAAAGCAGATAAATTTTGGTTCGCAGTACAAAGAACGTGTGCCCGACATGAGCGACGCCGAGCGGTTTCAAACGGCGAGACTTCTTAGAAACGGCATGACGACGGTTGATGAGGTGTTTGCCGCGATCCACGAACTGCGGCAGTTCACCTCTGCAGTGACATTGGCAACATTGAACGGCTGGGCTCGCACCGAAGGGTGTCCCGTGCGAATGCACGTGGAGTTTGAGCGGGGCAATCTGTACGTCGGCCTTACCGACCACGAATTCCGCCCGATTACGGCGCCCCCGGCCTACTTTGATGCTCTGCCGCCCGTTCCGAGCTTGGCGCACAAAACCGCTGCGGCGTAATCGGCGAAAGGAATTTAGTGGCGCCACTTGAGCCCTACCGGCCCGGTTGACTTGAAATTTGGCTTAGCGACGATCAAGGAATGGGCTTCAACCGCCGCAAGATGGAAGCCGATCGGGGGGCGCTTGCTGACAAGGAAGCGGCCAGCCGTCGCGCGACGGACGCACAGGTGCTTGAGGATGCTGAGCGCCTAATCTTCGCCTGGAACGAGCGCCAGGCGGCCCGAATGCCGATGCTGTTTTCCCCGACGATCGGCGCCGCCATCACCGCGGGCTATTGGTTTCTGTGGGTACGCTGCCCGGCCTGCCGCACCACGAACGCGATCGACCTGCGCACGCTCGATCGGCATCGCGATGCGGCCGTGACCGGCCTCATCCCCGCGCTCTCGTGCCGCTCATGCCGCCCGAATGCGCCGTTCGCCGAGCTGGTGCGGCTGTCGCGGACAAGCATCGCCGACGAGATGCGCGAGGAGCATCGGCGCCGTGTGCTTGGCGAGTGACATAAGGGATTGATCCACGCGGGGAGACGTTCATGCACCTTGATGACGCTGCTGCATTCCTCGTCGATTGTATTACCAGGCCGCGGGCGGCCTCTGCTTATTCAAGCTTTGGGTACGAAGTTTACGTGCCGAACGTGATTGCGCTCTTTCTCAAGGAAGTAGAGCAACCGCCCGGCCATGAGTCGGCATGGCGTGATGGTCCGCGTGCGCGCGAACTTGCGCCTGTGTTCTCCGAAGCCGCATGGGATCTGTGTCGTCGGGGGATATTACGGCCAGGAGTGCAGCCGCTCGGCGGCCACGGGGATGGCGGCACGGGTCACGGATACACCGTCACTGCGCGAGGGCGCGAATGGATCGCGAACGGGGCGCCCACTCCGGTTTTGATTGATCCGTCCCGACTTAGCCAACTATTTGCAACACTATCTAAGCACCTCGGGCCGGGATTCCTTCAACGCGCGACTGAAGCGGCGCAGTGCCACGCTTTCGGTTGCTACCTGGCAGCATGCGCGATGTGCGGCGCAGCGGCGGAATCTATTTTGCTTACTGTTGCAATTGCTAAATGTAGCGATGAAGAAGGGACGCTCAAAACCTACCGGGCGCCTCACGGCCGGCGCAAAATCACGGACCAGATCGTTGACGGCCTGGCCCAGTCCATCGCTTCACCATTCCGGAATGCAACTGGGCTTCTTTCGTATTGGCGAGACGAGGCGGCCCACGGCACCACTTCCGAGATTTCGGAGATCGAAGCGCACGAGGCGATTGCGCGACTTATTCGGTTTGCACAATTCACTAGTGACAAGTGGGCTGAACTAACGAACGCTCGCACTTAGACACCAGCCGATCGATTGGCTGGCTACGCCCCCATCTGGACGTAAGGGACACCTAAACGCTTCGCGACTATTTGGTGCGCGTCGTAAGCGTTTTGTGCGCGGACCTCAACCGAATGCAATTGCGATTCGTCGCCTCGCTTGAAGCGTACACAAAACACTGGCAGTTCACCCATAACCGGCGTGTAAGCGTACCCGCTGTACACAAAGCGAATCTCTGCGCTCATCATTTTCTACCTTCGAAGCCTTTAGTTCATTTGGGGTGGCAAATTTGAGCCTGCAAGAGGGTAGTGCGCCAGGCGTTTGTGGCGCAAGCCGATCAGCTACAGCGACGAGGCCCGCGCTATTTTCAAGGACTAGGTACGGGTCGAAGCGAGGGGTTGTTTGCCGTGGCCCTTCTGACTAGCGGGCTTGGGGCGCGATATTGCGTAGGGGGCAAGGGAACGCTTTCGCAACCGCATAGTAGAGAAGCAACCGCGCTGGCCGGTGTAGAACTTCTGGCATCCGCTCGGCTTCACGGATGAACAGCCGGCGAAGTTGCTCATAATCTTGAAGCGTATCCTTGGGCACGCATAGCCACGCACTAAGGTCTTTGCCGTCTGATGCGTAAGCGTCTAGTGCGCCGTGGCAGCGTCCCAAACTTTCAGGTGTGTTGCTTTCACACAAAAATAGCAGCGTGGAAGCAGGGATGGGCTTGCAACGGTCGTCGCCGGGATTCTTTGCGCAAAATGCGCGATGCTGTTCGCCCTCCTTAATGGCGCGTTCAATTTGATCCCACATACCTTGGGCTAGCCCCGGCCGCTGAGCGGCGGTGGCGAGTATCAATGCGAGTGCACAGGCGGCGATAATCCGCACGGTTTAACCTCTCTAGCACGTGCCTCCTATGCGCTAGAAATTGGGACTGCGGGCGGCTACCCGCATCTTGACGACTGCGCCGCCGGCAGCGCCCCACAGCGGCAGCGTCGCCCACCACCATGACCACGCAAAGATGCCAGCTAGTTTTAATCCTGCGAGCACGGCCGCGAGTATCACAAAGATCAAACCACCCAAGAAAAATGTGACCATGCCAACCAAAAACAGGGCGACGGCAGCGACCACATAAGCGATGACGATCAATGTCATTGAGGTAGGTTTTCCAATGCTCGGACCAGAGCACTGCGGGACCAACGAGGTGCTACCATTTTTGCTACCCAACTGCTCAGTACGAAGCAGGACAGGACAGCATTAAGCAACGGCCGATGCTCGAAATAGCCAACTTATTCGGACACATCGGCACGGGGTAGCACGCGAAAATATGGCCGTTCTCGAATTTCGAGTGCGGTGCTTTCAACCGCTCAGCCACCTCTCCGAAGGGCGCAAAAGGCTCACGGTCTAATCCGTATTTAGCGGCGGCAGCGCAGCGAAACAAGCTTTGCGATCAATCGTGTTGCTCGGCTCGCGCTCCAGCGCCGTTGACCGGTTACAGCTCGCGGCCGAGCTTGCGATCGAGCGAATACGGCCCGCCGCCGCGCAAGGCAATCGCGAAGCAGACCAGACCCCAGAGCAGCACATATTCGTAGCCGCGGCGCATCCAGCCGAAACCGTTGCCCCAATAGGTGACGGTGATAATCAGCATCTCGATCGCGGCAGCCGCGGCAAGAAACCGGGTGAACAGGCCGAGAATGAGCGCGATGCCACCAAGGGTTTCGATGCAGGTCGAAGCCCAAAACCAAAAAGCCGGCGGTGTGAAGCCGAGATCGGCGAAACCCTTGAGGAAGGCGTCGGTCGGTCCGGTCAAAATCTTATTCCAGCCGTGTACGAGCAGATTCCAGCCGACGGCGACGCGAACAACGAGCCAGGATAGGGGAATGACCGCGTCATAGAACGGCTGCAGGAACGGCAGAACGAGCTTCGGTTCGGTCTTTGCTTGCGACATTTTCCCCCTCAAAAGATTTTCTGTGATGGCACAACAGGCGGGCGTGTATTCATTTGATCGGTACCACCAGCGAATAGCGCTCGTCGGCGGCAAGGCATTGCGCCTCCGGCAGACCGAGCTCTTTGCGCACCATGTTGGTGCCGAGCACCAGCGACACCATTTTATAGTAAGCGTGCCGGCGGCTCATGCCTTCGCGGCCCATGCCGCAATCCGACGAGATCACCAGCCGCTCCGATGGAATAAATTTTAGCGCGGCGCGAATCTGCGCCGCCACTTCGTCCGGACTCTCGACTTGCAGCGTGTGGTGATCGATCACGCCGATCGCGATTTTCTTCTCCGTGATCGCTTTGCCGATCGCTTCGAGATCCATGCCGCCGGAACTCGATGATTCAAACGTGATCACGTCGGCGTCGACCGTGTTGTAGGTCTCGAGCGCCGGCTTGTAGCTTTGCACAGCTGCGAACATGCGCTGCTGCGAGGGATTGCCCCAGCACGAATGCGCCCACACTTCCGTTTTGGCGCGCAGCCCTTTGACGGTGCGATTGAAGACCTCGACCATGAGCTGCGGCGTGATCACCTTGTCCTGGATCTTGCGCACCGCGATCAGGTGAATCTGCGGCTCCTCGATCTGAATGACTGGACAGCCAGCGTCGGCGAGCTCGTGATATTCCTCGTTGAACGCGTCGGCGATCGCGAACATGCGCTCCGGCACGCTCTTATAATGCCGATCCTGCAAGGCGAAGGCGACGATTTCGGCGGAGACCGCGCCGAACTTGACCGGCCGCGTGGTGAAGCGCTGCGCCGCCTTCCACATCGCGGTGTATTGCAGATTGCCGCGTCCCACCGGGCCGGTGATCACAGGCATCACCCGCGATTCGAGGTAGTCATGCAAAATGTGCCCGCGCGGAAACCAAATGCCGCCGCGGCCGGACGGCGTCGCCACCGGATGCTGGGCATCGAGCCCGCTCATGTGGTTCGGCGGATAAGCCGTCCAGCTCTGGCCGCCGACGTCATCGTCGAAGCGGCAGTCACCGTCAGTGAGGATATCGAGGCCGGCGAGCTCCTGATCGCGCAAATAGCAGGTCAGCGCATCCTCATACTGCTCGCGGAATCGGCGGCTCACCATCGCTTCGAGAAAAT